>ERZ773037.750-NODE-750-length-17469-cov-2.684277_pt1 | contig 17469 bp, 15 predicted proteins | sample MGYA00511466_ERZ773037 | MGnify/ENA primary metagenome ERZ773037 (study PRJEB29015, sample SAMEA2738146) | human oral metagenome | biome: human oral; feature: human-associated habitat; material: saliva | place: China | collected 2202 ... | reverse complement strand
TCAAGCACTCTAACCCCGCTCCCGCTTGAAATTTCTAAATCAATCTCACTCGCCCTAGGATTTACCTTACATATCCCAGTTTCACACCTATTAAGCCCTGTTACATGAACACCATCCTCTGCTACCTCGCTTATCGTACAATCCTCTCCCGTTATACGATTCCTTGCGCGATTTAACTTATACTCATTATCCTCTAAAAGCGTAACTGCCTGTTCCTCTAAGCTACTAAGCTTTGCTGAACCACTCACTCCCTGCAAAAGCACATACTCCCCACGATGCCTCTCTACAAATGAACTAAATTCAGAGTACTCACGAAGAACTCCTGCTTCATCAAGGTACAAAACCCCTACACCTCGCGCCGCTACACCTGTCCTATCCGCGTAAATCACACGAAGCTTACCTTTCTTATAAAGCGTATTCTTCTCTTTATCCCCGATAAATACTGGCAAATCGCTATCAGGGTACTGCTGTATATACTCGCTCTCCTTATCCCCGCTGTTATATACCCACTTAAACCCAATAAACTTAGCCTTGCTCGTGCTATTCTTCCAAGCCTTTATCCCAACATACCGATAGTCTCCAAGCCGAGCCTTCTTGCCAGCATTCCACTGAAACTCCCGAACTATCACATGCGTTACCACAGGGCTTTCGTCTGCTTTACGCCTACAAAGTAAACCCGTTGCAATCCAATCCTTAGTGTTACCCGCCATTTGACAAGCCTCCTGTAAATTATTTTAATCATAAACATAGGCGGGTCTTTCGGATTAACCGCTGTCCCGCCTATTAGTATTACTCTAACACTTTATGACCTCTATAAACTCTTTCAAATTGTCGGATAAACATAGCTCCGTCTGTCTAAGAATCGGCATCTTAACTCTTATACTCGGAAACTCTACTAAGCTGTCTGCTATTAGCGTAAACTTTGTAAGCCCATCGTTCGTTAGTAACAGCATAGCATCTGCCGTAACCTCTCCGTATACCTTTTCTAAAAACGCTTCTCCGACCCAATTAGACTTTGTATCGTATGTTACAAACGGCATACGCTTTACATGTATCTTAATATCCTTTAGCCTAGGACAATTCTGCACAAATCCTATTACTTCTCTAAGGCTTAACTCATCACAGTCAATATCTACAGACTCAATATAGAGACAATCTGAAACACGAAGCATCTTTATAACAGTCCCATACAACTTAACCGTTAGACTCTTTATATCTGTGTTGCTTATTAACAGTTGAGAATGAGTTGTCTCCGATAACCAGCTACTTCCCTCTATTACGATTGAGCCAAGCCCCACTACTCGTATTAACTCAAAGATAAGCCCTCTCTCGAACTCGTCATCCATCCATTCCTTTATCGGCGTAATTCCAAAAGCATCATAATCCACATACCTTACATGGTTTAACCCAGAAACCTTACAGGATGTTGCCTTAAAACCGCGAACACAAACTTGACCTACCAGCGTTACCTCTATGTCTGAAAATACGAGCGACCCGAAATACTTACTCTCTGGAAGGCATAAAGACAAGCTATCACCTCGGCTCTCGTATATCTGAACAAACTTAACTGCGCTCTTTTGCATATCAAGCACTTTGATATTTGCGTTGTATAAACTATTCTCGCTCGAATTAATCCAATCAGCACAGTCGCTAACCGTACAAACACCGTTCTGACTTGAATTAAACCCCGTCACTACAATCGGAGCTGTCTTGCTTGCGACTAGCTTATAAACACAGCAGTCTGCACCTGTTAAACGATTATACGCCGCTTTGCTACTCCTTAGATAGTGGGACAACCGAGCTATACCGTTCGTAATGCTATCCTTATATTCCTGTTTATCTGAATAAACCTTAACTTCTTCGTTATCTACAAAATAACTGTCATTTAACTCACTTCCATTCCAAAGCTCACCATCCACAGAAACAAAGCCGCACGGTATCTCCCCGTCAAACCCGTTAGCTACAAGTACATCCCCAAAAGCATAAACCCGAAGCCTACCACTCTCTAGTAAATTGCCTTCCTCGTCCATCAAAGGAAATTCGGCTTTCCATTCATCTGACAAAGGGATTCCCGCGCTAAACTCGACTACAACATTCAATGGTACATTCTCCCAATACTCGGACATCGTAACGGCGCGTACCGACCAATCCCGTCCGACATTACGAGACAAAAAACTGCTCATTGGTACTACCAAAGCAAATGGTAAACCCTCTTTTGTAATCCCAAAACCAGCAGTCGCAAATTTACATTGAACTGATTCTTGGACTCTTGTCCGAATCGGGTCGTAGGCTAATGCGGCATAAAATGATAATTTTTCAAGCATTCTTAAACCAACATCACCCGCCAGACCATTTCTCCTAAGAGACAAATATGCTAGCTTGTCGCTATCTGGCTCTCCTCTACTAGCCGCATTCGGGCTAAATAAACCATCTCTGTCAATCATCTTTTACCGTTAATCCAATCATCTTAAGGAAAATACTTCCCAATCCACGCTACAAAGCTTAGCCCTCTCTGCTACGATTTTATTCTTCATGCTTTCCTCCTTCAATATACCTATCGTATCTAAAAACCTTCGCGCTCGTTCCGTTTACCACAACCTCACACTCATTACTGACAAGAATATTGATACAGCCAGTTTCCTCCGATGTAAACGAAAACCTCTTAAGACTTTCCAAATTGCTTAAATCAAGCGCTGTGATTCCATATGACGAAAGCACAGAAATACTAAGCTCTTCGAGACTCGGAAGAAAGCCAAATGCGGAATCAATATCAAATTTAAACTCAAGAGTCCTAATTGATAATTTCTTTAATTTATCGTTATGCCTTACAGACAAGTCAAACTTCGTACCGTAAGACGGAAAAATATAGTCTATATCTAGGCTCTTTAGGTCATCATTTTCATATACGCTTATATCATGACTATCGCCAGCATGGTAATCACTGCTTCCCAACCGTATGCTAAGGCTATCAAGACCAGTTACCCCAGCTACTCTTACATAATGACTAGCCTTACGACCAATAGTTGTCTTGCTTGGCAAGACCTTTATCTCCGATAAACCCTTTACTGCACAGTTTACAATCAAAAACTTCTCGTAACCATTTGAAGCAGACGGAAGGATTATCACGGTATCGTGCTTATTTGACTGGTCATTTAATATCTGTAGATTCAATAAATCGTCACACGCCCCTAAGTCAAGAACCTTAACGCCACTCTTTGAAAGCCCTATAGTGTCAAGTGATAACTTATCTATATCATTTAGTAGCTTGCAAACCCCGTTATGGCTCTCACGCAACTCATTAATCTCTACAATCCCGTCTCTACTGCACTCTCTAACCCCGCAATCCTCATGAGTAAGCGTGTTCCTAGCAACCGCTAACCTATAATCTTCATTATCCGTTAGCTTAAGACGGCGATAAAGATTCGCCTTATACACTTCCTCCTCCTTCTCGTTAATCAGCGGAAACTCTATTTGCTCGTAATTCGCCTTTACAAAGTCAAAAGTTAGTTTTACCATCTCCTCCCTACCGTCTGGAAAACGAACCAAACACTCGCCTTTATCAAGCATCTCCTGTAAACTTGTTTCTCTAATCTTCAACACTCCATTATCCACCGAGTTCACCTACTTTCTTATAAACTGAACACATCACTCCTCTGGCAGTCGCAGAACAACCCTCTGGCAATACAAGCCGAAACTCCTCGTTACACTGCTCTGCTACCTCTATATGCAGGCACTTTAACCTCTTAAATGCGTCAAAATTAAGCCATATAGACCCGCGCTCATCTTTAGATACCTCTATCTTACTAACTCTTAGGCTAATATTCTCTACCTCTGGCATCTCTAAAAGCATTGCGAACAATTCACTCACTTTTAACGCCCCCGCTTCTACCTCTAAACTCCGTAAACACGGGGTCGTAAGACGAAATGTTCCAGCCGACAGCCTTAATGTAGGAGCGTTTATGACTAACCCTCTAAGCGTAGCATCTTCAATTACAATAGCGTTACTAGCGTCATTTCTTGAATATCCAGTAGCCTCGACACTAAGCATGTCTAACCCTGTACACGACTTTAACTCTAATGTAAAATTTCCAGTGTCCCCTAGCTCGCGTCTAAATATGACTTTAGATAAACCAACAACATTAACCGCACAAAGACTTAACTTCTTTAATCCATTAGACGCGGAAGGCATGATAAAAGTGCAATCGCCAACCCATGCTATGTCAATGTTATGAAGGTCTTTACAGCTAGATGCATCAATAACTTTAACCCCATTAAGATAGTCAGCCCTGCCAATATACAGACAGTCTACATCATTCAGTAACTTACAAACCCCATTATTCGAGGAATTAAAATAGTATACATTAACCCCGTCATTTCCCACAGTCTTAACTGCGCAATCACTCCCCGTTAGCTTACTCCTCACTACCTCTAATTGATACTCTTTATCTTCTGCAAGGCGAAGATAACGAAGAACTAGACGCTTACAAACATCCGACCCATAATCTGTATCGCTAATAAAAGATACATTCTCATACTCTCGTTTCAACCACTCATAACTCGGAGTAAAACATAAAGGCTCTCCCTCTCCGTTAAACCCTACAAAGGGATTTCCATCCTTAAAATCTTTGAAATCCCCGAAAAGGCGATACCTACCCAACGAAAGGCGCGTAAACACTGCACCATCCTTTTCGTAAAAAGGAAAATCCGATACTTCAAAGCTAAATCTATTATCTGGGTTGCTCCCATCCGACCTTCCTCTCACGGCACAGTCCCACTTATGCTTGTTCTCTGGCTTTGTACCTCTAGGCTTTACACACCACCGATTAAACGCTTTTACAGAAATATAAAATACTTCACCCTTTCCACTACTCGGGGACTTCGCAGTAACAAGTTTTCCCATTATTCGATTCCTCGAATGCCCTACAAGCCCCACGAGATACAGCTTATCCCAGTGCTTTGATTCCCCGTCTACCGTTAAAACCCCGCCCTCTTTCTCACATAGGAGTTCACGAAAACTCTCTACACTATTCATTTCTTTCCTCCCCAACTAAGTGTGCAGGATTCTGCCTTGCCAGTATCAAACGAAAGGGATACCTTACTGTCTATCTGTAGGGAATTTGCCTCTACTGTGACAAGCACCCCTCTCTTTAGAGCCTTCTTAAAAACAGGAAAGTCCTCGAAACCGTCTACTTTACCTACAATCCTACCCGCCTTTACAGTTACACGCTCTAAAGAATGATTATCATTCACCAGTTTAATAATATCTGTAAGACATACCGTACCTTCGGTTTTAATCTCTACCTCTCGAAGCTTACCGCAGTTACTAACCTCTACAACAAGATTCGGCGCGTTACCTGTTATACGCAAAACCTCTGTGTCAGTATTATACATGTCTATCCTACAGGTTAAGTCTAAAGCCTCCGATACCTCTCTTCCGCAAAGAATCTTTGTATAGTCGCACCATATATCAAGATTCGGAATGCCAGTCACGCTATAAAACCGTATAGGGTCGGGATGAATAGCCCAAATATAATCCTCATAAGGAGCAGAAGTATTCTCACACCCTATGATTTGTATTTTAGATATACCCTCAATCACAGCCTCGTTAAAGAACAATGACTCTGCCTTTAACCATCCTTCCCCAATAAACGCAATCTTATTCCCACCATACGAGGGCAACCCAATCTCTGAAATATCTTCACCTTCATCCCACGCTAACACCGACAAAATACTTTTACCGCCTTTAGGTAGAACTATACTATCCTTTGGCAACCCCGCGTTAGCTTCATACATAGCGAACTTAATCTTTGATAGATACTTACAGTTTGAAAAATCCAGAACTCGCATGTCATCGGGAAGTGGCAACATAAGCTCTGCTGTATCAATATCCCCAATTAGCTTACAAACTCCACTGGCACAGGGGTTGAACCCGTCTAAGCACTTCCCGTATTCTGCATTAAATTCAGAATATATTTCCGCGCTACAGTCCGCATAAGTTATCCTGTTTCTTGCCACAGCCAACGCATACTCCTCATTAGTGGAAAGCTCTGCTGTCTTTCTAATCCAATACTTCACAAAAGCAGACTCTCTATCATTAAGGCTAAGAAACAGGTCGTCCTCAACCAACAGCTTCCGCTGAACCCAAATCAAAGCTTCGTCAGACCAAATCTTTTCCTTTATAACTCCTTTTGAATCAAAATACTCAAACTTAGACACGATTAAACCGCTTGTTCCGTAGTTCAAACAACCATATAAACTACCAAACAAACCCCGAATATGCCCCTCACTTACCAGTTGATACTTACCGTCACCACATGAAATATAATTAGGATAGGATATAGGCTCATACCATAAAGCAGACCATCCGTCAGTAGCCACTACAGCATATTCAGCAATCTTATAGGGAAACAAGTTCTCATCTTCGCCGTAATAAACATAGCGCTTACCATGCTCCTCTGACTCGTTATATAGCTTCACTAGCTCTGCTTCACTAACATACTCATAGTCAGAATACTTTCCCTCTAACTCACCTGTCTCCTTGTTCTCCAAGCTCTGCCAATAAGTTATAAGCGCTCCCTTAAACCCGCCAGCCCCATGCTTGAAAGATTTACCTAGCCGCGTTACATCTCCTACTGTAGCTATAACAATAGCCGCTATCTGAAAGACAGAATCCTTCTTATTTTCATCAAAGCTATAGTCTTTCGCCTCCAAAATAAACTCTTGCTCGCTCATCTCCCCTCCTCACAATGATTCCTCTTAGACTCTCTGGCAACTTACTAAATCCTACCTCTGTGTCGCTATTGCGTGGACTATCTGAACCATAAGATTCCCAGACAACCGCACTCGCTTCGATAACAACGCTTGCCCCAGCAAACATCTTCTGCATATTATAATTATGTTTAACCTTAGACAAGTCCGCGCTACTAATCACAATTATACCGCATACAACTCTTACCTCTAGCTTATTACTATTGTTTGATAAGAGATTCCACACATCCGAAAGCTATACCTTTCCTTCGCAGTAAATAGAAACCTTTCTAAGCGAGTAACACTTGTTAATATAAAACTTAAGCCTACAGCTCCCCTGTGAAAAATCAATACTAATCTCTTCTATGCTGGTTTTAATCAAATCTATACTAACTTCGTAATCGTAGTCATAAACTGGCTGTTCAGTGCTGTGGACATCCAACCGCTTAACCCCTTTAACACCATCAAACAAACATCGCGTGTTAGTAACAACATTCTGTAGCCCTTGTGGGAACATCTGTATAAGCAAGTCATCGCTACTAAACTCGCTATCGTAAACTACAACATCTGTTGCCCGAATCTCTCCCTGTATATTTACCAGATTACACCTAGTTAGCTTAAACTCTCCATCTCTATAGTTCTCACTTTTCGGATAAAGCAGAGAAAAGCCGTCTATCTTAAAAAGGTTTATCCTAACACCTCTAAGATGCTCACACGCAGATAAATCAAGCACCTTTATGTCGTTACTTAACCGAGAAATGTCTACAAAGTCTATGTCATCCATTGCCTTACATACCACGTTATTTCGCAAAAAATCATGTAGGGTAACAGCACCAGCATGTATACCATTCTTTTCTACATCTTTTACTCCGCAGTCTGCTCCAGTTATACGATTTCGACCAGCTATAAGTCTGTACTCTTCCGACTCGATAAACTTCCGATACTCAAACCTATGAAATGCAACAACCGACCTCCCCGTAAGACAACATGACAACTTCCCAGAAAGAAACCTATCGTAAAGCGTGTCTAACGAATGTTTCTCCTTATGCACCGTCCCATCTGGATAAACAAAGATAAAAGTGGAAAACTCCCCATCAATAAAGCCATCCTTCCATAAATCTGCCAGATACTTTCCCTCTTTGACTCTACGAAATACCGCACCGTCACGAACATATACTGGAAAATCCTCTACCTTAAACTGTAGAGCGTCCTCAAAACTAGTATTCTCGTAAGTAATCCGTTTATTCATGTAATAGCTAGATATACTCTATAAGTGTATCGGTATAACTCTACTAGCCTCCCAGTGTAAGCAAGAGAATCTACATAAATCTGTACAAAATCCTCCCTGCCGACAAACAACATAGACGAACTCTCCTCTTTGATAGCACTAGGAAAAGTTGCATCCTTCCCCTTTATGAGCCACACCAGTACCCCCACAGGCTCACCCCCAGTAAACACAAGCCCGCGCGGGATGACCCCAAACGAAACCTCTGCCTTTAACAGCTCCTCTGTAAGCTCTTTCCCCTGTCCAAAAGCCACCTCGTCTGCCTCGATAACCGAACCATCCCCAAAGCGCGTCTCCCACGCCCGATTCCATGCTCGATTCTGCTTTTTATGAATCGCTTTCTCCATCTCCGCTTCTCCTATGCCCTGTGACGCACTACACGCCCCGTGACGCCGCTTAAACCGTTTACTCGGCTTCCTCTACCTCTAAGTGCTAACGCCCCCTAAACGGCGCTCTCATCCCTCATAGGGCTAAATGCAAAATAAGCTCCATAAAGCCCAAACTTTTACTTAAAAATCTATAATGCTAAAACGGGAGCGTGTACTAATCCACTCCCGTCTCTAAATCAAATTTTGTTCCTACCGTCCGCTTAAACTCTTGTTACGCTCAATCTCACCCCGAACTTACTGTAATAATCGCGAAGAGTTCTCTCATCCTTGCTATCTATCTTCTCTGCGCGTATATTTATCTCTTCCAGCTTGTCAGAACCAAACAGTAGACGATTTCCAAAAGCACCAACGCAAACTTCTCTACCATAGCCGCGCATATATGACCTTACCTCTTGCACCTCTAAATTTAGAACGCGAAGATTTCTAGCTTTTAGCAACTCACTAAACGGAGTCACCGCAAGTATACTTCCAAATAAACTTAGCTCTTCTACATTGTCACTCTTAATCTCTATCTCCTGCTGTAAAATCCTATCTAATTCTGTTAATTTAAGCCGAATAGGACTGCTATATACCTCGCTAACGAAAGGTATGTTATCATACGCTTCTACATCGTTATTAAGCACTAGGCTGTCTTGCTTAAAACGAGTTGTATAGTCAATATGAACATCCGCAAAATGCACTGTTCCTAAACCAGATACCTCGCTGTGCCAGTCTAATGCCAAATTATCAAGCCATAGCTCTGCTGAATTAAACTCAACGGTTACTCCGCACAGCGTCAAAACCCTTAAATCTGACAAATCTCTTGGCAATATGAGTCTAATGTTATCCTCAACCTGCACTGCCGATAAACTAACAAATTTTAATCTCTCACACTTAGAAGCGTCTAAAACCTTAATTCCCATGTCAGCTAAGTCGCCAGAGTCTAAGTCAATCCCGTCCGTAATTGACGGTAATACACAAATACCGTTATCACATGGCGGGACGCTCGTAAGCAGATTATTAACCCCGTAACTCATTGTAAAGGCACTTAGCGCCTCATTAAATTTACACCCACTCTCGCAGTCAAAGTATAAGCTCCCGTCCATTCTGATACCACTCCCCAATTCTCCCACTATCATTATCTTAAACCTTCCGCTTAATCTTAGCCTTTAACTCCCTCTCTGTCACACTGTCTAGCACACAATTCTCTACCACAGTCGGAGATACGCTCTCTAGCTTCTCTATACCATATATCCTGCTTATCCCCGAACTCCGAAAACAGTTATCTGGTAGCCTCTTTAATTTATCCCCGACCCGAAACTCCTCTATCTCACAATCCGCAAACGCATAGTTACAAAGGCTCGTAATAAACTCACTGTTCTCAATACGAACAGGCTTAAGCCCGTCCATCGTACCTGTTATTGCTATATCCCCGTTAAAGCGCAGAACCGTCTCGAAATCAAACTCATAATCCCTAGAAAACCCTCTAAACTCTTTGATTTCTTCCGGTATATCCAGTATTATTTTGTCTCCCTCTGTCCTAAATACCCGCGCCATCTTATCAAACGAATAGTCGTAGTCAAAAGCCAATGCAAATACCCCGTTATGATACCGAATACAGCCGCTACCAAGCACCCTAAGTATCCCAATAAACCTGTCACTAAACTGCCGAGGAGACAGGCTAATCTTCCCCTCGCTCCCGTCCTTTGTCTGTATACTAACTCTCACACTGTCCCTACAAAACAGCGTAGCTTTATTCCCCTTTATACTATCTGCCATGATACTTACGCTCGATAGTCGCTCTGACCCGAAATGCATCGCATGAAGCCTATCCTCTGCCCTACCACCGAGCAAAGGACTCACCTCCCCCGCAACCAGACTAACTTCTTTTAGATTCCACGCATTCACACTCTCGGAAAAACTCTCTAAGCAGATGCTCTTACAGGACACTGACAAATGCTCTAAACTATCACTCTCTATAATACATCCGTAATACTTTGAAGAAATGTTTAGCGCAAGAGACGGTACCTCTAGGATAAGTTCTCTATCCCGTCTATAGCCGCCTACAAGTGACACCTCTAACTCATCCTGTAAAAACTTAGTGTCTCTTATTCCTATCTCATTCGTCTTAACCCTACCGATGTTTTTAACTTCACTGTCCATTGCCCAAAACTCTTTGACAGATATATTAGCCCCTAAAAAGTCTACCCTTACCCCACATAGGCTTAACTTATCCTTAATCGACCTAAACTTACGCGGCAGAATTACAGTAACTTTATCTTGATAGCTCCTCCCGCTTTCGGAGAATATATTAATGTAACGCAACTTCTCACAGCAAGATGCGTCTACCACCTTTACACCAGTCTCCACACAACGGTCTATGTTAAACTCTAACCCGTCTACATAAGAAGGTAACCTACACACATGATTTGAACACTGATAAAAGCTCGTTACAACCCAAAATAAACCGTTTTCTTTGTAAAACTCGTCCCTTGCGTCACTGTTATACTTTGCACAATCACCGCTTACCAGTGCAGACCTCGAAGCCTCTTTACTATACTCCGCGTTCTTTGCAACAATCTCAAAACGGCGAATCATAAAACGCTCTAGACTATCCCCTAAAACCTCGCTTGTATCTTCATAGTAGGCATCCGAAAGAATAGACCCCTCGACTGCATCTTCACCCCTATAAACTATCCTACGGCTTAACTCCCATGCCCCAATATCTCCATGAAACAGCGTGCCGTCCGCTAGGATAAGATTTACCGTAGCTGTGCTTTCCACTACACTCTCTACAGATAAAAGCATCGGAACGCCACGCTTCTTAATCACGGGCTTCCCATCTTCTCCCACAACAAATGAGGCAAACATACTGTTCGGAACACTTGATGTAAGCCTATCGCCGCAATTACGGAAAAACAGCAGTCTACCATTCTCCGCTAACTCCCGCAAATCATTACTGCCGCATACCTTACAGGCTGAAAAATGAAAGCCGTTCTGATGAGTGTCTGCTACCGCTAGCAAATACTCATCGGCACTCTCTACCCTACCGTAGACTGCGTAAACCTCTACTTTCTTCCGTCCAGTATAAGAATAATCCATTCGGCTTACCTCTCTTCGCTACTCTGCTTCTCCTTAAGCCTCTCAAACAGCTTCTTACCCCGCTCACGAAGCGCTTCTTTCTTCTCCTCACTAAGCGGAGCGCGTAAACTTATCGAAAGCCTGTCCTTTGCGACTGAATAGGTCACGCTTCCTAGGCTATCCTCTGCCGTCTTTTTACAAAGTGCAGGATACTTCTCGCTAAAATCTCCTAACTTCCGCTTTAGAGTCGGGTTAAATGTGTAGACACTCACCGTATCCTCTGCTTCGTTAAACAGAATCACTGTCTCGCGCTCTATATTTGACACACTCACTTATTTCTCCTCCTTAAATTCTCTTTCTCTATTGAACGAGACAAACACCAGTAAAACCTAGCCTCTCCCATACCATACTTAAACAGTATTCTCGTTGAGGCTGTCCATGATAACTCAAACTCCCCTAAATACTCCCTGTACCAGCTAAAAGGCACATCACTTCCAGATATATTATTTCCAAGCCTATCAAATGCCCCAAATAAACCTGTCTTATCAGAACCATAGACTCGTATCGCCTTCCCTGCCTCGACCACTACAAATTCACCCTCGTTCCTGCGCTTAAATATCGGAAACAAATAAGGACTAAACTCGCTATGCTCTTTTTCATTAAGACTAAAATGCTCCACAAAACCTCCGCGAAGTAGTTCAGCATAAACGGCAAGCGGAATATAATACCAGCTGTCGTCACCGCCTACCATACCTCGCAGGTTTATTTCTGGAAAGCAAAAATCCTCATGCTTAATCCATCCAGCCTCGTTTAGATAGGCTAAAAAGCCTACTATTCTTGAATTTTCCCCGTCTGCCTCACAGACCAAGCCTCGAATCAGATAAACGAAGTTTTTACTCCTAGCTTCCCCTGTAACCTCTTTCGCATATACCGTACTACTTGCTCTACTTCTACCTGTCAGCTTATCATTCCTTATCAATTCTCTCATCTCCTAAATAAACTCGATAGCCTGTCCCAGACTTCCAACCATTCACAGAATTACTATCCACGGAACTCACTATGCTCTTTGGAATACGGATAGCTGGCTCTCCGTTTACTTGCGCACACTTTGGATACAGTGAAAGGTTTCTTGTAACCATAGACCATCCGTTATCATCAAAGCCATCCCAATCCCTAAGCTCCTCTAAGTTTAAGCTAACCTCTCTACCATTTCTTTTAAGTGCTACCGTACCGCAAGTAAACGCGAGTAGAAATCTACCCATATCTGTGAGCCTTTTTATAGTTATCAGCTCCATTAACTCACTCGGCAAATCTAATTCCACTCTACTATCGCACCATATCTCTGGACTCATACTGTATTCGTCCATTGAATAATCTGCGCAAATTTTAAGACTCTCTAATACTGTAGAGCCTAGGCTTAGGTTAGAAATTGCACCTCTCTCGTTATTAATCAGGTTTATATTAAAGGAATCGAAATTAAATCTTGCCCTCCTTAGCTTAGGTAACAGCCTAATCTTTTGTACTAAATCTGAAAAATACCACTCCCCTGCTCCGTCTATTGTAAGACTCTCTAATTCAGCACAACGCGCTATCTCAAAATCCTCGGCTTCTACCTTTTTCTCGTGCATCTTAATTGAAATCTCTTTTGCGTCTATATCAGAAATTGAAATGGAAGATTCCAAGTTAAACGCTGTATTTCCTACGTTAATCTTCAATGAATCAAATCCATCACACTTATGAAGATTAACACAACAGGACTTTATCGTATCTCTAGGAGAAGCAAAGGTGATTTCTGAAATACCCTCTATACGGCAATCGTCAGCCTCCAGAATACCAATATGCTTTAACCCGATAAACCGAACCCCCGCAGAAGAAATCTGTATCTTACTGTCCATCCTATAACTTAATGCGTCATTAAAGATAATCGTAATGATGCCACCACTTCCCCCACCTGTCAGTGTAAACTCCTTTAACCGCGTGCATCTTGATAAGTCAAGAACCCTAACCCCTGCCTTAATCATAGAATATATGCTAATTCTAACATAATCTACCCTATCAAGGACTTGGCAGACCCCTGTTTTACATTCATAAAAACCAACTAGGCAAGTATTAAGACCCATTGGCTCTAACATACTGCAATCCGCGTTTGTTAGAGCATTTTGTACTATTGATAACCCTAAATCATCTCCAGAGAATTTACCCCTCAACTCCCCTAGCTTATTCATCAACGCGTCCCTAAACTTAACAGAAGCCACATCTTCGCCACTTATAACATTTATAAACACCGAACTAGCCTGCTTTTCTAAAATCTTTGGAATATTCACTTTCTCTACCAAAAGCTCTCCCACAGAATTTATCTCCGTAATACAAAGAGACCCCAAGCTATTACCTACCGTGAAAATCCTATCCATTCCCCTAGACTTTAGAGAGAGCTTTCTGTCACTCCTTACACGATAAACTGGAAGCTGGTGTGTTTTGCCAAAGATTAAAAAATTCGGGTCTACTGAATTAAAAAGCCCTTTCTCAATAACCCACCCGCTGTTGGCTGAAAACCCCTCTTCCCGTAAATTACTCCGAACCATCGGCACTACTATAAACCCGTCAGACCCCTTATAACCCTCTACACAGGCTAAACAGGCGTAGAACATCCCGCGCTTAACCTCGAACAGTTCTCCCTCTAGTCGCATCTCACTACCTCTTCAACCACAGAATCCGCTACCTCTGTCCTACTATGTAAAAACAGCCTAAACTTTAAGTCACAAGAATATACGCTCGTGTCAACAATCTTATCTACACATGACGGAACTCTAAAATTAGCCTTGCCACCAGAACTCACAAGTATCGGGTAAACATCTGGATTATCTACATCCCCTAAGTCAAGCGTAAGCTTATCACCGTCCATAAAAAGACCTTTATATGAACTCGTAAGCGCCAGTAAATTAAGGCACTCGTCTGTTAAATCCATCGGAACTACAAACTCCCGAAGCGAATCTGGAAGGCTTAAGGCTACCCGCCTGTCATACCCGACCTTTAGCCACTTAGCCCCGCGAGTCGTATACTCTGCTGACAAAATAAGCTCACGAAGCGCAGTTGAGCCAAGAGTCAAATTAAACACCTCCTGCCTCGCATACTGTGAGACTGTAAAATTTAGCTTATGTGCGTAAAGAGAAAAGCTAACAAGTTTTGGAAGGTCACAAAACGACCTTGTGATTTCCTGCAATGAGCAAACTCCAACTCCACTCACTTTAAGGCGCGTCAATTCCTTACACTTTGCAACCTTTAACCCAGTAACACAGTGCGTTTCCCAGATTCCCTGTCCACTCCCGATAATCTCTATCTCATTCGCGTCTACCCCACAAATATACGCCAGAGCCTCTTTACCCTCATTCTCGCTTAAATCAATCTTGAGCTGATTAAACCCTGTGCTATTCTTAATCCGCACCTCACCATGAACTCGTGAGCCAGTTGTTACCCTCAAAGCAGAAATCCCCTCTATATGGCTATTCTCAATATTCAGCTCCTTTACCGAGGACAGCCCGATAAACCTAATATTCGCCCCTTCCACATGTATGCGTGCGTCTAAGCCTGCATGATACCCCTCATTAAAGATTATCGTTATCGGAGATTCGCTTATAACAACACTAACCTTTGTTAGAATAAATCTCGTTAGACAAGAACACTCACTTAAATCCAGCACCCGAATACCCGCTGAAATAAAAGAACCTAATTCTATAAAAACATGATTCACACGATTTGAAAGTTTACAAACCCCGCTACCACAGGGATTAAACGAACGAACCACAGTCACAAACTCTGCACCCTGCCGCTCCTCTGTATAGACTGCGCAATCCTGCCCTACGAGCCGACTACGAGCCTCTTCCTCGAAATACTTCGGATTTTCTGAAATTACTCTCCTTCTCTCTTCTATCTTATCTAAAAATGAGCGGTATTTTCCGCTGTCACCGATAAATGGCATGATTAAGTAGTTATCCCGTGCGATTTCGTCAAACGACAGCTCTTTTACAGATGCTTTCCCATATGCGTCAATCACCTTATACAGAAGTTTACTTCCAATTACCTCGTCAATCACGCCTATAATGCGATTCCTGCCCTCGTAGACGAGCGCAAGCTCCCCATCTTCACCCTCTCGATAAACAGGCAAGCCGTTTGCCTCAACGCTAAAATCAAGCTCTCCTGTCTTATCCTGCACAAACAGATACTCGGCGCTATCATCCCCTGCCATCTCCCGCTCTATCTCTTCCTGTGTCTTAACCGCTCCCTCTGCGGACAGTTCTGACACAACCAAAAATCCTTTGCCCTCAACATATGAACACACAAGAAACTTATCTCTCATCTCCCTATCCCCCTTACCTACCAAAAGCCCTGTAAGCCAAAGGAAGAGCCGCTAGGCTATTCATCCCCCTAAAAACGGCTCTCCTCCTCTTTTTGTCCTCTTACTTACCTTTGCTCCTCTTAAGCCGCGCATCCAGATACTCACTCAAAGCAAGCTCCGTTATCGCGTTCTTCGGAATCCGTGACTCCTTTGCGTACTCATCAAGTTTACCAAGAACTTCCTCTGGTAAACGCACATTCAAACTCCTAAACTCGCCATCTCTCTTCTCTCTAGCCATACCTATTCCCTCTTACTTACCGCTCTTTGCGTTATTACAAGCCGCACAGAGCATCTGCAAATTACTCTCTACCGTCTTTCCACCGTTTCGCCAAGCTACAATGTGGTCGCCCTGCATCTCGCTATACTCGTAAATCTTTGTAAGACCTTCCTGCGCACAATACGGGCAGTTAGACAAATGCTTCTTCTCGGCTTCCTCTGTCTGACGCTGATAAACTCTCCGCTTCATCTGTTCTGAAAATGCCCTAATCGACAAGTACCTCTCATCATGCCGCGTTTTCTCGGATAAAACATACGGAATGATTCCCGTCTGCTTCGTTACATCATCGTCCTCTAAAAGCTTTGAAACCTCTTTCTTAAGTTCACTCGGATTATACTTCCATGTCTTGTGCTTATTATACAGCGAACCCCAGTCCTGCGCCTCCGTGAGCTTCTTGTCCATGTCTGGAAAATACCGCTTAGCCCACGCAATCACCTCTTGGAAATAAAGCCATATGTCACTTGCGTCTGCATCGTGCTGATGCAAAGCCATATACTGCTCCCCGCTCTCTAGCCCGTCACGGAGCGCTATCCAAGCTAACGCTTTCTCAAGATAATCCTGCCTTATCGGATTTCCCTTGATAAACCCTTCTCCTACTTTTCCTGCTACGCAATTACGCCGAGAAAAGTAGTTCTTTGCGTCTGAAAGCCAAGTCCCTGTATAAGTTGCGTTAAGAAGCTCTTGCTCTGTAAGTATAGCGCCTGGGATATTTATTCTCTTAAACCATGCAAGTTTCTCTGATTCACTACCCTCGCACACATAAACGGATAACTCGTAGTTTAAGATTATCTGCTTCTCATCCTCGGTTAAGTTATGATAAAACTTCGCATTCCCGTCTATCTTCATAGAGAATCCGCTGTTTATAAACTGACAAATCGAAATCGTTCTCTGCTGTCCGTCAAGTACCTCGTACTTATCATCCCCTACCTTCGACCAATACATTACATTCAAAGGATAACCGCAAAGCACTGAATCAATCACCGCATTCCTCTGCGCATCCTTATAAACAAACTCTCGCTGATATGGCGGGCGAATATTCAACTTACCACCATAACCCACCACACCAGCTTCTTCATCATTTTCGAAACCAGCAAATAAATCTTTTACTTTAATTTTATGCAGCTCAATTTTCATCACTTTACCTTTCTACTTTCTTGTTTTTAATTAAAATTCTTGCGTATGGCACAACTGGGTGACCATTTTTATCAATTATATATAAATCTCCATCAACAGCTCCTCTACCTTGCACCTTCTTCCTATACTCTTTATGTTCTGGTTTATACCCTCTTACGCCAATACTTAATCCTGAACTTGATAT
>ERZ773037.743-NODE-743-length-17553-cov-3.335753_pt1 | contig 17553 bp, 14 predicted proteins | sample MGYA00511466_ERZ773037 | MGnify/ENA primary metagenome ERZ773037 (study PRJEB29015, sample SAMEA2738146) | human oral metagenome | biome: human oral; feature: human-associated habitat; material: saliva | place: China | collected 2202 ... | reverse complement strand
GCTGCCAAACTTGCAGCAAGTTGGGCACGATTAACCAAACTTGCAGCAAGTATGGTTCATATATACCAAACTTGCAGTAAGTATGGCAGTCCAAGCCATACTTGGCGCATTTTTGGCAACGCTAGGCAGCATGATCACACTCGTAAGGTCTTCTCGTGATCGTTGAAATTGCGCATAAACGCCTGTCTGCAAATCCGCAGGCAGCCGTCTTGCTTTAGTTGTGCTTTTCTTATGAGACATCAGATTGGTACCAAACTGGATGTTTACGGGTGATTTGATTCACCACTAAACGCTTAAATGGGGGTGCGGACGAAAAGTTGGACCGTCAAGGGCGGTCGGATTGGAGTTCGCATGTATAGCAAAGAGAACGTAGAGCTGTTTTTGCTTGCAAGAGAGGACGGGATGAGTATCAAAGGAGCAGCAGCCTTTGCCAAAGTTAACTACAACGCAGCGAAGGACTGGGCCTACAAGGGTCTCCCGCACAGCTATACCGGCGCCTTGAGAAAAAGTCAGTGCGCTAGAATACAGAAGAGCGCAAAACCCTCAGGTGAAAAGGAGTATCTCATGTCAGCGGGCCCCTACGATCCTCCGAAGTCAGGGCCGCTTGCCGGCCTGAGCCCTGACCAGATAGAAAATTTGCTTCTAAGGGCGGTGTTGGCCGACCTAAAAGCGGTCGGGTGGGACCCGGCTTTGATCTCGAACAGGAGCAAGTGCGGGCTCGGCGAGAGATTGAGGCAGGCGACAGGGCTGCCCCTCCGCTTGATCATCGCTTTCTTGAAGATATCGAAGAGCTCCTATGAGTACTACCGTAGCCGTCTGGGTCAAGACAAGTATGAAAGACTCAGGACACAGGTGAGATCTGTGTTTAGAGAAGGCCAGAGGCGCTGGGGCTACCGAACCGTACATGCCAGGCTCAAACGAGAAGGTACATACGTCTCCGAGAAGGTCGTAAGGCGCATAATGGCTGAAGAGGGGCTGAAAGTCGTCTACAACAAGAGGCGTCCGCACAGCTGGAGCTCCTATGTCGGTGAGATCTCCAAGGCCCCAAAAAATCTCATCAGCCGTAACTTTCACGCTTTAGCCCCAGATGAGCTGTGGCTCGCGGGCATCACTGAGTTCAGGCTCCCCTGCGCAAAGATCTATCTGTCTGCGATAGTCGACTGCTTCGACGGCAAGTGCATCTCCTGGTCTATCGGGCGACACCCCAGCAAACAGCTTGCTAACTCAAGCCTCACCAAGGCGCTCTCTCAAAGACGCCCGGGGTCTCATACCACCATCCACTCTGACCGTGGCGGACACTACCGCTGGCCTGAATGGATAGCGATATGCAATGAGAGCGGGCTGAGAAGAAGCATGTCGGCGAAGGGCTCAAGCCCGGACAATGCGGCCTGCGAAGGCTTCTTCGGGAGACTGAAAAACGAGTTCTTCTACTACCGCGACTGGAAGAACATCTCGCCGGAGACCTTCATGGCTGAGCTCGACGCCTATCTCACGTATTATGATGAGGGACGCATCAAGCGCTCACTGGGCTGGCTGAGTCCGAACGAGTACAGAAGGGCCCTGGGCTATATGGCCTAGTGGTCCAAGAAAATGTCCGCACCCCCAATCCGAGAAAAACCACCACTAAACACAAGTTTTGCTTCCAAAAACCACCCGTAAACCACAAGTTTAAAGCAATTGCGAGAAGAATCTCGTTTACTGGTAGATTTGGTTGGATCGTGTCCTAAATGTTGGTGTCAGGCCAACTTTAGAAACGTGATCCAGACGATGTGCAAGAGCGTCTATAAATGAAAATTCTCAAATATGCGTATGCATAAAGATGCATACTCTAAGAGAGAATATGCATCTTGTGTAAGGAAGTAGGGGTAAGAACTTGCCTAAAACTGAAATCTGTAATGATTTGCATATTGAAATGGGGTTATGTGGAGATGATGTTTTTATAATTCTTTATTAAGTATTCTGGTAGGTTTTTAAATATTTTTAATAGAATGAACCTGAATGGAAACTAAATTTATCCGATATTGTTAGTTAGCTCTTTTTGTATTGTTTGAGTTTTCCGTACTTTTGCGAGAATCACCAAGGAGGAGTCGTGAAAAAGAGATTACTGAGTTTTGTGTTAACCCTAGCGACGGCGATGTCATTTTCACTTTCATGGGGAGTCATGAAAACTCAGGCAGCAGAACTGCCAAATGTCGTTACCAGCGCATCGGTTACTGATGCAAGCGGGAATACTCCGGTTACCGTTGGTCCATGGCAGCCTTTTAAAATACATTTTAACTACAAGCTGCCAAATAATGCGGTACACGCAGGGGACACCACGACGATTGATCTTCCAGACGGTATCGTTGGTGCTGCACCAATCAATTTTGAGATCAAAGATGGTTCCAATGTGATTGCAACGGGAAAATTGGATCCCAGTACCAAAAAGTATGTTCTGACTTATACCAGTTATGTTGAGGGAAAGTCAGATATTTCAGGCAAATTTACCGTAAATGCACAAGTTGACAGTACGGTACATAAAACAAGCAAGACGATTCCTATTGATACAAAGGTAAGTGGTGTACCTGTTTCGGCAGGAAATATCAATTATGTTGTCCATACCGTAGCGGGGCTACCCATTATTAAATCTGGGCAAAGGGCTACGATACAACAAAGGGTGTCTGGCAGATTAAAGTCAACCAGGACGGCAAGGGCTACACCAACGTGTCTCTTGATGATAAGATTCTTACGCCGGGCATAAAGTACATTTCCGGTTCTCTTGAGGTGTTTTCTGGCACGTGGCAGTCAGATGGCGTTAATATAACGCTTACAAACCAGACTAACGTCACGAGTCAATATGCTTCGAAGCTTGTTGAAACAGCAGACGGATTTAAGCTTGATCTGGGTAATATTCCGGCCGATAAGGGATTTCTCGTACGTTATCAGACCCAAATTCCATGGACACCTCTTCCTGGTGAGAAGTTCGAAAATCAAGCAACACTCAATAGTACTGAGCTGCAGAGGACAAGCAAAGCCTCCTATACCGTTCCTTCTGCAGGAGGTACAGGTGAGGGCTATGCCTATACAATTAAAATCAAGAAGGTTGATGAAGCTGGACAGCCTCTTGCGGGTGCCGTTTTTGACGTCATTCGTAATCGATCTGGACTATCAGTTGGCCAAGTGACAACCGACGCCAATGGTGAGGCAGAACTCAAGCAAATGCTGAGTGATGACTATACGATAAAAGAGACCAAAGCCCCCAATGGATATGACACAGCCGATGATCAAGGAATAGCTTCGACGGATTTCTCGCCGGCAAACCAGACGGTAACTAAAACATTTGTCGATAAAAAGACTCCTACGACTATCGATGTTACTGTTAAGAAAGTTTGGGATGATGTAGACAACCAGGATGGACTGAGACCCGCATCTATTACGGTGCGTCTTCTTGCCGACGGTGTTGATACAGGTAAGACGTTAACTCTTGATAAAAATGGTTCTTGGCAGGGTTCCTTTACGGGTCTAAATGAGAAGAACGCCGCAGGCCAGACAATTACCTATACCGTAAAGGAAGATTCAACGATTGCCAGCTATATCCCAACAATTACCGGTAATGCGACAAGCGGATATATCATTACCAACTCACATACACCTGAGGTCACGTCCATTTCTGTTACTAAAAAGTGGGTTGGTCCTACAGGTTCTGCCGTTACCGTGAAGCTCCTTGCAAATGGCAGCGACAGTGGCAAAACATTGACGCTGGATGCAGCTGGTAACTGGACGGGTACTTTTAGCAATCTTCCAAAATATAAAGATGGCGTGCCTATTACGTATACGGTGGCTGAGGCATCGGTTATTGGTGTTGACATGTCGAAATATACTGTTGCCATCACGGGCGATGTCACTTCTGGCTTTACCATCACCAACACCAATACCGAGAAGGTCAGTGTTTCTGGCACCAAGACATGGAACGACAATAACAACCAAGATGGCAAGCGTCCTGCCTCCATTACCGTCAATCTTTTGAAGAATGGTACCAAGGTAGATTCAAAGACAGTTACCCCTGATGTATCAGGTGCGTGGACCTACAGCTTTAGCAGTCTTGATAAGTACAACGCTGACGGTACAGAGATTACCTACAGTGTTTCTGAGGATTCAGTAGATGGTTACACTTCAACCGTAACAGGTACCAACATCACAAACTCCTACACCCCTGAGACCACAGTTGTCAAAGTAACCAAGGCATGGGTTGGACCTAAAACGAACTCTGTCAACGTACACCTTCTGGCTGACGGCACAGACACCGGCAAGACCATAACTTTGGATGAGGCAGCAAACTGGACAGGGACCTTTAGCAATCTTCCTAAGTACAAAGACGGTACAGCTATTACCTACACCGTCAAAGAGGATGACATTGCCAACTACACCAGCGCGATCACAGGGGACGCCACAACAGGCTTTACCATCACCAACACCAATACCGAGAAGGTAGATGTTCCTGTTAAAAAAGAGTGGGTCGGACCTAAGGCAGGTCCTGTAACGGTACGTCTTCTTGCGGATGGCGTTGATACCGGAAAGACGCTCACCCTTGACGCCGCTGGGAACTGGACCGGATCGTTCACCGACCTCCCCAAGTACAAGGACGGCGCGGAGATCGCCTACACCGTCAAGGAGGACGCCGTCGAGGGTTACACCTCCGAGGTGACGGGCGACGCGGCCACGGGCTTCACCGTGACCAACACCGAGGTCCCGCCGACGACTCCGGAGACCCCCGGGAACCCCGAGACCCCCGAGACCCCCGAGACCCCCGAGCCTAAGAAGCCCAGCAAGAAGAAGGTCCCCTACATGGGAGATGCCGGAATCCTCCCGGCAGCGACAACGCTTGCAATGGGCGTGGTATCCGCCGGCAGCGCCTATGTGGTACGTCGCCATAGCAAGAGGGATAAGCAGTAAGTAGACTCTGCTTTCTCCAAAGTTCAAAGACCCTGACAGCGTAGCTGCCAGGGTCTTTTGTCAATCACCCATCATAATCGAAGGGGGAGTGCACCCTATCTAGGAGGAGGTGCATCCTATTTAATAGCTGACCTGTATCGTTTTTTCGGACACGAAAAAACGATACAGGTCATCTGAAGGACCTCTATACAAGCAGGGGAGGGCCAGAAGGGGCGGTTGTCGTCAACCAATATGGGCATAGAGCAAGCCCCAACAAGGTAGCCCTCAGGTGGACGGCATGGCTGAAAGACCAAGACCTACCGCCGGTGACTATCCTCAATATGAGACACAGCTTCGCGACGGCCTGCGTCAATATGGGCATGGATATCGTCAAGGTGCCCCGCATGCTCGGGTATACTCAGGTCAACACCACGATCAACCGCTATGTACGTTATAGGGCGGATGACATCCAAGAGGAGTTCGACCGTTTGAGCGTGGGACAGAAAAGGGATTCAAAGGAATTATAAGAGAGAGTTTTTAGTAGTTATCTAGGGGAAATGGAACAGAATATATGTTCTGTTTTTTCAGGGTTCGAATCCCTCCTCCTCCGCCATGTTGTTTGTTCTTTCCTACAAAAAATGTTAGCCTTTTTACAAATACGCCTACTGTTTAGGGTATTTGAAAGGAGATTTTATGATTATTAACGATCAAGAGCTCGAGGGTTTTTGTCGAGATCGCTATTTTGCTCGCGCACTGAGACTAACTACCAAAGAAAAGGGTTGGTGGAAGACACCAATTCTTCTCTTGCTTGCCTGCTTTGTTCCTATTGTTGGTCCTCTGGGAGCCATTGGCTATGTTCTTGAATGGATGAGGTCCATCGCATGGGGGAATAATACGGGACTTCAAGGCAATAAGATTGGAGTTGCTCAGTCAATTGCAAGCGGCTGGCGAGCGTTTGTCATAGGTCTTGTGTATCTTGTGGCATACGGTCTGGTAATTTTTATTGCATTTTTGATTCCGGTGCTTAACGGTAGTCTGGTACCGCTTTTGATTGTCTTGGGGTTGCTTCTGACATATTTCGTTGGTATCGCACAACTTCGTGCAACTATCTACCAGAAAATCGGTGCAGGCTTTGCCGTCAAACCAATTGTTCAGATGATGAAGCATGACTTTTTAGGACTGGGTCGTATTTTCTGTCTTAGTGTCGTTATCAATTACGCGGCCAGTATCATCAGTTCTATCTTTATGGCAGGCTCTCTTTTCTCGTTTGTGGTTGCCCTGATGGGAGAGGGATTTTTGCCCGGAAGAACCATGACGGTAAGCACGGCTTTGCGCATGGTTTCAGCGGCTTCATCAATGAGTATGCCATCGTTTATTTTGAATTTTATTCTTGCAGGTACAATCGGCGTTGCGCTCAATCTTATCGTTAAAGCAGCACTTGGCCTTTGGATGCGTCAGTTTAATCTTCCTGCGTGGGGACAGAGCAAAGATCCGCTGCCTCCGTTTATCTATGATCCTCGAGATGAAGCCTTGTCACAGCAATGCGCCGCACTCCCGCAGTCCGTACATACCGAGACTCAAACTGAGCCGACAGAGAACCCCAACACGGTAGTTTCCGCTGAGCCGCAGCCTACGTATGGTGTTCCCACAACGGCGACAGAGTCAGGAGACAATCTAGCCGCGCAATCCGACCGTACAGTGTCGCAGCCTGAGGTTGTTGAAAATCATAGTGAGGAAGCAGGCGAGAAGAACGCCGGCAATGATCCGTTTGCTCCGGTACAGTAATTGTTTGACGGATAAATAACGCAAAAGAACGAAGCAATCTTTGTTCTTGAGACGGTCATCATGCAGATTGTGTGATGGCCGTTTTTCTCACATAAGGAACGATCACAAAGAAAAACACTCCTTACCAGCAAAATGTTGAAAACCAAGGAAAAACTTGTCAGGTTTTGGTCAGAATTCGGTCAAATTGATGTAATAGGCTTGGTATGTGGATGTGTATTTGGGAGTGAATCTGGGGATATGGGCTCCAAAAGCGCGTTTATATGGTATGATGCTTGGTCGAACCTTTCCTGCTTCGGATGCACCTTCACTCTCCGAAGCCATTAGCCCAGAGGAGGTGACCATATGAAGGCCTATGAACTGCTGTTTTTTGTTGACCCTTCCTCTTCAGAGGAAGTCCGCGCTGGCGTCATGAAGCGTATTGATGTAGCTATTGCTGCTGAGGGCGGTAAAGTCGACAATGTCGAGGATTGGGGCAAGCGCAAGCTCGCTTTTGAGATCGACAAGCTTACCGAGGGTGACTATACCCTCATCAACTTCCATGCAGATCCAACGCAGATTGCAGAGCTCGATCGAGTTTTGCGCATCAATGACGCTGTCAAGCGTCATATGATCGTGCGTCGTGTTGACAAGGACTAAGTCCGAGTGGAAGGTGGATGTAGCAATACATCTGCATTGAGAGGTAGTGAGAGTATGAGCATTAACAGGGTAAATATTTCGGGCAACCTTACGCGTGATCCCGAGCTTCGCTCTACAGCGGGCGGCACTCAGATTCTTTCGTTTGGTGTGGCCGTCAATGATCGCCGTAGAAATGCGCAGACAGGAGAATGGGAGGACGTTCCCAACTTTATTGACTGCGTAGTATTTGGCCAGCGTGCTGACGCACTTTCCCGCTTCCTCTCCAAGGGTTCGAAGGTTGCCATTGAAGGCAAACTTCGCTATAGCACTTGGGAGACAAGAGAAGGGCAGCGTCGCAGTAAGCTTGAAGTTGTTGTTGATGAGGTTGAGTTTCTTTCAAGAAATCAGCAGAACAACGGAGCTCCTGCGCCGGCTCCTGCAGCCCCGGCTGTTGGCGCAACGCCAAATGCTCCGAGCTATTCTGCACCGGCTCCACGCGCTGCCGCTCCGGCCCCGCAGGCACCAGTCGCACCGGCGGCCGATGTCTATGACGAGGATATTCCGTTTTAATCAAAGGATCTTTTCATACGAAGGATCGAAGAAAGGTATATGACATGGCTCAGCAGAAGCAAGATTTTCAGCGCCAGCCGCGTCGCAAGTATTGCCAGTTCTGCAAAGAGAATACTGAGTATATTGATTACAAAGACACTCAGCTTCTTCGTAAGTACATGACCGATCGTGGCAAGATTAAGCCCCGTCGTGTCACTGGCGCTTGCACGCAGCATCAACACGATATTGCACTCGCTATTAAGCGTGCTCGTGAGATGGCGCTTCTACCGTATACCGTTGCGGTAGTTTCAAGCCGCGGAAACCGTAACCGCGGATAACCTGAAGAAAGAAATGATGCACTAACGTATGGATAGCAAGCGTGACAATACCGGGATACCCCCTGTTCCGCAGGGAGTAAAGAGAAGCTCAAACGATGTCTCTCAAACGATGTTTGGCCGCAAAGGTCGCATCGTAATACCCGGTGCCAGGCGCGTAAAGGCGCAGAAGCAACCGCCTCTGTGGCAAGGCCTCCTTTTGGTGGCTTTGGGAGCGCTTGTCTGCTCATATTTCACTTTTATCGGTGCCGCTCTTATAAGTTACGGAGCCGTTGTTACGTGCTACCAAAAGACCGTCAAAGAGGCTCTGTATACTTCAGGAGTCGTACTTCTCGTTGCCGGAGGAGCAAGCTATCTGCTTGGTGAGCCAGAGGTGCTGATAAGTTCAATTGGCGCCGCCGGCATCGCAATGAGCATAGGTGTTTTGGTTGCGCGAGGAGCGCTTACCGTCGGCAAACAGATACTGATTGTTGGCGTGGGAACGCTGGTCCTTTTGGGCGGCTATGAACTTCTCGCTGTGGCAGAAGGGTCATCCGTATCGGCTCGCGTGCAAGAGGCATTTGAGTTTTACCGCACACAATACGTGGGGTCGTCAGTGAATAGTGCAGAAGGCTTTGCCTATCTGAGGGTACTTATGCAACTTCTTTGGCCAACGGGCTTTACGATGGTGTCAATTTTGTACTATCTCATTGCCCGTATTGGTGCGCGGGTGGCGTATCGCTCTCTTGGTGGCGAGAAAAAACATCTCTCGCGCTTTGTAGAGATGGACGTGCCACTTTGGTTTGTGGCACTTGGCATCGTTGCACTCGCTGCATATGCGGCGAGCCCAGAGGTTCCTCTGCACAAAGACATAGTGCTTATGAGCGCACTCAATGTACTTGTCTTTGTAAGGCTTGTCCTTGCGGTGCAGGGGATGGCCGTTGGCGTTTGGTTCATGCAACGTCGTAAAGCTTCTCCGATAACGACAATGTTTCTCTTCATTTTTGCAGCATTTCTTGAAATTCAGGTTGGTATGTTAGCTTTTGTTGGTCTTATTGATATTTGGGCAAACTTTCGACATATATCACGAGGGAGAATGCCTGATAACAAGAAGACCACTGACACAGAACATCAATCGGCTCAAACCGATTGACCTAAGGAGTTCCCATGAAAGTAATTCTTTTGGGCGAGCTTCGTGGTAAAGGCGGAGAGGGCGACATCGTAGAGGTCGCTCAGGGCTATGCAGAGAACTTCTTGTTCCCTCAAAAGATTGCCCAGCCTGCTACCCCGGGTAATATCAAACAGCTTGAGGAGCGCCGTCACAACATTGCTAAGCGTGAGGCTGAGCGATTTGCAGACGCAGAGGCTACCAAAGCTGCCCTTGATGGTAAGCTCGTCGTTGTTGATGCCAAGATTGGCGAGGAAGGCCAGCTCTTTGGTTCTATCACAGCAGCACAGATTGCTGAGGCAATTAAAGAGCAGCTTGACGTTGAAATTGACCGCAAGCGTATTGTCCGCAGCTCCTCCATTAAGACTGCAGGTCGTCACGATGTTGTTGTTGATTTGTATCGTGAGGTTGAGGCAGTGGTAACCGTTCAGGTTGGTCCTGATGAGACTGCAGAGGTTGCCGAAGAGCCAAAGGCCGATGAGGCAGAAGAGGTCCCCGCAGCACAGGATGAGCAACAGGAAGAGGTTGCACCTGAGGCTGAGCCAGCGGAGTAGTTTTGGCGGATTTTCAGAGGCCTTGAGGTAGGCGATGGAGAACTTTTTGTCAACTGGGGTTTTCTACAAAATTACCAGTTGAGTGAAAGAAGGAACCATCAAATACCATGCATGGTATGCAAAAATACACCCCGGATACAGAAATGTATGCCGGGGTGTTTTACCTTTGGTTTTATGGAAAGGCTATTTTTGGCATAGATTACCTGCGGTTTTTCAAAGTCAATGCATAAAACGTGCAGGAATCCTGCAAGGATGGAGCACGTTGTGCATAATGCGGACAAATAACAAGTTGTGGAGGTTTTGCCGTTAACCAAAAAAGATGAAAATGTTGAAAACGTTGAAAACTTATCGAGATACCGCTCAGGGATGGCATCCCATCAAAAACAATGTTGAATACTTTTTTGGGCATACCATTTGCCAGAAAACTCATATTTCTTTGGTGCAAAGTGCGCTAGTATTCTCTTTCACGGATTGGTAGTGATTGGATAGGTATGCCTGAAAATAACGTCAAACAAGATCTTGTACGGGACATTAATCCCACGCGCCTGACCGCTCTTGAAAAAGTTGCCATGCCTCAAGATCCTGAGGCGGAAATGTCGGTACTTTCTGCCATGATGTACGATGAGGACGCTCGCTCGGAGTGCATTGTGCGCCTGACGGAAGAAGATTTCTATACACCATCCAACCGCTATATCTTTAAAGCGATAAAAACCCTTTTTGAGCGCAACAGCGCCGTTGACCCTCTTTCGGTTTCCGATACGCTTAAGAGCAACAGAGAACTTGAAAAAGCAGGCGGTCCCAATCGCATTGCAGAGCTTGGCGGCGATCCTCTTGCGCGAGTGGGCTGGCAATATCATGCGGATATGCTCCACCGTGACAAAACGCTTCGCAAGATGATTTCTGCGGCAGCGCAAATCTCAGCTCTTGCCTACGATGCTCCGGAGGATACAAAAGAGGTCGTTGATGCGGCACAAAAGCTCATTTTTGACGTAACAAATGCCGACGTGTCGAGAAGTGAGCAACCAATTTCAGACATTATGGGAAACCTGTATCGCGAGCTGGCAGAAAATGCGAACAAGTCCGAAACGGAGCTCGGGGTTGAAACGGGCTTCCCTTCGGTGGACGCCGCTCTTTTGGGTTTGCGTCCCGGACAGATGATAGTTGTCGGCGCACGCCCGGGTGTGGGTAAGACCTCCTTCGCACTTAACCTGGCGGTGCAGGCAGCCGCCAAGGGCGCAAGCGTGGCGTTCTTCTCGCTTGAGATGAGCAAAACCGAGATTGCGCAGCGTCTTTTGGCGGCATCGTCACGAGTTTCTTTGACATCCATCCGTTCGGCCAAGATTGCCCCTGACGATTGGCCCCGCCTCGCGGCAGCCTCATCTGCAATCTCCAACTTAGACGTTATGATTGACGATACGCCCGGCATTACCGTTACCGAAATCAGAGCAAAAGCACGGCGCATGCTCCACGGGAAGAAAAAAGGCATTGTAATCATTGACTACCTGCAGCTTTTGTCGCCCCCTTCAGGGCAAAGGCGTGCGGACAGCCGTGCCACCGAGGTTTCCGAAATGTCGCGCGGCATTAAAATCATGGCAAAAGATCTCCAAGTTCCGGTTGTGGCACTTTCGCAGCTGAATCGAACGCTTGAAAACCGTACCGATAAGCGCCCGCAGCTTTCCGACCTGCGCGAATCAGGAGCTATTGAGCAAGACGCAGATATCGTCATCTTGCTTGACCGCTCCATGAATGAAGAAGAGGCGGCTCGGGAAAAGAGGCCTGACATAGGCGTGACAAACCTTATCATCGCCAAGAACCGCTCGGGCTCTCTTGCCGACATTTCTTTGACGTTTGTGGGGTCCTCCACAAAGTTTGTAGAGGTTGTGTCGGGCTACGATGATGCCGATGGCATTGCCAAACAACAAGAGGAAACCGGCGCGTATGCGCAATGATGTCTCTGTGATGTGAGATGTGCGATACATTCCGGCACGTCGGTGTTCTATACTGGATAAGCAACCCGCTGTGGTTGTATGGTAGGTAATAACATACTGCGATAGGGGAGAAGTTATGTCAGCTTCCGTTCTTGTGGGCACTCAGTGGGGCGACGAAGGAAAAGGGAAAGTTACCGATCTTATTTCCGGAGATTTTGACGTTGTGTGCCGGTATGCCGGTGGTGCAAACGCAGGACATACGGTTATTGCCGGAGACACCAAACTTGCGCTTCATCAGGTACCTTCCGGCGTTATGTATGAGAATACCTATCCCGTTATCGGCAACGGTTGCATCGTTGATCCTGAAATTCTCTTGGGTGAGATAGACATGCTGGAGGCACAGGGTATTTCGTGCGATGCGCTGAAGATTTCCGGTAATGCCCACATCGTGATGCCATATCACAAAGATTTGGACGGAGCTCACGAGAAGAAGCTTGGCAAGAATCTTATCGGCACCACCAAGCGCGGTGTGGGCCCTACGTATATGGATAAGATGAATCGTACGGGTTTGCGTATGCAGGACATGCTTGACGAGAAGATCTTCCGTAAGAAGCTTGACGCCGCACTTGAATACACAAACCCCATTCTTGAACTGGTATACGGAATGCCCACCTATACGGTCGAGCAGATTTGCGAGACGTATTTGCCTTATGCGGATCGTCTGCGTCCCTATATCGTCGAATCTTCTCTGTTTTTGAATGAGCAGCTTGAGGCCGGAAAGAACATTCTTTTCGAGGGCGCCCAAGCAACCATGCTTGATATCGATCACGGTACGTATCCGTTTGTAACGTCTTCCAACTGCACTGCCGGAGGCGCCGTTACGGGATCCGGTATCGGTCCAACCAACATTGACCGGGTACTTGGCATTGCCAAGGCATACCTCACGCGCGTGGGGTCCGGTCCGTTCCCAACGGAACTTTTTGACGAAACGGGAGATCTTCTCGGTGAGGTTGGTCATGAATATGGCGTTACGACCGGTCGTAAGCGGCGTTGTGGTTGGTACGATGCGGTGGTCGTGAATTATGCCGCCCGAGTCAATGGCCTTACCGACCTTGCAATTACCAAACTGGACGTATTGGGATGCCTCCCCGAAATCAAGGTATGCGTGGCTTACGAGTGCGACGGCAAGAGGTACGAAACCGTTCCGGAGCACCAGAGCGTGTTTTACCACGCAAAGCCCATCTACGAAACATTGCCCGGATGGGAATGCGACATTTCAGATGTCCGCAATTTCTACCAGCTCCCACGTGAGGCAAAAGATTACATTGACTTCTTGGAGCAGTTGGCAGGCGTGCGCATATCAATCATTACCGTTGGCCCCGAGCGTGAACAGACTATCGATCGCTACTGGAGGTAATACGTGAGTTCTGCCGTACAGCCACATGATCACAAAACCTTTGCCCTCGTAGCCGACAATCCGTGCGGTTTGAGCCGCGCGGAGTTGGAGTCTCTTGGGGTACTTCTTATCCCCAGCAGGCTCAATGCGCGCGCCGAAGAAGTTGCCGCGTTCTACCGATCTCTCTTAGAGGAAGGATATACCGGCATTCTCTCTGTTCACGTTGGCTCTGAGCTTGCCCTTTCTTATAGAACTGCCGTTGACGCACGAGGAAATGTAGTCGGAGAGGGAATATCCAATCGCGACACGGATTGCAGAGTATCAGGCGAGAAGATCGTACTTCTCGACACGGAAAACGCACCTGCGGCTCAGGGCATTATTATGGAGCGTCTGAGCACCGCGCGCGCTGCCGGAGCCGATCTTGCGGCCGTGGCGGCGTATGGCAGAGAACTGAGCGCTGCCGCAGGTACGCTTTTTATCACCATGGACGGCGAAAAGTTGATTCGTCATCAAAAACGCCCCCATCGTTTTTCCTTACAGCAGCGTTTTGAACATGTGCGCAGGCGACTGTCTTCCGAGATGTATTTGTATTTGCTTGCAAAGGGAGTTTTTAAGGAAATTGGGCATAGTCATGATTTGTCCGATCTTACCGCGCGCATTTCAAGGTCTTTAAGTGCTGCTTACACGGTTGAAGGACCACTCACGTACGTGATTACTTCTTCGGGAGACGGTCGTGCCGAGGCCGCACTTAAGAAGCCTTTGGATACCAATGAGTATGAAGCCGCTTTTCTCGCAGTGCGACCTGCATCAAAGGAGTTTTCCTTACATGTGGGGGCCACGTCGGTGGGTGTTGCGTTTGTTCCTACGAAACTCTATGACAAGGCGGAAAAACTGGCTATGGAAAAAATTGATATCTTGCTGTTAGGGTCCGGCGGTCGTGAGTATGCAATATTAACCAAACTCCATGAATCTCCGCATGCAGGAAAGATATATGTTGCTCCCGGTAACGGCGGCATGGTCACAATGGCCGAAGCGGTTGACGTTGATCAGAATAACCCCGAGGCAGTTGCGGCATTTGCCCGTCAAAAAGGTCTTGGACTTGTAGTTATCGGCCCTGAAGCTCCTTTGGTGGAAGGCGTTGCCGATGCGGTGCGAGCTTCCGGCGTTGCCTGCTTTGGTCCAAGTAAAGAAGCCGCCCAAATGGAGGGTTCCAAAGCGTTTGCCAAACGCATCATGGAGAGGGCGGGGGTGCCCACTGCGGCATGGAAGTCTTTTACCGACAAAGCCGCCTGCGAGGAGTATGTTCGCAGCGTCGGAGCTCCTATAGTAGTTAAGGCGGACGGACTTGCCGCCGGTAAAGGCGTCATTGTGGCCGCCACGCTTGAGCAGGCTCTTGAAGGCGTACACGAGTGTTTTTCCGGCCAGTTTGGGTCCGCCGGTACCACCGTTGTCATTGAGGAGTTTCTTGAGGGGCCGGAGTGCTCGCTTCTTGCGCTTACCGACGGCAAAACGTTAATTCCGCTTGCCACTGCCCAGGATCATAAGCGTGCGTTTGATGGTGACGCCGGCCCCAATACCGGTGGCATGGGCGTTTTTTCTCCCAGCCCACATGTTACGGACAAAGAATACGCCGATATGGTTGCAATCGAGAAGCGCGTTGTCGCAGAGCTTGCTTCCGAGGGAATTCCATATTCCGGCTGCTTGTATGGTGGTTTTATGCTGACAAAAGAGGGCCCTCGGGTGCTTGAGTTTAATGCTCGGTTTGGAGATCCGGAAACGCAGGTTATCTTGCCCAGACTTAAAGGCGATCTTGTCGAGATTATGCGTGCCTGTGATGCGGGAACACTGGATACTCAAACAATTGGCTGGTCGGATGAAGTTGCCGTTTCCGTGGTACTTGCAAGCGCCGGATATCCGGGACCTATTGAAAAGGGTAAGGAAATTACCGGAATTGAAGCTGCCGAGCGTGTTTCGGGAGTTTCGGTGAGCCATGCGGGCACGTCTCGCACCACTGACGGCCGACTGGTAACTGCAGGCGGTCGCGTTTTGAACGTAACCGCGCTGGCGGATGATTTTGAACAAGCACGCACGCGTGCATACGAAGCCGTTGATCGGATTCATTTTGACGGCAAACAGTATAGAAGCGATATAGGTCTTAAGGCACTGCGTCCACGTGAGGCATAAAATGAATGACGAGAAAAAACCTGAGGTTGTAAGAGAGCTTGAACCCGAAATTATAGAGCCGGAAGTTGATATATGCGCAGATAATATGGGTTCCGATGAAGGCATAACAGCTCTTGAAAATCACGATGATGATGCACAGACACAGGTTCAACGTGCTTTTGCCGATGCGGTTTCCGATTTACGAGCCACGGCCGATGTGCTGACGTATGACGGCAACTTTTCAGATATCAAAACCGGGGCACACCATACATCGGGTGAGCCCGTTAAACGGAAGTTTGTACTTGGCAGTAAAGACCCGCGTGACGCCGCTCTTGTTGAGAAACCTCTTTCGGAAGACGTTGCATGGACGGGTCGTATTTTTAACGTGAACCGCCTACGCGTTGAACTTCCCGATGGTCGAAAAGCCCTGAGAGATGTCGTGCGGCATCCCGGAGCCGTTGCGGTGGTTGCCCTTACCGATGAGGGACGTATTTGCTTAGTCAGGCAGTATCGTACCGCGCTTGACCGGGTTACCGTTGAAATACCAGCAGGTAAACTGGATCCCGGTGAGGATCCTCTGGACTGCGCTCACCGTGAGCTTTTGGAAGAAACGGGTATGAAGGCGGAGAAGATGGCGTTTTTAACTACCATCGCAACATCCGATGGCTTTACGGACGAACTTATTCATATCTATATGGCAACCGGTCTGACTTTTGCAGGTTCAAATCCTGATGCAGATGAGTTTATAAACGTGGATCTTATCAAGGTACCCGAACTCATTGATGCGGTGCTTGACGGTCAGATTGAGGACGCAAAGACCGTGGTAGGAGCCCTTTTATGTGACTCGATATCTCATCGGCTTCAAGCTTTTGAGTAACTCTTGGCAGAGTAGTCTTTGGCAGAGTAGCTTTCAGTAAGGGAGCCTTCGGCAATTTTCATACAGTAGTTTTGATGCCGTATTACATCCGTAGTGCGGCACTTCTTTCAACAGGCAGGATAGCTATGACAGACGGTACTTCTCGACAGCAAAGCAAACGCGCGTACAGCAGGCAACGCGGACAGATTGGGAATAGGGAACAAAACGGGTGCGTTGTTGGAAAGGCTGCGCCCCAGAAAAACATCTTCATGCGTTTTCTGTCCTATTATGTGGGACAGCGCCATCTGTTCTTTATAGACATGGCGTGTGCGCTTGTGATTGCGGTGACTGAACTTGCGTTTCCGCAAATTTTACGGCAACTTGCATCCGGCCTGTTTACCGAAGGGGAAGATGCCATTTTAGGATCTCTCGTGTTTGTCGCCATCGGACTGATTGCAATGTATGCGCTGCATTTCTTCTGCCGCGTCTTTGTAATCAGCTGGGGACATATTATGGGCGCTCGTATGGAGAGCCATATGCGCGAGGATCTGTTTGATGCCTACGAGCGCATGGGTTTCTCGTATTACGACCGTCATAAAACCGGCGATCTCATGAGTCGTTTGGTCTCCGATCTCTTTGATATTTCGGAAACGGCGCATCATGGCCCGGAATACCTCGTCATTGGCGTTATGGAAATCGTGGGTTCCTTTGTAATCCTCTCATTCATTAATGTCCCGCTTACTCTTGTTATGGCTGCCATCGCCGTTGCACTGGTTGTCTTTAATTTCTTTGCCAACGTGCACATGAGAACCATCTTTCGCGAGAATCGCGTGCGCATTTCAAACGTCAATACCCAGCTTGAGGACTCGCTGGCCGGTATTCGCGTAGTTAAAGGTTTTGCTGCTGAAGATCACGAACGCGCTAAGTTCCGCAAAAGCAACGATGCCTATTTGGACTCCAAAGCGAGAATGTATTTTGCAATGGGTCGCTATCACGGTGCCATCGATTCGATGATGGGTATACTCAACACCACCATCGTGGTATTTGGCGGATGGATGATTGCACACGGGCAGATGCGCGCCGCGGATTTGGCAACGTTTGCACTGTATGTGTCGCTTTTTACCAACCCCATTTCAAACATTTTGAACTTTACGGAAACGTTCCAGAAAGGTCTGGCGGGCTTTCAGAGATTTGTGGAAATTCTTGATACACGCCCTGATATCGAAGATGCACCAGGAGCTCCCAATTTGAGGGTATCTGCAGGTGAGATTAGCTATGACGATGTCCGTTTTTCCTATGATAGTGGCGAGGAAG
>ERZ773037.740-NODE-740-length-17583-cov-8.872718_pt1 | contig 17583 bp, 14 predicted proteins | sample MGYA00511466_ERZ773037 | MGnify/ENA primary metagenome ERZ773037 (study PRJEB29015, sample SAMEA2738146) | human oral metagenome | biome: human oral; feature: human-associated habitat; material: saliva | place: China | collected 2202 ... | reverse complement strand
TGGTGTTGCGCATGCTGGAGGACCGCTTCCCGGTCACGAGCCTGGATATTGTGTCTGTTCCGGCGGCTCTGCGTGCTATCAGCCACGATCTGACCGGCACCGCGACCTTCGAAACCACGGACGGTAAGCATTACACGGCATTGAGCGTTCAGCGTCACTACCTGGATGCGGCACGCCAGTACGTGCAGCAGTACGGTGCGCACCACCGTCACGTGGAATACGCCCTGGACCTGTGGCAACGCACCCTGGACGCTATCGAGTCCGGCGACTACAGCAGCATTGATACTGAGATTGACTGGGCGATTAAGAAGAAGCTTCTGGATGCGTATATTGCCCGCGCCCGCGCGGCTGGTCAGCCTGCCGATTATGCGAGCGCCCGCATCCGTCAGCTGGATTTGGCGTACCACGACATCGACCCGGAGCGTAGTGTTTTCCATGCGCTGGTTCGTCGCGGTGCGGTCAAGCGCATCCTGCCCGAGGGTGCCGCGGAGGCGGCGAAAACTCAGCCGCCGCACACTCGCGCCCTGCAGCGTTCGCGTTTCATTAACGCGGCGGTTGCGGCGGGGGAGCAGTTCACCGTGGATTGGGTGCATTTGAAGCTCAACGCCTACCCGCAGCACACGCTGGTGTGCAAGGACCCGTTTGCTACCGGCAGTGAGGAGCTGGAGGAGGTGTTGAGCCTGCTGGCGTCTAAGGCGCGTCAGCATCAGGAGGCGGCATTCCCGCCGCCCTGCTAATCAACAGCACTGCTAAACAGCTCCGCTAGAAATGCTCTGACGAGGGGAAACCCGCCTGCGGTCGGGGTTGTAGACCTTCGGGAACATCCCGGCCGCAACACAGCTTGAACACAGCTACGTGCCGTAGCATAAAACAGCTAAACCTATACCTGTAAACTGTTCTGTGGCACACGGGCACTCACACGCCCCACTCTCACAGAAAACCCCAGAGGATAACACTATGATGAAACGCTCTAAGCTCACTATTTTCGGTGCCAGCGCGGCAGTTCTCGCGCTCGCACTGTCTGCATGCGGCGAACAGGCAACCAACAACGGCGACCTGTCCAAGGTGCAGTACACCCTGAAGAACGCGACCGCTGAGCCCGAAGCATCTTTCGCAACCCCCTTCGCCGCGTCTAGCCCTTCTGCGTACGTGATTGAGGAAGGTAACGGCGACTCCATCAACGATGGTGACTACGTGCTCGTTGAGGCTGCCGTATTCAAAGGCACCGACGGCAAGATCAACGGTTCCACGTACTCCAGCGAGCCGATTCTATTGCCAGTCAATGAGCAGCTAAAAAAGGCAGCACCGCAGGTGTACGAAACCCTGAAGAAGATTAAGGTTGGCGGTTCTTTCTCGTACACCACCAACGTTCTGCAGCAGCGCAGCACCGCGGGCGTGACCACTACGACCGCTTCGCCCGGTACCGCAACTAACGTTGAGGTGTACACCGTGAAGACGAAGCTGCCCAAGTACGCAACCGGTAAGGCTGTTGAGGCTGACCCGTCGCTGCCGTCCTTCACCCTGGATGAGTCCACCGGCAAGGCAGAGCTGAAGATGCCCGATAACAAGCAGGAACACACCGAGCTGGTCTCCAAGACCCTCATTGAGGGCGAGGGCCCCGAGGTGAAGGAAACCGACACCGTGTACGTGCGCTACATTGGCGCACAGTACTCCGACGGTAAGGTCTTCGACGGCAACTACGACGCCGCCACCCCGATGGGCATCTCCCTGCAAGGCGTTATCAAGGGCTGGACTCAGGGTCTGAAGGGCAAGAAGGTCGGTTCCCGCGTTGAGCTGGTCATTCCGGCGGACCTGGCGTACGGTAACGACACCGGCGGTTCCAAGCCTTCGGGCGCCCTGGTGTTCGTGGTTGATATTCTGGGTGCGGAGGAGAACCCGCAGACCCTGCAGCGTGCTCAGGCAGCTTCTAGCGCGGCCGCTGCGGAGGCGAGCGCCTCGGCAACAGCTTCTGCGACCGCAACCCCGGCGGCTACCGCTTCGGCTACCGCGCAGTAGCCCGGTACCCATATTTTCGGTACCCACATTTTTATACCGCGCTCGCCGCTTATATGACTATGACGTAGGCGGCGGGCGCACCCACTATTTCGATTCATTTCGAACCAATCAAAGGAGACACCCATGTCTTTCGGTCAGCGTAACCTCGACCGCGAAAAGCCCGAAATCGATTTCCCCGAGGGCGACGCCCCCACCGAGCTGGTCATCACCGACCTGATCGAGGGTGCGGGCGCTGAGGTTGTTCCCGGCTCCCGCGTGCTCACCCACTACGTTGGTGTGGCATTCTCCACCGGTGAAGAGTTTGACGCGTCCTGGAACCGCGGCGAGCCGCTGCCGTTCCAGGTGGGCGTTGGCCAGGTTATCCGCGGTTGGGATGAGGGTCTGCTCGGCATGAAGGTCGGCGGCCGTCGTCGCCTGGAGATTCCCGCCGATATGGCGTACGGTGACCGCGGCGCTGGTTCGGTCATTAAGCCCGGTGAGGCCCTGATTTTCGTGGTGGACCTGCTGGACGTCCGCTAAGGACTAGCCAGGTTCTTGCGTTTTTCACGTAAGAGACACGCAGCCCGGTGCTTTCTCCCCATTGCGGGAGGGGGCGCCGGGCTTTTGCGTACCGGGTTATCAGCGCGCCCGCGCGATTTTATACCCGCGCATTCCTCCCGCAGCCACCCCATGCACTGATCCGCCTCATACGCTGAGTAAGTGCCGCGGAACACACACGGTATGATGGAATTATGTCCACCGCAGCTCAGCTTTACATGACTCTTCACCGCCTCGCCACCGCCGCAGAGGCACCCGACACCGCAACCCGAACCCAGGGCATCAGCCGCAACGAGCTACTGACCCTGCTCGGTATTAGCACGCGCGCTAACGGCTCCCTCAGCGAGTCCCAGGAACGCGCCTTTGAACGAGCCAAGCAGACCCTGCGTGATGCCGGCGCGCGCATCACCCACGTGACCACGGATCTGGGGGAGCGCTACCGCCTCGAACCCAGCAACGCCGCCAAGCTGCCCGCGTGGAACCCGACCGCTGAGGAGTTCCGCCTCATCAACACCATCCTGCGCGGCTGGGAAGGCACCGAACTGCAGGATGACGCCTACCGCATCCTGCGTAAGATTGCGCTCACGAGCGAGAACCTCACCGATGAGGCGCTCGCCGCCGCGAATATTCAGGACCCGAAGACCGGTAAGCGTCAGCGCGCGAGGAACCTGTACACCTACCGTGAGCCCCTTCAGCGCATTTACTTTAGTGATAACCCGCACCTGAATGAGCTGTTTACCGCCTATGCGGAGCGTAAGACGGTCACGTTCACCTATCAGACGGCTGCCGGTGCGACCCGCCTGCAGGAGAAGGTCAGTGTTGCCGGTATTGGTTACCGTTACGGCACCTGGTATTTCGTCGGGTACTACACCGAGAGTGCGGAACGTAAGGAGTACACCTTCCGTGCTAGCCGCATTCAGAAGCTCACGATGCTCTCGCGTATTGATTCAACCCCGATCAATGCAACCTTCAACGCTAAGAACTGGCTTGAGGGCATTGAGGGCTACGAAGAGAGCCTGATTGTTGCCGAGGTCAGCGCCGATTCTACGCGTTCGGAGCCTTTCACTGTGCCCTCGTACGGCACGATTGATAGCGCTGTGGCGGCGACCAGCTACAGCTGCGTGATTGAGCCGCCCGCTGAATCAGACTCTGCTGGGTCAGACTCTGCTGGTTCGGGTTCCGAGGCTGCCTCTACCCGCCAGCGTGACAGCTACGCCGCCCAGCAGCAGCTGTTGCGCACCCTCACCGACCTGCACAGCGGCGCGGTCGAGGATCCCGGCACCTGGAGCAAAATCGACCAGCGTAACCGCAATAATGTCCTTGATGCCCTCGTCGACCTGCTCCTGGGTCTGCACCGTGCCGACCGCTGGGCGAGCACCCACGGTGAAGAGCCCATGCCGTTGAACCAGCTCAACGCCCTCTACAGCGTGGACACCGACAAAAACCGCGACCTCGGTAAGACCATTATTCCCGAGATTTTCGCGCAGGTAGATACCGTTCCCTTCGACTCTGACCCCAAGGACCCGGACGCGCTCAAGCCCAGCTACATTAACCTGCTGCCGGACTTTGGCGGCGCCACCCCGCACACGCTGCTGAACTACGCGCGCCTTACTGACACTGAGCTCGCCATTCTCGTCTTTACCCTCTCTGCCGCAGATATTCTGCACCCGGCGGATGCGCGTCTGGGCAGTATCCGTGCGGCGCTCGCCGTCGCCTACCCGAACGCGCCCGTCTATGCGCAGCACCTGTGCTTCGCCCCGGAGGAGCCTTTGTTGCAGGAGGCGACCGCCGCCCTGAGTAGCGGCAATGCCGTGACCATTGGTTACGGTACCTCTGAGCGTGCCGCCGACCGCCTGGTGGACCCGTATGCGTTGGTGTTGCACCGCGACCACATGTACCTGCATGCGTGGTGCCGTACCGCTGAGGAACGCTACTATGCGGCGCGCGGTGAGGAAGTCCCCGAGTACGTACCCGAGGCTTTTGCTCACCCCACCACCGGCGAGGCAGCGAACAGTGTAGTTGCAGACAGCGAGGCGGCTGACAATGAGGCGGGGGAGAAGACCCCCACCTTCTGGCGTAACTTCCGCCTCACCCGCATCAACCACATCCGTGAGGCGGGCGCAGGTCGTACTCACCCGGTTACCGGTGACACCGTCCCGCTGTGGCACGCACAGCAGCACAGCACTCAGACCAATCCCTTTGCTGAGTTGCGGATTCACCCGACCGAGCATATTCCCAGCGGTGAACCGCTCGATACTCTCACCGCAACGTACATGCGTCGAAGCACCCACCACGTGAAGAAGGCTTCACGCACCCAGTACGTGCGTATCCACTACTACAACAACGCCCACGGTGCTGGCGATAAGAACATCCTCGACACCGTTATCGCGCACCGAGGCGCCCTCGAACTTGTCGGTCCGGCGCACCTGCGCGCGGCGTTGCTTGACCAGTTGCAAACCCTTAGGGCGAGCAGCCGCAGTGGTGCGCCCGCAGATGTTCCCGCTGTGCCCGCAGAAAAATAGAACTTCACCCACTAGCAAAAACACCCTAAAAACCCATCCAAGGGGCCAAAACATTAACCTAAAACTTGTATAATGGTGCTCATGTCTTGGTGGTTCTGGATTTTGCTATGGGGCGCGCTCATCATCTGCTCGCTCCTCTATTTGGCATGGTTCACCTACAAAGCACTCACTCGCGGTTTCACACTCCTTGACGAAACCGTAACCTGGGTCGAGTCAATCGAGGGACAATTCGACGCCGCGCAAGCGAACGCAAGCCGAAAACTCCCGCGAGACACCACCCTCGGGGTATTCACACCCATCACCGAGGCATACAATAACTACGAACAAGGCAAACAGACACGCAGGTCTGAGCGGATCAAGCGACGGGTCTCCCGACGAGATCGACTCGGCCAACCTCAAAACATCGGAGACCTGCTCTAACCAGAAAGGCACACCATGGGCCAGATTTTCAGCCACCCCGCGACCATCATCGTCGTTATCCTCCTTATCGTCCTGCTCTTCGGCGCACCCAAGCTGCCCGGCATGGCACGCAGCCTCGGCCAGTCCATGCGCATCTTCAAGACCGAAGTTGAGGGTCTGAAGAACGACTCCAAGAAGGACCCCCGCGAGAAGGACGGCGAAGAGGTCGTCACCGCTGAGGTCGTAGACAACGGCAAGGACGGCAAGACCGAAACTAAGTAACGGTCCCGCCCTCAACGCACCAAACCCGTGCCAGCCCACCGGCCGGCACGGGTTTTGCGGCACCACCCCATAAACACCCCACCAGACCCCCTCAGCCGAATCACACACGGCACCGACACCCAGAGGACACCACGTGGCAACACCTGACCAGGACGTGCGCAACCGCAAAATCAATCCTGAAGCACGCATGGAACTCAAGGAACACCTGCGCGAATTCCGCGACCGCTTCATCAAAGCGGCTATCGCAACCGTCATCGCAGCCATCATCGGTACGGTCTTCCTCTACCAGCCTTTCATCGAAATGATCTCTGTGCCCCTGCAGCAGATCAACGCAGAAACCGGCCGCAGAGCAAACCTGAACTTCGGTAGCGTCGCATCTCCTTTCGACCAGCTGCTTAAGGTCGGTATGTACATCGGCTTGGTGATCGCCTCTCCCGTCTGGCTTTACCAGGCGCTGCGATTCCTGCTGCCGGCACTGCACACCAAGGAGAAGAAGTATCTCTTCGGCTTCCTCACCGCATCTATTTTCGCGTTTGGTTGCGGTGTCGCCATTTCGTACTTCACCCTTCCCGGCGTGGTCTACGCGCTGCTGAAGTTCACCCCCGTCAACGACAGTAACTTCATTGACGCGGGCGTGTACATCTCCTTCATCCTGAAGTTCGTTGTTACGTTCTCCTGCGCGTTCATCATCCCGGTGATCCTGGTCGGCATTAACATGCTGGGCCTGATTCGCGGCACCACCATTTTGAAGTCTTGGCGTTGGGTTGTCGTGCTCGTTGCAGTGATTGCAGCGCTGACCGCACCCGGTAGTGACATCATGATGATGTTCGTGCTCATGGCGCCGTTGCTGATTTTCTTCTTCGCAGCAATCGGCATCTGCATGATTAACGACAAGCGCCGCGACCGCAAGCTTGCCAAGCTGGCGCAGGGTGCGGATGAAGCAAGCCTGAACACCGCAACCAGCAGTGAAGATCTGGCGAAGATGGGTTACTTCGACGAAGAGAAGACGTCCTAAATTGAATAGCTCGCTGTGAGCAAGGTAGCCGAAAGGGGCGGGGTACAGAGAACCTGTACCCCGCCCCTTTCGCATGTTCCGCAAAAGCGTCTCGAGGCGCACGGACGAATTTTACAACGCCCGCCGGTACATCCCGGCGAAAAGCCGCGCTGTCGATGCGCTCGCTGTTCGCCCATACCGGATTAGTGCCCGTGCAGGATGCTTTCGGAAGGCTCGCGGCGGGTGAACCGTTACACTGGACATACTATGAGCAAGCACCACGCACAGCACACATCCGACGCACACACTTCTAACTCTTCTAACGCACAGACTCCGGCGGACCGCACCGACTACGCTGCCGCCTACGCCGCATCCCGAGAGCGCGCCGCTTACGCGAAGACCGCCCTCGGCGCTTTTGAGGCGTCCCTTGATTTTCCGCTGGATGATTTTCAGCGTCAGGCGTGTGCCGCCGTGGAGGCGGACCGCTCCGTCCTCGTTGCCGCGCCCACCGGTGCCGGTAAGACCATCGTGGGTGAGTTCGGTATCTACCTGGCGCTGCGCCGCGGCATGAAGGCGTTCTACACGACCCCCATTAAGGCGCTGAGCAACCAGAAGTACCACGACTTTGTGCGCGCGTACGGTGAGGATTACGTGGGTCTGCTGACCGGCGATACGAGCATTAACACGGAAGCACCCGTGGTCGTGATGACCACCGAGGTGTTGCGCAACATGCTCTACGCCAATTCGACCACGCTGACCGGCCTGGGCTACGTGGTGATGGATGAGGTGCACTACCTGGCGGACCGGTTCCGTGGCGCAGTGTGGGAAGAGGCGATTATTCACCTTCCCGAGCATGTGAACGTCATTTCTCTGTCAGCGACGGTGTCGAACGTTGAGGAATTCGGCGCGTGGCTGGATACGGTGCGCGGCGGCACGGACATTATTGTTTCTGAGCACCGCCCGGTGCCCCTGTGGCAGCACATGATGGTCGGTCACCGTGTGGTGGATCTGTTCGTACCCGAGGACAACTCCGCACAGGGCAAGAACCACAACCAGGAGCCGGAGGAGAAGCTCTCCCGCAAGCAGGCGAAGAAGGCACAGAAAGCTAAGCAGCGCGGCGCAACCGTGGAGGCGGGCGCCAACCCGCTGCTTGCCGGTCTGCGCCTGAACCCGCAGCTGAAGGCGCTACGCCCCGGCTTCCGTTCCGCACCTGGCCGTGGACGTTACGGCGGCAAGCGTGAACGTTTCCGTCACCGCCGTGAGGGCTGGCTGAATGAGACGTTCAGCGGCGGCGAGCGCGGCCGTTCGGACCGTCGTGATCGTTTCAGCAATGATCGTTTCAGTAACGACCGGGACTTTGATGCGCGCGGCGAGCAGAAACCCCTGCGCCCCCAACGCATCACCCGACCCGAAATGGTGCGCGCCCTCGACAAGCAGGGCCTGCTGCCCGCCATTTGCTTTATCTTCTCCCGTGCCGGTTGCGACGGCGCGGTCAGCCACTGCGTATCCGCCGATATTACGCTGACCACCCCCGAACAGCAGCAGACCATCCGCGCCTACATTGCGGAAGCAACCGCTCACCTGGACACCCGCGACCTGAACACCCTCGGCTACTACGAGTGGCGTGACGGCCTGATTCGCGGTATCGCCGCGCACCACGCGGGCCTACTGCCCCTGTTCAAGGAGGTTGTAGAAACCCTCTTCGCCCAGGGCCTGATCAAGCTGGTCTTCGCCACCGAAACCCTCGCGCTGGGCATCAACATGCCCGCCCGCACCGTCATCCTGGAGAAACTCACCAAGTACAACGGCGAATCCCACGTGGACATCACTCCCGGCGAGTACACCCAGCTGACCGGACGCGCAGGCCGCCGCGGTATCGACATCGAAGGTCACGCCGTCGTCATGTGGCGCCCCGGCATGTCCCCGGAACACGTGGCAACCCTCGCCTCAACCCGCACCTACCCGCTGAACTCCTCATTCCGCCCCACCTACAACATGGCGGCAAACCTCATCGCCTCCTACGGCGCCGAACGCACCCGCAAAATCCTGGAATCCTCCTTCGCACAGTTCCAGGCAGACAAGTCGGTCGTGGGCGTCGCCTCCCGCGTACGCAAAAACGAAAGCGCCCTCGAAGGCTACCGCGAAGCAATGGCATGCCACCTGGGCGACTTCACCGAATACGTCCAGCTCAGCCGCCAGATCGCCGAACTGGAAAAGAAAGCGTCCAAGAGCAACGAACGCCACGCACGCGCGCAGGCACACCACAGCATCCAGCAACTACTACCGGGCGACATCATCTACATTCCGCACGGCCGCTCCCGCGGCTACGCAGTCGTCATCACCCGCTCCGACTCGCACGCCGACCCGCGCATCGGCATCATCACCGAGGACGCGCACCAGCGCACCGCCTCAACCCGCGACTTCGAAGGCGCCATCGAACCGGTCTCCCGCATCAAAATCCCCAAGCGCCTGAGCCTCAAAACCGCCAAGGAACGCCGCGACACCGCAAGCCGCATGCGTCAGGCACTCTACGACGGTCGCGCCCCGCGTGCGCTCGCACAGCAGAACATCCCGGCTCGTCAGAACAGCATTGACGCGCAGCTGGAGGCTCTGCAGGCTCAGCTGCGTAACCACCCGTGCCACGGCTGCTCCGACCGCGCGAACCACATGCGTTGGGCTGAGCGCTGGCAGAAGCTCAACTCTGAGACGGAAGGGTTGCGCCGTCAGATTGCCCGCCGCACCAACACGATCGCGCAGGTCTTTAACCGCATTGCGCGCCTGCTGGAAAGCTACGGCTACGTCGAGCGCACCGAAGACGGCGAACTGTCGCTCACCACCGGCGGCCAGGCTCTGCGCCGCATCTACGGCGAGCGCGACCTTCTGACCGCCCTGTGCCTGGACGCGCACTTCCTCGACGGACTGGAGCCCGCCGCCATTGCGGCAACCGTCGCCGCACTGACCTACCAGGGTAAGCGCGACGCGGTGGAATACCTGGCTCACTACCCGCACCCGTCCCTGCGTGCACCCATTGCGACGATTACGCAGCGCCTCGCCGATCTGAACGCAGCCGAGGAACAGTTCAAGGTCAACCCGACCCCGGCATGCGACTTCGGCCTGGTCGAGCCCATGTACGCGTGGGCGAACGGTGCGCACCTCGCAAAGGCAATCGAGGACACCGGCCTTGCCGCCGGCGACTTCGTGCGCTGGGCAAAGCAGGTACTGGACGCCCTGGATCAGATTGCGCACATCCGTTCGCTGGACCCGGTGATTCGCGCCCGCTGTGAAGAAGCGATTGAGGCGGTCCGCCGCGGCGTGGTCGCGCTGGACGTCTAACCGGCGCCTTAGTGCGACACCGTGCATGGTGCTACACCGTGCTACGTCGTATATAGTGCAACACTATGCCCGACCGGTTCGGGCTACCACCCCCGCCACTTGTGTATCGTTCCGCCTCATCCCGCCTCATCCCGTCTCATCTAAGGACGAACGAACTACCGCAGGTAGCGGGGGTGCTTCTATACTCAAATGAGATGCTCTGCTCAGCTACGCGGACACCAATGAAGTGCCCGCCCTCGTGTGCGCCTCGGCGCGCCTCAAAGGTGAAAGGATTCTAATGTCTACCCGTATTTTTGTAGATGGTAGCGTGTACAGCCCGGTCGACCCGTACGCAACCGCAATGCTGGTCGAGGACGGTACCGTCCGCTGGGTTGGTTCCGATTCAGGCGCGCGTTCAATTGCCGACGAATCAGCTACCATCACCGAACTCGAAGGCGCTCTGCTAACCCCCGCCTTTGCGCGCGCACTATCACCGGTAGCAGGCAAAGAAGCACCCGAAATCCTCGACTACCTGCAGGCATACCGTGCAGCCGGCTACCACACGCACACCCTCCTCGCCGGTATGGAAGACGTACCCGACCTCGTCTCCGCACTCAGCTACTACACCGCCGAACACGGCACCCCCGACATCCGCCTCATCCTCAACGCCACCGGCGTAGAAACCGACGAACTGATCAGCGCCATCAAGGCACTACGCCCCCTCACCGAAGGCGAACGCGCCGTCAAGGGCCTGCAGCTGGTCGGCATCTTTGTCACCCCCACCGAAGCCCCCGCAGCAGCACAGGTAGCCGAAGACGCCGCTCTCCTGCTCTCCATCGACGCATCCACCGGTTTCACCCCCGCAGCCGACGCCGCGCTCGCCGTACGCGAAAACCACCCCTGGCTGTCCATCCGCCTAGACGCAGCAATCAGCACCCCGCAAGACCCCATCACCGACGAATACCTCACCAAACTGGCAGAAGCACGCATCAACCTCGGCCTGAGCGTCTGCGAACCCGAAGAAGACGAAGAAGCCAACGACACCGTCCAAGCACTCCTCGCACACGCCGGGGGAGAAGCACGTGAGTCAGTAGCCTCCGTAGCACGCCGCGCAAATGCAACCGGCACCTCCATCGCCCTGGGTTCCGATACTCAGCTGTATGCGCCGGGTGCTTGGTCGCTGATTCGTGAGTTGGTGAACGACGAACACGGCATCTCCGCACGCAGCGCCTTCGCCGCCCTCACCCGCGGCGTATACCGCCTAGCACACGAAGAAAACCCCTTCACCGGCCAGCTAACCCCCGACACCCCCGCATACGTGGCACAGTGGCGCGTCGAAGCCCTCATGGTCCAGGCACCCGACTCCCGCGTAGCATCGTGGAGCACTGACCCCCGCGCTCGCATTCCGTTGCTTCCGGTGTTGGATGAGGATTCGCCTCTGCCCATCCTGGAATCTATTTACACTGAAAGTAACTAATTTTTAGCTTGTCAGAGGCTTTTTACGGGGCTGAGACCCCTCAATAATTCATCGATTTAAATGTTTACCCGGTATACTGGATATCTACCGGCCTATTTTATACGCACCTGTGAGGGAGTAATATGCGCGTTCTAACTGTCATCCCGACGTATAACGAGAAAGAGAACCTGCCCATCGTGGTAGAGCGTCTTCGCAAGGCAGCTCCCGAGGTGGACATTCTCGTGGTGGATGATAACAGCCCCGACGGCACCGGCCAGATTGCTGATGAGCTGTCGGCTAAGGATCCCCAAATTCACGTTCTGCACCGCACCGTTAAGGACGGTCTGGGTGGCGCATACCTCGCTGGCTTCGATTGGGGCCTTGAGGCAGGCTACGACGTTCTGATTGAGATGGACGCTGACTGCTCGCACCAGCCTGAGCAGCTTCCTTCTCTGGTTCGTGCTGTGGAGGCGGGCGCTGACCTGGCTATTGGTTCGCGTTACGTTCCCGGCGGCAAGACCAAGAACTGGCCTGCTCACCGCCAGATTCTCTCTCGCGGCGCTAACCTGTACACCCGCCTGATTCTGGGCACCTCCATTAAGGACATTACCGCTGGTTTCCGTGCATACCGCCGTGAGGCTCTGCAGCGCCTGAACCTTGATGGCATTGACTCGAAGGGTTACGTGTTCCAGGTTGATCTGGCGTGGCGTTCTGAGCAGGCTGGCCTGAAGATTGTTGAGGTTCCGATTACCTTCGTTGAGCGTGAGATTGGCGCTTCGAAGATGGACGGCAACATTATCTTTGACTCCATGTCTAAGGTGACTCGCTGGGGTATGGCTAACCGCGTTCAGAAGCTGAAGAAGGCTCTGGGCAAGTAATCGTTCCTCACTTTGAGACTTAAACGAAAGACCGGGGCGGATACGTTACGTATCCGCCCCGGTCTTTTGATGTTTTCTGTAGCGCTTTTTCCTGGCTCACGTACCGAGAAAGCCAGCACCAAAACAGAAGGCCCGCTAAGAGCACGAGTGGCTCTTAGCGGGCCCTTCTTACAGCGCGGGCTTCTACAGCGTTTCTACGGCATGTCTACGGTGCTTTTAGAGCGCGTAGTGCTTGCGGTAGTATTCCAGGCGGTCTTCCAGAGTCTTTTCCAGCTCTTCGATGCTGCGGCGTTCCATGAGCATATCCCAGTGGGTACGTGCGGGCTTCTCTTCTTCGGCGTCTGCGGTGGAGTCGCCGTTGACGAGGTATGCTTCCTTACCGGACTTTGCGGTCCATACCGAGGGGATTTCTGCTTCTGCCGCGAAGGTCACGAAAACGCGGTCACCGTCTGCGGTACGGTATTCGACGCGCTGGCGGGGCGCGGGCTGTACGTTCGATTCGGTTTCCATCGACTGGGAACCCAGGCGCATACCGCGCAGGCTACGATCGCTCATTTTTCCTCCAGTGTCCGTCGTGTGCGCCGGGCGGCGCTTCAGGTATAACGTTGGGCGGGGGAGAGCTATTCCCTCGAACGTTTACAAAACATCCATTATATCGGTAATAGTCTCCACCCGCCCAGCGTGGTGGTGTTTATTCGGCGTGATTTTTGGTGATTCACGCCTTTTTATGCGTTAGATTTCGCCTTTAGCCGTTGATGCCGTAGATTCCGGGTGCCTGCGGTGCGCTCTTAGGTGCCTGCGCTGCGGGCTTCTTCGGTGCGTCTGCCAGGTCGGATGCGGGCAGGGTGCCGAATGCGTTGCCCAGGCCGCGCAGTGCATCGCCGAGTTCGGTCGGGATGAACCAGAGCTTGTTGGCGTCGCCTTCGGCGAGCTTGGGCAGGGTCTGCAGGTACTGGTAGGTGAGCAGCTGCTGGCTGGGGTTGGATTCGTGGATTGCTGCGAAGACCTTCTGCACGGCTTCTGCTTCACCGTTTGCGCGCAGGATTGCGGACTGTGCGTCACCTTCTGCACGAAGGATCTGTGCCTGCTTTTCACCCTCTGCACGAAGGATAGCTGCGCGGGATTCACCTTCTGCGGTCAGAATGTCGGACTGCTTCTGGCCTTCTGCGGTGAGGATTGCGGCGCGGCGGTCACGCTCTGCACGCATCTGCTTTTCCATGGAGTCCTGGATGGATGCCGGGGGCTGGATTTCCTTGATGTCCACGCGGGAGACGCGCAGGCCCCAGCGGCCGGTGGTGGAGTCGAGTACGCCTCGCAGCTCGGCGTTGATCTGGTCGCGGGAGGTGAGGGTCTGCTCCAGGTTCAGGCCGCCGACGACGTTACGCAGGGTTGCGCTGGTCAGTTCGTCCACGGCACGAATGTAGTTGGTGATTTCGTAGGTTGCAGCCTTAGGGTCGGTGACCTGGAAGTACACGACGGTGTCGATGCCGACCACAAGGTTATCTTCGGTAATCACGGACTGCGAGGGGAAGGAAACGACCTGTTCACGCAGGTCAATGAGGGGCAGCACGCGGTCAACTACGGGGATGACGATGTGCAGGCCGGGGTTGAGGACGGCGTGGAACTTACCCAGTCGTTCGACGATGCCGGCTCGTCCCTGCGGGATGACGCGCACGGTCTTGGCCAGCATCGTCAGCACGAAGAGGATGAGTAGGACCGTCAGAATAAGGCTGATAGGCATTGTTTCTCCTTATCGGTGAGTTATATGGTGTGTTTTTGGGTATCTGAACCTGCTTCTAGGGCCAGTATTCAGATGGGTCTTAGTTGTTGGTCTTAGTCGTGGGGGAGAGGCTCTACGATTGCGGTAGCGCCCTCAATGGCTCGTACCCTCGCGTGCGATCCTGCAACGAGCGTTCCGGAGGCGGTGCGCGCCGTCCAGGTGTCGCCAGCTAGTACCACTAAACCGGTTTCACTAGTCACATCTTGAGTGACTCGCACCTCAGCACCAATGAGTGCTTCGGCATTAGTGACAGCTCCGGTGGCTGATTTATTGAGTTTCTTCAGCAGTGGCGGGCGCAGACCAAGAACCAGAATCACGCAGATTACCACGAAAATAACGGTTCGAATCAGCATGTTATCCACGAAGGGCGATATTGCTGCGGTGACGCCTGCGCTGATCGCCAGCATGAGAAAGAACAGGTCGAGGCTGAGCATTTCTATGACGGCGAAAACGAGAGCGAGTGCAACCCAGAGCGTCCAGGGTGTCTCAAAGAGCCAATCCACGAGTTTTCTCCTTTGATGTACATCAACCGGCGTGGTTGACGTTGGATCTGCACACGAGGCGACGACACCTTCGTGATGCGGGGTATATCCATTATTTCAGGTGGATTGAGTACTGGCGACGGTTCTGGTGACCGAGTGAGGTTAATACATGAACTGTTAAGACTTTATTTAGATATGGGGAATCTTGGGTTCATTCTAGACCTCCCTAAAAAGCCGATAATATACATTATGTAAAGTAGACCTATTTTTCACTACCCCACCGGCTGCTCACCGGCGCTTTCTGCTCGCAGTGCGACTACACTGTTCCATCCGCGGCTCTGAACTCCGCTATTCTGCGCTCCGCGCGCCTTGCGTCTTCCTCGGCGCTCAGCCACGCGCTCACATGCCCCGAACCTTCAAGCTCCTCAACGCCTCCCGTTAAACGACAAACACCCGAGACGAGCTCACACCTTTCGGTGCGCCCATCTCGGGTGCCTGTCATTAGCTACTGCGCTTTTTTATTCTGGGCTTCTTTATTCTGCGTGCTTGGAGCTGAACTCTACCCAGGCGTTAAGCACGCGCTCTGCTGCGCCGGATGCAATGGATTCGCGTGCATCAGCCAAAGCCTGAGTGAAGCGGGTCTCAAAACTCTCGCCGTTGACCGGGCGGTACGCGACCAGGCCAGCTGCAGCGTTCATCACCACAGCGTCGTGAATGGCTCGCAGCGGGCTCTTCGGGGCCTCGCCCTCCCCCGCCAAAATTGCACGGAAAACGCCCGCGTTGTACTCGGCGTCGCCGCCACGCAGCTGCTCCAGCGGTGCGTTCTGCAGACCGTGCTCAGTCGGGTCAAAACGGTACTCGGTCAGCTCGCCGTCTGCAGCCTCCCACAGGCGGCTCGTGGTGGCAATGGTCAGCTCATCCAGGCCGTCATCACCGCGGAAAATCAGGGCGTGATCGCCGCGCTCCGCAAAGACTCGCGCCATCTTCTCAGCCATGACCGGGTTTGCAACGCCGATAGCCGAGGACTTCACGCGAGCCGGGTTCGTCATGGGACCCAGGTAGTTGAATGCGGTCGGAATGCCCAGCAGGCGGCGGGTCGGGCCCACGTGGCGCATTGCCGGGTGGAAAGTCATCGCAAACAGGAACGTGATACCCGTCTCGCGAGCGCATTTGGCGACGGCGGGAATGGGCATGTCGAGGCGGATTCCGAGGGCTTCGAGGACGTCTGCGGAGCCGGATTTGGAGGTGGATGCGCGGTTGCCGTGCTTGACGACGGTGGCGCCGGTGCCTGCGATGACGAGGGCTGCCATGGTGGAGATGTTGACGGTGTTTTGCTGGTCGCCGCCGGTGCCGACGATGTCTACGGCGTGGGGGTCAATGTCGACGGTCTCGGCTTTGGCGATCATGCCGGCTGCGAGTGCGCCGAGTTCTTCGGGGGTTTCGCCCTTGGAGTGTAGTGCGGTGAGGAAGGATGCGAGGATCGGCTGTTCGGTTTGGCCGGTCATGATTTGGTCCATGGCCCAGGCGACTTCGGTGTCACTGAGGTTCTGGTGCTTAACCAGTTGGTTGAGGATGTATTTCCAGGTGATTTCGTGCGTAGTCATGTTTTAAGTGTAAAACCCCCGTCGCGTATCTGCACGGTTGGGTGCAGTATGCGAGACGGGGGTTTACTAGGCGTGATGCACTGTGGTGGTGCTTAGCGCCGGGGTGTCTTCGGTTTAGTGGAAGGAGTCACCGCATGCGCAGGAGCCTGCTGCGTTGGGGTTGTCGATGGAGAAGCCCTGCTTTTCGATGGTGTCTTCGAAGTCGATGGTGGAGCCGTCGAGGTAGGGTGCGCTCATCTTGTCGACGATGACCTCTACGCCGTCGAAGTCGCGGACTGCGTCGCCGTCGAGGACGCGCTCGTCGAAGTAGAGCTGGTAGATGAGGCCGGAGCAGCCGCCGGGCTGGACGGCGATGCGCAGGCGCAGGTCGGTGCGGCCTTCCTGTTCGAGGAGTGCGCGGACCTTGGCCTGTGCGACCTCGGTGAGGGTGACGCCGTGGGTGGGCAGTTCGGTGGTGGTTTCACTCATGAGTGTTGTCCTTTGTTGTGTTGGTTGCCCGTGTTGGCCGTGTGCGGTGTTTCGGGCGTTTTAGCCTTCACGATACGCGCCGGGGTGAGTTCTTCACAACCTGGGTTGTGTGTAGTTCGCCGGGGGCGTGAGCGTTTGCGCGTGGGCTTTCACGGTAATTCTGCTTCTAGGATACCGAATTTACGGTGGGGGTGGATGTGTTCGGGGACTCATTGGTGGGCCTGCTGGCCGGTTCCCTACCGCGGCACCCCGCCTCTGTATCGCAATTGCAGTATCGCGACCGTTGCGGGGGCGCTACTCCCCCGCTTCGGTATCTCGCCGCGGTATTCCGCATTGCTGCGGCGCGCCGGTGGGCCGGTTGGTGTCCGGCGCGCCGCGGTGCTTTGGAGGCGCTTCTTTGGCGCCTAGCGGGTGCCGAGTGCGCTGAGCAGCAGTGCCTCCGCCAGGATTGCGTTCTTGAAGTCCGGGATGTACAGGGACTCGTTGGCGCTGTGGGCGCGGGTGTCGGGGTCTTCCACACCGGTGACCAGAATCTGTGCCTGCGGGAAGGTCTGCTTCAGGTCGGCGATGAACGGAATGGAGCCGCCCATGCCGGTCTGCACGGGTTCCAGGTCCCAGGCGGCGCGCATGGCGTCCAGGGCGGTCTGCGCACCGTCTGCGTCCACCTCGGTCGAGAAGGGCATGCCGGAATCCACGGCGGTGTAGCTGACCTCGGCGCCGTGGGGGGCGTGGGCCTTGACGTGCTCGGCGAGTGCGCGGTGTGCGTTTTCGGGGGTGTCGCCGGGTGCGAGGCGGGTACTGATGCGTGCGCGGGATACGACGGCGAGGGTGTTGGAGGAGGTTGCGATGGAGG
>ERZ773037.735-NODE-735-length-17653-cov-6.162518_pt1 | contig 17653 bp, 9 predicted proteins | sample MGYA00511466_ERZ773037 | MGnify/ENA primary metagenome ERZ773037 (study PRJEB29015, sample SAMEA2738146) | human oral metagenome | biome: human oral; feature: human-associated habitat; material: saliva | place: China | collected 2202 ... | reverse complement strand
TTACTGAAACGTATAAAACAATTCGCGGAGAAAAAACAAGCGATGCTCCAACAGTAGAAGAAAAAGTTATCTTACAACCTCAAGATAAAATTATTAAAAAAGGTACAAAAGGTTTAGAAAAACCAACCTTACAATGGGCGAATACTGAAAAAGATGTCTTGAAGAAGAGCGCTACAGCTAGTTATACATTAAATAAACCAGCTGGAGTAGAAATCAAATCAATCAAATTAGCGTTGAAAGATAAAGATGGACAACTTGTAAAAGAAGTAACGGTAGCTGAAAATAATTTAAACGCTACTTTAGATAAATTGAAATATTATCAAGGTTACACTCTATCCACAACAATGGTTTATGATCGTGGAGAAGGCGAAGAAACTGAGAAATTAGAAGACAGACAAATTCAGTTAGAACTTAAAAAAGTTGAAATCAAAAACATTAAAGAAACAAGTTTAATGAGTGTAGATGATGCAGGAAACGAAACAGATAAGAGCTTACTTACTGAAAATCCAGGGAACGTTGCACCACTTTACTTACGTGTGACAACTCACGACAACAAAGTGACAAGACTTGCAGTAAGTTCTGTAGAAGAAGTTGTTGTAGATGGGAAAACATTGTACAAAGTCGTAGCGAAAGCTCCTGACTTAATTCAACGTAGAGAAGATGATACTTTCAGTGAAGAGTATGTTCATTACTTTGAAAAACAAAAAGCAAAAGTAGATAATGTGTACTACAACTTCAATGAACTTGTAAAAGATATGCAAGCTAATCCGACGGGTGAGTTTAAACTTGGTGCAGACTTGAATGCAGCAAATGTTAAAGGAAATGGTAAATCTTACGTAACTTCAACATTCAAAGGGAAATTACTAAGTAATGATGGCGGTAGATTTACAATTCATAACCTTGAACGTCCATTATTTGGCAGAGTTGAAAATGCGCATGTTCATGATATTAACTTGGGTAATGTCAATATTAATTTACCAGGAGAAAATAAAGTTGCTCCTCTTGGTGAAATGTTCAAAAACTCAAATATCGAAAATATAAAAGTAACCGGTAATGTTGTAGGTAATAACGATGTTACTGGTATGGTGAATAAGCTTGATGAATCAAATATGAGGAATGTTGCCTTTGTTGGGAATGTTACAAGTGTTGGTGATAAAGGTTGGTGGTCTGGTGGACTTGTCAGCGAAAGCTGGAGAAGTAACACGGATAGTGTTTATTTTGATGGAAATATTGTTGCTAATAATTCTAAAGTTGGTGGACTTGTCGCTAAAGTCAATCATGGTGGAAATCCAAATGACTTCAAGCAACGTGGCCGATTGAAGAATTCATTTATTAAAGGTACGATGACACTTAAAAACCATGGTCAAAGTGGTGGTTTAATTCATGAAAACTATGACTGGGGTTGGGTTGAAAATAACGTAAGTATGATGAAAGTAACTAATGGTGAAATCATGTATGGAGCAAGCTCAGTAGATACAGGTGATTCATACTTCGGATTTGATAACTTCAAGAATAATTTCTATGTAAATGATGTTGCAACAGGTTTATCATCTTATAAAAAATCTAAGCAAATTAAAGGTATTTCAGAAGCAGATGCTTTAGCGAAATTTGCGAATATGGGTATTACTGCTCATGAGTATACGATTAACGATCCTGTTACAAATAAACTAAACCAAGTTAAACCAAAAGCGGATACGTATAAAGATACTCAAGATTATGATGCATCTCGTGAACTTGCTTATCGTAATATTGAAAAACTTCAACCGTTCTACAATAAAGAATGGATTGTAAACCAAGGGAATAAACTTGCGGCTGACAGTCATTTAATGACTAAAGAAGTATTGTCTGTAACTGCTATGAAAGGCAATGACTTTGTCACAGACCTTACAGATGCAGACCATATTATGGTTCACTATGCCGATAAAACAAAGGATATCTTTACAATTTCTCCAAAAGATTCTCAAGTTCAACAAGTAAAAGAATATAGTGTAGCTGAACTTGGTGAAGTTGTTTATACACCAAATATGGTAGTTAAAGACCGCTCAGATTTAATTAGCGCAATCGAAGGTATTTTAAGTCCAATCGATTTACAATCTGATCCAATTTATCAACGATTAGGAAGAACAGGCCCTAATAAAGTGAATGCAATTAAGGATCTTTACTTAGAAGAAAGTTTCAAAGAAGTGAAAGATAATCTTAATAAATTTGTGACAAAACTGGTTGAAAATGAAGATCATCAATTAAATACGGATGAAGCTGCTAAACGTGCATTAATTAAGAAAGTTGAAGATAACAAAGCGGCTGTCCTTTTAGGATTAACATACTTAAATCGTTACTATGGTGTGAAATTTGATAACTTTAATATTAAAGAATTAATGTTATTCAAACCAGACTTCTACGGTAAAAATGTAGATGTGTTAGACTTCTTGATTAAGATTGGTTCTAAAGAAAGTAACGTTAAAGGTGATAGAACTTTAGAAGCTTATCGTGAAACTATCGGTGGAGTTATTGGTATAGGCGAGTTAAACAGTTTCTTAGACTATAATATGCGTCTATTCACAAGTGACACCGACTTAAATGATTGGTTTATTAAAGCAACAGAGAAAAATGTTTATATCGTAGAGCCAGCTACAACGAATCCTGAATTTGCTACTGCAAAACATAGAGCTTATGAAGGCTTAAATAATGATGTACACGGTAAGATGATTCTACCGCTTTTGAACTTGAAAGATGCGCATATGTTCTTAATTTCAACATACAATACAATGGCATATAGTTCATTCGAAAAATATGGTAAGTATACTGAAGCGGAACGTGAAGCATTTAAAGCAGAAATTAATAAAGTTGCTAAAAGTCAACAAAATTACTTAGATTTCTGGTCACGTTTATCATTAGATAAAGTTCGTAACCAATTGTTGAAGAGCAAAAATATGGTGCCAACTCCTGTGTTAGATAACCAAAACTATAAAGGAATCAGCACAGATAAATATGGACATACGAATAGCGGTAAGGATGTAGCACCTGTTCGTGAATTATACGGACCAACAGGACGTTATCATGCAACAGACTGGCGTATGGGAGCTGTAGCTCGTATTTACGGTAACCCTTATAAAGACGACTCTGTATTCTTCATGGTTACTGATATGATTAGTGACTTTGGTATTTCAGCATTCACTCATGAAACGACTCACGTAAATGACCGTATGGTTTACTTAGGTGGTTCAAGACACCGTGAAGGTACTGACTTAGAGGCATTCGCACAAGGTATGTTACAATCACCTGCTGAAACAAGTCCAAACGGTGACTTTAAAGCACTTGGATTAAATATGGCATATGAACGTCCAAATGATGGAAAGCAATGGTATAATACTAATCCAAATGATCTTACAACTCGTGCAGAAATTGATCATTATATGAAAGGTTTCAATGATACGTTAATGCTTCTTGATTATCTTGAAGGTGAAGCTGTTATTAGTAAAGGGAATAAAGACTTAAATAACGCTTGGTTCAAGAAAGTGGATAAACAACTTCGTGGAGCAAATACGAAGAACCAGTATGATAAAGTTCGTGATTTAACGGAAGATGAGAAAAATATCACTTTAAATTCAGTAGATGATTTAGTTGATAATAACTTTATGACGAAACACGGACCTGGAAACAATGTATACGATCCAACTGGATTCGGAACTGCCTACGTAACTGTACCTATTACTGCAGGTATATACGGAGGTAACACGAGTGAGGGCGCTCCTGGATCTATGTCGTTCAAACATAACACATTTAGAATGTGGGGTTACTACGGATATGAAAAAGGATTCTTAAACTATGCTTCAAATATGCTGAAAAACGAATCTAAACAAGCGGGTAAAGCCACTCTAGGTGATGATTTCATTATCAAGAAAGTTTCTGATAATAAATTCAGTACTTTAGAACAATGGAAGAAAGCATACTTTAAAGAAGTTGTTGATAAGGCTAAAGCAGGATTTAATGCTGTTGAAATTGATGGAACAACTTATAATAGTTACGATGAATTAAAACAAGCATTTGATGTTGCTGTTGAGAAAGATAAAGCAACTCTTAATAATGGTTCAGTTAAATTTGATAATACTGTTTCCCTTAAAGAGAAATTATTTAAAAAACTTCTTCAACAAACAAATAGCTTTAAAACATCAATCTTTAAATAATTAAGATAGAAAAAAGGAGTTTAGGTGAAAACCTAGCTCCTTTTTCCTTTTTCTTTCAATTTCCTTCGTTTGCCCCAAAATTGTATTTTTGGTATACTACAGAAAGTAACACTGTTGCTAATTTTAAGAAAAGGAGTCGAGTAAATGAAAATTGCGATCGTAACGGATAGTACTGCATATTTGACACCAGAAGAACGTCGTGAGTGGAATATTCATGTATTGCCGCTATCAGTTATTTTTGGACAAGAAAGTTATCGTGAAGAACAAGATTTGACAACTGCCGATTTCTATGAAAAAGTAAAAAACTCAGAGGTATTTCCAACTAGTTCACAACCAGCAGTTGGTGAAACGATTGAATTATTCCGTGAATTATCCCAACATTATGATGCTATTATTCCTATTCTTTTATCCAGTGGGATTAGCGGAACTTATCAAACAGTTGTAACAGTTGCTGAAGAATTACAAGATGAAGTGTTGATTTATCCAATCGATTCAGGAATTAGCTGTGCACCTCAAGCTCGTGCAGTTCGTCTTGCTGCAATGATGGCGAAAGATGAAAAATATACAGCTAAAGAGATTGTAGCTTGTGTTCAACAATTAGTAGATCGTACAACAGCTTACTTCATCGTAGATGATTTGAATAATCTTCAAAGAGGTGGACGTTTATCAGCTGGTGCTGCTTTAGTCGGTTCTATGTTGAAAATTAAACCGATTTTAACATTTGAAGAGAAGAAAATTGTGGCGTTGGAAAAAATTCGTACGCAACAAAAAGCGATGAAACGAATTGAGCAATTATTTGAAGAAGATACTCAAACGACAGATGGAGATGGATATGAATTAGTCATTATTCATGCAAATGCTCCAGAAGCAGGAGAAGCGTGGCGTGCTCAAATTCAAGAAAAATATCCGAAATTAAGAACTTCTCTAGCATACTTTGGTCCAGTTATTGGAACACATTTAGGGCAAGGCGCTCTAGGATGTTCATGGGATATTGTTTTAGAGAAAAATTTAGAAAATATTTAAATGTTTAAAAGATGGGAATAGAATGAAAAATTCTATATCCATCTTTTTTGTTTGCAATAATATCTATTAAAAAAATTCGAAATAAAAAATAATTTTTGAGATTTTTTTCGTATATATTAGTTGAGGTGGTTTGGATGAAGATTGCTCGAGATTCAAATGGAGAATTAGTGTATGCGTATAAAGGAATTGAATTAGATAAGTCAGAATATTATGCTTGTCCGAATTGTGGTGAGCCGGTTCAAATTTGCCAAAAGAAAAATGGGGAGTATTTTTTCAGACATGTAACAAGGGCAAGGCATGATGGGGAAACAGAGGCTCATCAAAAAGGAAAAGAAGAATTACAAGAAATCCTTTCGCAACAAGGATATAAGGCAGAATTAGAACGGTATGAAGCAATGATTGGACAAATCCCGGATCTTACGATTGAAGTAGGTGAAAAGGAATGGGTATTGGAATATCAATGTAGTGTCATTCCAATAAAAGAAATGACTTCTCGCACCAAAGCGTTAGAAAGCTTGGAGAGAAGTGTTTCGTGGATTCTTGGAAAGAAGTTTTTACAAAAAAACTTAAGTGAGATGAGTTTATATTGTATTCGATATCATCCGCAATTAGGAAATTATTTATGCTTTTATACGGATAAGCAATGGATTATCCATCATCATCTAGCATTGCACCTTCAAAAAAGAAAGTATCTTTTTCAGGAAAGTCGCTGTGATATAGATAAGCTCGATTGGAAGAAAGTCTTTCAGATTTTTGAAGAGTCGGAGTGCTTACAAATTTTCCAATCGGAAAGTACAGAGCAATCTTGGAACAAAGAAGAGTGGCAATCGTTTATCCTAAGTACTCAAAAAGAAAATAGGCAATTTCTAGAAGCTCTCTATCATCAAAGGTGGACGTTTGATCAATTAGAGGTATGCCGAAGTTACCCGAAATATTCATGGAGTATAAAAACTTATAACCTTATCTGGCAAGGATATTTATGGATGGGAATCGAGCGTTTGAAAATGAACCAAGTTTTCTCTGTTCAGCAGTGTTATGCATATATAAAAAAATTAGCGAGCCAAAAGAAAATTCGTTTTTCTTCGTGTTATGAGCAAGAGAAAGTTTGTTATAAAGAGATAGAAGCTTTTTTGAAAAAAATAATGCGGGAAACCAATAGTCTGTCTCTATTACCAAACGGAAAGTGGAAGAAAATAAAAAACTAGCAAGAGAAAAAGAGGTCTCTTGCTAGTATAGATTATACTCTAAATTGTTGGTGAATTTTTTTGAAAATTGGATATAAAATTGGAACAGTAATGACTGTGAAAGCAGCTGAACCAAATGTTCCTAAAATTTTAGTGAAGGCTGCAACGAATGCAGGGGTAAACGCTAGTCCGCCAATAATCATTCCACGAAGGAAAGTGTATTTTACTAAGTTTAAAATGATTTTAATAACTGCAGCTAAAATACCAATTCCAATAATGTTTACAGCTTTGTCATTTTGGTGAAGTGTTTTTTCATAAACAAGATGAATGCCCCAGCATACAATAAGAGATTCTAAAATCGTAATCCAAACTTCTGCTGCATATCCATTTAAAATATCGAAAATTCCTAATCCTAAAGTGGCAGCAATTGCTCCTTTTTTACTGCCGAATACTAAGCATCCAACAACAACTAGGGCATTTCCAAAGTGGACGAATTGGTGTCCCAATGGAATTCTAAATAACTGAACTCCTAAGAAAATTAAAGCGGCAAATAATGCGATTTGTGTCATTTCACGTAATGAATAATGTTTCATACTATAATTCCTACTTTCTATGAATGAAATATTTGTGTGAGAAGATGCAATTGTGGCTCAAAAGCAACTCCGTATTGTAAATCTTTTTCTTGAGCAATGGTCTCTTGAAGAGTGGCATTAAGAAAGGTTGTAGCTGTCGATAAAGCTTTTTCTAAAGAAAATCCTTGTAAAATACAAGAGCTCAAAATTGCTGAAACAATATCACCAGTTCCAAAAAAATGATCTGGATAATGCGGTGTAAAAGCTGTTGCAAATTGTTCTGTTATAGCATCATAACTCAATAATCCGATGGAACCTACTTCTGTTTGAATACCAGTTAAGATAACTTTTTTACATCCTAAATCTGCTAATTTTTTGGCAAGTTTCTGGTACGCTTCTACTGGTTGAATTCCTTCTAAATACTCCGTTTGGGTTAATAATGCAGCTTCAGTCAAATTTGGAAGAATAACATCTGCTTTGGAGCAAACGCTTCTCATTTGTTGGACATATTCTTCAGTAAAGCCACTATATAACTTCCCGTGATCGCCCATAATGGGGTCGACGATCAGTAGAGCATCTGGACTTTGAGTTATATAATAGTCTAACAAGACTTTTAATTGTTCGATTTGTCTGCAATATCCAATAAATAGTGCATCTGTTTTTAAGTTTAATGCTTTCCATTGTGCTAAACTTTGCTTTGTAAAGTCTAGTAGTTCTTGGATAGCAATTTGCCCAAATCCTCCTGTATGAGAGGATAATAAAATGGTTGGTAAAAGTATCGTTTCAATCTGACAACACGCCATAATAGGAATGGCAGGAGTCAGTGCTACTTTTCCGATTCCGGATAAATCATTGGCCAATATAATTCGTTTTTGTACCACGAAAGCACCTCCTATTTTTAGAAGTTGAACTCATTGTAATTCAGGATGGGATAAGGTACAATATTTTCCGAGAAGAATTGTACCGGTACAGATAATGAGGTGTGTCATGTTTAAATATCAAGAAGTGAGTCTTCAAATTCGTCAACAAATTGAAGATGGCATTTATAAAAAAGGAGATCGACTTCCTTCGATTCGTGAAATGATTCAACAATATGATTGTAATAAAGACACGATTTTAAAAGCGTTACATCTCTTAAAGGAAGAAAGTTTAATTTATCCAGTTGAAAAGAGTGGGTATTATGTCTTAAAAAATCGAGTACCTGTTCGAAATGCGACAAAAATTGGGTTACCAAATCCGATGCAATTTCCGATTGAAGATTTTAGAAAATGTTTGAATGAATCGGTTATGGCAAGTTATGAAGGTGCTAGTAATCAGAGGGAATCCGTTAGAGGAGACCGTGAATTAATTGAAGCGATGGTGCCATTATTAGAAAGTTATGGAGTGTATGCAAAGGAAGGTCAATTATCCATTACAACGGGAACGCAACAAGCCTTATATATTTTACTCCAATTGATCGGTACAGGTGGACTTTTGTTAGAACAACCGACCTATAGTCGTATGAATCAATTAGTGAAGGAATTAGGAATTCCGTATCAAATCATTGAACGAGAACAGACGCAAGACACGATTTCATTAGAAGCGTTAGAAGACATTTTTCAAAGTGGTACCATTCGTTATTTTTATACGATTTCTAGATTTCATAATCCACTTGGAATGAGTTATCCAGATAGCGTTAAAAAGAAAATCGTTGAATTAGCAGAAAAATACCAAGTCTATATTATTGAAGATGATTATATGGCGGATTACGAACGAGGAACTGCTACACCTTTGCATTATTTTGATACGAATGAAAGAGTTATCTATGTAAAATCTTTTTCATCGATTTTATTTTCTGCGTTTAAAATGGGAATCGTCGTGTTGCCAAATGCTTTAATAAAGGAATTTGAGAAGAGAAAGCAATTATTGGATTTTGATTCGAATTTACTCATGCAAAAAACATTAGCGTTATTTATTCAAAATGGCTTATTTGAAAAGCATCGACAAAAAATGGTGGCACACTATCATGAGAAGTCCCAACAATTTAGACAGTTATTAGAACAATCGACGATAGAAAAAACAACTCTACATGGAACACAATTATTATTAGAAAATAGCCAATTATCACATCTAAAAGAACAACTAGATTTAGAAATAACAATTGATACATTAGAAGATGCCTATATTGAAGAAATAACACCGCAAATGTTTTCGTTAGATGTCTATGCTTTAGCAATGAAAGATATGCAAGATTTAATACACTTACTAGAAGAGGGGGGAAGTAGATGAATAAGGAAGAAATTTTAAAACATTATTATGGATACGATAGTTTCAGACCTGCTCAAGCAGAAATTATTGAAACGATTTTGTCCAAAAGAGATGTTCTAGCGATTATGCCAACTTCTGCAGGGAAGTCCATTTGTTTCCAAGTACCAGCCTTAATGTTAGATGGAATCACTATTGTGGTATCTCCATTAATTTCTTTAATGTATGATCAAGTGACATCCTTAAGAGAAATGGGGATTCAAGCGATTCTTTTAAATAGTGCAATGACTTCAAGCGAATACTATCAATCTGTGGAGCAATTGAGACGTGGAGAAGTGAAGTTATTGTATGTAGCTCCAGAGCGCTTTGAACAAGAAGGGTTCCTAGAGATGATGCAAGGTATTCAGATTAGTATGGTTGCAGTGGACGAAGCGCACTGTATTTCTCAGTGGGGGCAAGATTTTAGACCAAGTTATCAAAATATTGATACATTTGTTGCACAACTTCCGACTCGTCCTATTGTAGCAGCTTTTACGGCAACCGCTACTCCGAGAGTTCGAATGGATATTAAGCAACAATTAAAATTACAACATCCTTTTGAAGTGGTAACAAGTTTTGATCGTGCTAATTTATATTTTGGAATGGAAGAACCAAGAGATAAAATGAGTCGTCTACTTGAATTAATCAAGGAAAAGGAACCAACGATTGTATTTTGTAATACTCGGAAAGAAGTCGAAAAAGTCTGTGAGAAATTACAAAAGAAGGGGATTGCTGCGGATTGGTATCATGCAGGATTAAGCCCTGAAGCTAGAAGTAAAGTACAAGAAGATTTTATTTTCGATAGAATTGATGTTATTGTGGCAACGAATGCATTTGGAATGGGGATTGATAAGTCCAATGTAAGAAAAGTGATTCATTACAATATGCCAAAAGATATCGAAAGTTATTATCAAGAAGCAGGACGTGCAGGGCGAGATGGAGAGCCAGCTGAATGCATCTTATTATATGGGGCAAAAGACATTATTATTAATAAATTTTTAGTGAAACAAAATCAAGATAAAGTAGGCATGGCAAAACTCAATGAGATGATTGATTATTGTCGAACGGTGAGATGTTTGCGAGGCTTTATGCTAGATTATTTTGGGCAAAAAGATATTCCAGAAGATTGTGGACATTGTACTAATTGCTTGAATAAAGTGGAGTTGAGTGACGTAACGCCACAAGCGCAAATGATATTATCCTGTATTATTCGTATGAAAGAAAGATATGGAATGAGTAAAGTGTCTGAAGTGTTACGAGGAAGTAAACGAGCTGAAATGAAGGCTCTACACTTTGACCAATTATCTACTTACGGAATTATGAAAGATTATTCGGATAAAGCATTAAAAGAATTTATCTCTTCCTTAATTGCAGACCGCTATATTGAAACAGAAGGCTTACAATATCCAATTTTACAAGTAAGTGATTTAGGGAAGAAAGCATTGAAAAACCGTGAGAAAATCGAAGTGAAACCAATTGTTGCGCAAATTCTTCAAAAACCAGATGCCATTCAACAACATAAAGTACAAGATAATGCGCCATTTGATGAAGTCTTGTATGACCGATTACGTTCGATTCGTATGGATTTAGCCTTTGCCCAAAATGTTCCACCGTTCTTAGTCTTCTCAGATAAAACTTTGAAAGAATTTTGTCGTCATTTACCAACCACAGATAGAGAATTCTTACAAATTAGTGGAGTTGGGGAGAAAAAACTAGAGACATATGGGGAAGCGTTTATGAAGGTCATTCGTGAGTATAAAGGGTAAAGATTGCTTACTAAAATTTCTTAAATCATTTGCATTTTTAGAGTGCCTTTGGTATAGTATTTTATAAATTCAACATCTCCATAAGGGAGTAACTGGCAACGAAAGTTGTGGTAATATCAACAACAAGTGAACCTGTTTCGCTGGTATTATCTTAATTAGTGAGACTTATGCTATTTTCAAGTTCTTGAAGTAGTATAAGTCTTTTTTTATGGAGATAAAAAATATAAAGGAGTGTCGACTTTGACAAAACAAGCCGCATACACACAAACGGAAGAACAAGTTCTTTCAAGTGTACAATCTACTAAAGAAGGGTTAACTTCTGCTCAAGCAAAAGAACGTTTAGAAAAATACGGTCCGAATGCTTTACAAGCAGGTGAGAAGACTACTTTACTGCAAAAATTCATTAATCAGTTTAAAGACTTCATGATTATTGTCTTACTTGCAGCAGCTGTTATTTCATTTTTTGCCCATGAAGGAGCTCCAGATCCAACGGATGCCATTGTAATTTTAGCCGTTGTTATCTTAAATGCAATTGTAGGGGTCATCCAAGAATCAAAAGCAGAAGAAGCAATTGAAGCATTACAAAAAATGGCTTCTCCAGTTGCGACAGTTTTACGTGATGGTGAACATCTTCATGTAAAAGGGGAAGAAATTGTAGTCGGAGATATCGTGATTTTAGAAGCAGGAGATGTCGTTCCTGCCGATATGCGATTATTAGAAGTCAATACGATTAAAATCGAAGAAGCTGCCTTAACAGGGGAATCAGTTCCAGTAGAAAAAGATTTAGTCATTCCTGAAGGGGAAGATGTTGGTATTGGTGACCGTTCAAATATGGCATTTGCGAGTACAAATGTAACTTATGGACGTGCATTAGGGGTTGTTACTGCAACAGGTATGGATACTGAAGTTGGTAAAATTGCCCATATGTTAGCCAACACTGAAGAAAGTAAAACTCCGTTACAAGAAAACCAAGATGCTTTAGGTAAATGGTTAACGATTATGATTTTAGTCATTGCCGTTATTATTTTCGGAATTGGTTTAATCCGTGGATACGAATGGACTCATATGTTATTAACAGCCATTGCGATTGCGGTTGCAGCGATTCCAGAAGGTTTACCAGCTATTTCAACGATTATTTTAGCATTAGGAACTCAAAAAATGGCAAGCCGTCATGCATTAGTTCGTAAATTGCCTGCCGTTGAAACATTAGGTGGTGTAGAAGTTATCTGTTCAGATAAAACAGGTACGTTAACATTAAACCAAATGACTGTTGAAAAAATGGTATTTAACAATGAAATTCATGATGCAACTGAAGAAATGAACGAATCAATTTCTGCAGTTCGTATGATGAATTTAGCAAATGATACTAAATTTTCTGAAGAAAAATTAATTGGGGATCCAACTGAAACAGCAATGATTCAATTTGGATTAGATAAAGGGTACGATGTACGTGTTGATTTAGAAAAACATCCACGTGTAGCGGAAGTGCCATTTGATTCAACTCGTAAAATAATGTCAACGATTCATCAATTAGAAGATGGAAACTATTTGGTAGCGGCAAAAGGTGCTCCAGATATGTTACTTGAAAAAGTAACTCATATTGAAGAACACGGACAAGTTCGCCCAATGACTCAAGAAGACCGTGATACATTAGCTCGCTTAAATAAAGAAATGGCGACTCAAGCTTTACGTGTCTTAGCAATTGCTTATAAATACATTGACCAAGTTCCAGAAACAATGGATTCAGAATCAGTTGAGTTTGACTTTGTATTTGCAGGATTAGTTGGAATGATTGACCCTGAGAGAAAAGAAGCAGCTTTAGCGATTCAAGTGGCAAAAGAAGCAGGCATTCGTACAGTGATGATTACAGGTGACCACCGTGATACAGCTCAAGCGATTGCAAAACGTTTAGGAATTTTACGTCCTGATCAAGAAGATGGTGTCTTAACAGGTGCAGAATTAAATGAAATTTCTGATGAAGAATTAGCTCGTACGATTGAAGATTACTCAGTTTACGCTCGTGTATCTCCAGAACATAAAGTTCGTATTGTAAAAGCATGGCAAGCAGATGGAAAAGTTGTTTCAATGACAGGTGATGGTGTCAATGATGCTCCATCTCTAAAACAAGCAGATATCGGTGTAGGGATGGGGATTACTGGTACTGAAGTGTCTAAAGGTGCTAGTGATATGGTTCTTGCAGATGATAACTTTGAAACAATCGTTGTTGCAATAGAAGAAGGACGTAAAGTATTCTCGAATATTCAAAAAGCAGTTCAATATTTATTATCTGCAAACTTCGGGGAAGTAATGACTTTATTTATTGCCACAATGGCTGGTTGGTCAATTCTTGAACCAATTCATATTTTATGGATTAACTTAGTAACAGACGTATTCCCAGCGATTACTTTGGGAATGGAAGATGCAGAAGCAGATATTATGAAACATCCACCTCGTGGAAAGAGTTCTAATTTCTTGTCAAATGGGGTACTACCAAGTATTTACTATCAAGGTTTCTTTGAAGGTGGAGTTACTTTATTCGTCTATTGGTATGCGACTCATGTAGCTGGTTGGGGAGTTCCAACTGGTGAAACAATGGCATTTGCATCTCTTGGTTTAATTCAGTTATTCCATGCATTTAATGTGAAATCTGTTTATAAATCATTAGCAACGGTTGGAGCATTTAAAAATAAAATGTTCAATATTGCGATTGTTGTGTCTGCGTTAATGTTATTATCTGTTTTAGTTGTTCCTGGTTTAACGACTGTGTTTAGTGTAACAGTGTTGACTTTAGAACAATGGTTAATTGTGTTAGCAGCGGCATTCTCAATTGTTCCGTTCGTTGAAATTGCAAAAGCAATTATGAGAGGAATGGGCTTGGACCAAGACTAATAATGAATTTTTAAAAATACTTTTAATATAGCTAGGACGCCAGCAAACCTTCGGTTTCATGGCTAAATTTTGAACCTGTAGTCTCAAAATTTCCTGTGATAGAGTCTGCTTTGCAGATTCTATCACTACAGCTATGTTAAAAGTATTTTTGTTTATGGAACATAAGAAGATAGGGCGTTTGGGATGGTATTTAAAATAGACTTATCTATAGTTGCTTAGGAGGTCAGAAGTAATTATGGGAAGTCTATTTTTTTGTAAAATCTCTCACTTTTATAGCCTGTAAATGTTGGTGTGATAGAAATATAGTTTTTAACTTTAACAACTGGTAAAAATAAACAATGGTGAAATTGGACGGATTTCGTTGACCCGACTGTGATAATTCGGTATAGTACCATTTGTATCACGTGACATTTAGAAATATAAAAGTGAGGAAATTTAATGAAATTAAGAAATTTATTTTTAACAGCAGTTGCGGCAGTGACATTAGCAGCTTGCGGAAATCAAACAAGTAAACAAGAATCAACAAAAGAAACTAAACCAGCTGAGCATGTAAAAGTTGCCGTTGTAGGTAGTGCAGATCATGAAATTTGGGATTTTGTTGCTGAAAAAGCTAAAAAAGAAAACATTGACTTAGAAGTAGTAGAAATGAACGACTATGTATTACCAAATACAGCATTAGAAGAAGGATCTGTTCAATTAAATGCCTTTCAACACCGTGCTTATTTAGCGCAATGGAACAAAGATAAAGGTTCAGATATTAAAGAAATCGGAACAACATTTATCGTGCCATTATATTATTTCTCAACAAAATATAAATCATTAAAAGATTTACCAGAAAATGCAAAAGTATTAGTACCAAAAGAAGTAGCGATTCAAGGTCGTGCTTTAGTGGCATTAGAAACAGAAGGATTAATTACATTAAAAGATGGAGTAGGTACAAAAGCCTCTCTAGCTGATATTACAAGCAATCCACGTAACTTAGAAATTATTGAAGCAGAATCAGCACAAGCGCCTCGTTTATTACAAGATGTAGATGCAGCTTCAATCAATGGTTCAATGGCGCAAGATGCAGGATTAAAAGTAGAAGATTATATCTTCACAGATGCTGATCACTTAGAAACAATTCCAAAAGATCGTTTCAATATCATTGCTGCTAACGCAAAAGATGCTGATAATCCAACATACAAAAAAATTGTTGAATTATTCCAAGCAGATGATGTAGCGAAGAAAATGAATGAAATTGGACCAGGACAATACTTCCCAGTGTGGAACGCAGAAAAATAGTCATCTCTCTCCAAACGAACAACTTTCACCGTTAAAGGTGTCAGTTGTTCGTTTTATTTTACCTTTAAAGGATAATTTTAATGTTAGAAATTAAAAATAAAAACTAAAACACGTACGTTTATTTAAATGGATAGCGAAAATATACGTATTTTATATTGATTTTCTATCGATAATGAAGTATACTTACCTCGTTCTTAATAAAAACAAAAAGGAGCTAAAAACTTCATGGAAAATTTCTTTAAATTAAAAGAAAATAACACAACTTTTGGGACGGAACTTTTAGCAGGGCTTACGACATTTTTTGCAATGTCTTATATTATCTTCGTAAACCCTAGTATTCTTAGTCAAACAGGAATGCCATTCCAAGCAGTATTCCTATCTACAATTGTGGCAGCAGTTGTTAGTACATTAGTGATGGGGCTATTTGCCAATGTACCTTATGCATTAGCACCAGGAATGGGATTGAATGCCTTCTTTACATTTACTGTCGTATTCGGATTAGGCTTTACTTGGCAAGAAGCATTAGCAATGGTATTTATTTGTGGATTATTAAATGTGTTTATTACCGTGACAAAAATTCGTAAAATGATTATTCAAGCAATTCCAGTTAGTATGCAACATGCCATTGGTGGCGGGATTGGGGTGTTTGTTGCTTATATCGGTTTAAAAAATGCGAACTTATTAAGTTTCTTATCAGATGCAAAAACAATTGCTACTATTAATAACCAACCGTATCAAGCAACTGTGGAATCCTTTAAAGGTGGAGTATTCTCTGTTACTTCTAATGGTGGTATTGTTCCTTCCTTAGTGAACTTTACTCAAAGTGATGCATTATTAGCGTTAATTGGTTTATTAATTACAGTTATTTTAGTCATTAGAAATGTTCGTGGAGCCATCTTAATTGGGATTGTTGTTACAACTTTACTAGCTATTCCAATGGGTGTCGTTGATTTATCAGCTGTGAATTGGTCTCAAAATTCTTTAGCTTCAGCCTTTTCAGATTTACAAGTAACTATTTTTGCAGCATTTGGTCCAGAAGGAATGGGTAAATTATTCTCGAACCCTGCGAAATTACCATTAGTATTCATGACGATTTTCGCATTTAGTTTATCGGATACCTTCGATACATTAGGAACGTTTATTGGAACAGGTCGTAAGACAGGAATCTTCTCTGAAGAAGATGAAAGAATGTTAGAAGAAGGTTCAGGCTTTTCTTCTAAAATGGATAAAGCTTTATTTGCAGATGCGATTGGAACTTCAATCGGGGCAATTTTCGGAACAAGTAATACAACAACTTATGTAGAAAGTGCAGCAGGGATTGGAGCAGGTGGTCGTACTGGATTAACAGCTGTAACAACAGCAGTATTATTAGCAGCTTCAGCATTATTAGCTCCATTTGTAGGAATCGTTCCTGCAGCAGCAACAGCACCTGCTTTAATTGTTGTAGGGGTTATGATGTTATCATCTTTTGCAGATGTTCAATGGGATTATTTAGAAGAAGCAGTTCCAGCATTCTTTGCGGGAATATTTATGGCACTTTGCTACAGCATTTCATACGGAATTGCAGCAGGGTTCATCTTCTACTGTTTTATTAAAACATTAACAGGCAAATCTAAAGAAGTTCACCCAATTTTATGGGTAGCGACAGGATTGTTCATTTTGAACTTCATTATTTTAGCCATTCTATAGCTTTTCCCTTATATCTTTTCTCCCAAGAGGTAAAACGAAGTTACGATTTTAGTAACTTCGTTTTGCTTTATAAAGGAATTGTTAAGGAAATAAAAAGAAATGTTTAGTTTTGAGGTTATTTCAAACATTTTCTAAAAAGCTATGCTATAATGTTGTAGAGTTCAAAAGAAAGGAATTGAAGTATGATTACATTAAAATCAAATCGTGAAATTGAAGCGATGAATGAATCAGGAGCTTTATTAGCCTCTATTCACGTTGCATTACGAGACTTTATTAAACCGGGAGTAACAACTTGGGAAATTGACCAATTTGTTCAAAAGAAAATTGAAGAAGCAGGTGGTTCAGCACCTCAAATTGGATATGAAGGATATAAATATGCCACTTGTACAAGTATTAATGACGAAATCTGTCATGGTTTTCCTCGTCGTAAACCATTGAAATCAGGTGATCTAGTAAAAGTTGATTTCTGTGTAGACTTAAAAGGAGCTTTGTCTGATTCTTGCTGGAGTTATATTGTTGGTGAAACTACTCCGGAATTAGATCGTTTATATGAGGTGACAAAAAATGCATTATATTTAGGCATTCAACAAGCACAAGTGGGCAATCGTATTGGGGATATTGGTCATGCGATTCAAACATATGTTGAAAAAGAAGGGTTCTCAGTTGTTCGTGAATTTATCGGACACGGAATTGGACCAACGATTCATGAAAGTCCAGCGGTTCCTCACTATGGTGAGCCTGGAAAAGGTCTTCGCTTAAAAGAAGGAATGGTTATTACA
>ERZ773037.724-NODE-724-length-17755-cov-8.759153_pt1 | contig 17755 bp, 26 predicted proteins | sample MGYA00511466_ERZ773037 | MGnify/ENA primary metagenome ERZ773037 (study PRJEB29015, sample SAMEA2738146) | human oral metagenome | biome: human oral; feature: human-associated habitat; material: saliva | place: China | collected 2202 ... | reverse complement strand
TAAGAACTTGGCATAAAGAGGGTAGATTAACTCCAGCATTTATAACTGAAGGCGGTCATAGACGTTATACGCATAAGCAATATTTAGAGTTTGTGGGGGAGACTTCAAATCAAACTACTAAGCTAAATATTGGCTATGTACGAATCTCTTCAAAGAAACAGTCTGATGATTTAGGTCGTCAAGCTCAACTCATGGAGAACTACTTAATCTCTAAAGGAAAACCGTTTAAAATCATACAGTCAGTAGGTTCTGGTATCAATTATAAGAACCCACAGCTACATGAGCTAATTCGTATGGTTATCAATAAAGAAGTAGATACTGTCTATGTTTTATATAAAGATAGATTAGTTCGCTTCGGCTTTGAATTATTGGAGTTCCTATTTAATGAGTTTGGCGTTTCTATCGAGGTGGTCAATCAACAATTTGAAACCGCTCAAGAAGAGTTAGTTACTGATTTAATTCAGATTGTAACTGACTTCTCTGCCAAATTGAACGGTAAACGAAAGCATAAAGTACAAAACTTTAAGAAGGATTTAGAAGATGACTAATATCACTTTAGTTGCAGAGTCTAAACTTTATTCTAAAGACAATGTTTCTTTATATGACTACTTTGATGATTATTCTAAGTTGTTCAACTTCTTGGTTCGCAGGTGTGTCCACCACTTAAATCACAAACTAAAAGGTGAGACTGAGTCTAGGTATCGAACTCATTTAATGCGTGAATTTAACATTACAAACCGCATGGCTAAAGCTATTATGCGAACCGCTAAGAACCAACTTAAGTTGCTAAAAGAGTCAGCTAGATACCAATACAACAATTTATTCAAGCGCAGACGTTCTTTGTGTAAGAAAACAACTAAGTTGAAAGCTATTTTAGCTTTAAGTTCTGCTTCTTCGAAACAAAGAAAAGTAGCTAAACTTCGTTTATTTTGGACACAAATGGGCTTAAACAGAACAAATCAACTTATCTCAAACGGCTTGAAACTTCATTTAACTTTTGGCACAAGGCGTCTGTTAAAAACGAATAAGCAAAAGTTTTTAGCAAAGAGAGATAACCAAGTTGTTTATATTGGAGATAAAAATGAGACTTGTGGAAACCAACAGTTTCAGATTAGTTTCAACTCTAAGTATAATCGGTTTGAGTACAAACTAAGACTAGATAGCCAATGGGTATCAGGCAATGATAAATACATTTATGGCTCTTTTGTTTTAAAGAATAAAGAAGCGAAAATATGTATTTTAGACACCCTATCAGTGAAGAAATCCAACCCTTTGACCTATAGGATTATCAAACGCGATGATGATCTATACTTACAGATTATGTACCGTAGAGAGACAGTCGATATTACGAGAAGTAGCTACGGTGTTCTAGGTGTTGATTTCAATAAAGGGTTCATATCTGTATCTGAGATTGACTCTAACGGCAGATTGACTTCTCTAACGAGATACAATTATCTGCATCAAGGAAAAGCAACTAAAACTAAAATCTCTATGTTGGATTTAGTTTCTAAGCTAGCATCTCAAGCAGTTAGTGTTGGCAAAGATATCGTCATCGAAGATTTAGTAAGTCTAGACTCAAACAAGAAACAAAATAAAACAACTTCAAAGAGCTACAATCACATGATAAATAGTTTGAAGTTTGGTCTATTTAAACGTTGCTTACTAAGCAAAGCAACAAAAGAAGGGGTATCAGTACACACTGTAAACCCTTATAATACAAGTAAAATAGCTAAAGCAAGTTATACAGATAGAATGAAATTAAATGTGCACGACGCAGCGTCTTATGTCATTGCTCGGAGATTTTATCAATACGACTAATGCCCAATTATTTAATACAATCTGAAGACAAGATACGGAAAGATTGTGAAATTAAGTAATACATTTTAGTGTTTGGAAGAATCTTTATTGCTTTGAAATAATGATGATTTTCAAACTATTTGAATAGCTTACCGTACAGCTAATTTAATTGAAATATTAAATGAAAGGAATAGAATAACTATTTATAGTTATTTCTTTACGGTCAAATAAGAAAGGAAAACATAATGCTAGAATATTTCGTCAGAGACGGTTCCATTTTCATGATTATCCTAATTGCTATCATCGTAGGTTTCACCTACTGCCTCGTCAGTAGCATTAAAAACCTCAGAGACCAACGCAAAAACCACGAGCGTCTCGACCGTGAGGTTATCGTCATTAGCGCCTTCTTAGCTTTAGCTATTGTATACTTGCTGTCTCTCATGGCTATAGGTATTTCAAACGAGAAAAAGCTCAACTATGCCGCTAAACACGACGCTATCGCTAAACACTACAATTTCAAAAAGGACGGCAATCATTTGTTGTTAACGCTCAAAAATCCCGATGAGAGTAATAATTATAAAGACAACATCTTATTAGACCTCAGTTCTGAAACCAAAGATAGTTATCACGTTATCTTCCACGATGACCTCTATAACATTCCGAAATCAGACAAGAAACAAGCCACACGCATCGAAAATACGAAAGAATAAAAACTATGTATACCTATGACACATTCGAAGAGCTTGTCGACCTTCTTGACAAGCATTTTGAAAATACCGAGCGTTTCCGTTTCAACTACCACGTAAAAAATCACAAGTTCTACTACACCTTTACTATCGACGGTGAGACTGTCCTTAAAGGTGACCTAACGCTAGACGACGTGTCTATCCGTTCTTACAACCTTCCTGACGAATGTCATGACTGGTTCCGTGACCAATGGTATGATTTCCATCGTAATGATATCCCACAGCCTCCTGAAATGGGCAAAGATATCACCCTCAGCGACCACGTCATCGTCACTGACCCTTGTTATGAAACCGAAGATACACAATCTAACGGTCAACTAACTAACGTCAGACCTGGTGTTTACCACACCAAAGCCACCTATGCTGACATTAACGGTTGGGGTCGTCGTTGTACAAGCCTTATCCTATGGCACGAAAGTGTTGATGAACCAACGGAGTACGAACACACGGATATCCCTGTCGACGTAGACTCAGGTCAAGCGGGTGTCATCGATTTTCCTTACTTCAAAGGGCTCGAAAAAGACACAGATACCAAAGAACGTTGGTATGATAACATCAACACCGCCACATACGTTCGTAAACCTGTATCAGAAGCCCTCATGCCTGTTATTCAAGAAGGCGAAGAACTACACAAACAAGCAATCGACACCTTGAATAATTATTTCGAAGCGAAGGAAAATGATAACTTACAATCAGCAGCCGCGTTCTTCATTGAATACAACGACGCCAACTTCGAATTGCAAAAACTCCTTCGAGAGAATGGGTTTGACACCCAATCGCTTTATGACCATAAAACAACACCAATGTTTGCCTACGCCCTTTGGACAGACAAACACGCCGCCATCACAGGTAGCGGTCTCGGAGACGGTTCATACGATTGCTTTATCGCTAAAGACGGTGACCAAATCGTCGGCATTAAGATTGACTATTTCTATTACGAAGACGAGGACTAACCCATGATTGATTTTACAACCGTTACAAAAACCATTTGTATCTTTTACTTAGGTGGCGTCGCAGGTGACGAAGGACCACTCTTAAATATCCTAAAGACGTCTGACAATCACTACTATTTTGATTATTTTGTCTATGATACCGTCCATTATGAAGACACCAAAGCTATCCATATCGTCAAAGAAACAAGCCTAGATACTATCAAACATCTCTTTAGTGAAGAAAACCTTGAACCGCTTTATCTTTATGACATTCTCAACCCAAAAGACGGTCAGGTCTTCTACGAAACCGAAGATCACATCTTTGAATCAACAACCTATGAAACCGTTAAAGAACGTTTTGAAAACACTGTTAACAACTATGAATTTCTCGGCATCCTTAATTGGCTCTACGACGATAAAGACCCTGAAGACATTCTACCTTTTATTCTAAAACAACTAGAAAGCGAGGACTAAGTCATGCTAGACTTTGATACTCTTTTCAAAGACCACGTTGCCACGCGCGAAGACCATGGACCTTTGTCCATCATTACTTACCAAAAACCCAACGACAGTCAGTATGGCTTACGTTTTATCTTCGACAACGACTGGTCAACCTTAACCATCACAGGCGATAGCCTTAATGCTATTTTCACTAACTGCAACAACATGGGCTCGCCCGATAGACTCTATCAAACCAGCTTTATGCCAGGTAAACACGTCTGCTCTTATGGTCACTACAAACTGAGTTACGACATTGGTTATCTCGCTAGCAAGCGTCGAACGCAAATTCTGTATGATGAGCTTAACGACCTTACTTATGGCGATATCAAAGACCATATCGAAACAACTTTAGGTGTCACCATTGGCGATTACAACGGAAGTCTCAATAATGACCTAAACGACGCGTTTGAAGCTCTCATTGACGCCTTAGGGGTCTATATTCAATTATCAGGTACAATCCCTGAAGATGCCGAAGCCCTATGTAGCACTATCGGTAGTTCACTCAGTCGTGAAGACTATGACCGCATCGAAGACTACTTAGACGAGAACCACCCTGACGTTACTGTTGAAGACCTTATCGACGTTCCCTTCCCCGTTAACGAAAGCCTGGTCTTCGTCTTTGAAGGTTTCAAACGTGCCTATGAAGCGCTAAAGGAACAACCCAAATGACTCGCATAAACGAAAGGAAAATACATGCATAAACTTTTTGACCACGCCGCTAACACCTTTGGGAGCTTCAACCGAGGTGACGGCGTGACCATTATCGCCGTGGTATTTACCGTACTACTCGTCATTGGTACCGGCATGGCAGCCTACTGCGAAAGCCGTAAACTTAAAACAGTAAAAAATCAAGTCATCGGCAGTGTTGGGGTTATCCTTGGCTTCTTCGCCGTTGCTGGTTTGGGTGTAACACTCTTAGCTAGCCCCAAAGCATCCGAACAAACTACCGATTACGAAACCACTACCAAGGCAAGTGGTTACCTTAACGTCTACAACGGAAATGGGGATGACGTCAAGATTATCAAAACAGACGCTCCCGTTGTCATGACCCTCAAGCAATGGTCGTCCGAAGACAAACACAAGATTGATGCCAACGACATTCGCTACAGTGGTGACCAACCTTACGACGCCTTAGACCTATCCATCAAGGGTCACGACCATACTTACTACCGACCTATAACAACCGTGACCTTTGCGTCTGACGATGCCAAGGAAGCCTTTGACGATTGGGATGCACGCGGGTTCCTCACACCAACAATTACAAGCGTTGATGAAGCCGACCTTAAGGTCATCGTCCACAACAACAACCTTAAACAATCGAAAACCGTCAAAACGGCAAAAGTAGCGATTACCTACAGTCTTTCAGACGACAATCGCAAACGTTATCAAGATTATCTCGCCGAACGTGACATCGCCGCGCGCAAAGCCCAATTCCGCGAAAATCTCAAGGACGCTGCGAATGACGACAGTCTATGGCAATAAGCACACAAAAAAGACTAGCCAATGGCTAGTCTTTTGTTTTTAGTCTTCGTGTGTCTCGTCAATAACGTCGTGTAGAGCGTCGACCGTTTCCATAGAGTTAACATACTCACGACCACCAGCTTTAACACCGACAAGCGTGTTGATAAGCTGTTTGACATCCAAACCAACAGCATCGCCCAAACCGCTTTGAACTTGCGTCATTGACTTGGTGATATCCTCAACCATCTTAGCTGAGTTACCTTCACCATACATGGTGATTGAACCAATGTTGTTAAGAGGCGCAGCAACAGCCTCAGCAACCGCTGGAAGAGCGTTGAAATACATTTCAAGCACATAAGCTTGGTTCATTTTCGCCATGGCTTCTGCCTTACGTTCAAGACCTTCAGCTTCGGCAAGCAATTTCGCTTGAACAGCATCGGCTTCGGCTTGACCTTTGGCTTTAATACCTTCAGCCTCAGCAAGCATGGCTTCCTTGTTGGCTTTGGCTTCCTGCGTACGACGATACGTTTCCGCATCAATCGCACGTTGACGACTAAAGAGATCAGCTTGTGCGGCTTGCTCCGTCGCATAACGTTCAGCGTCAGCCTTAACCTTAACTTCGGCTTCAAGCGATTGACGACGAACTTCAACCTCACGCGCCTTAACTTGACCTTCTTGCTCTTGTTTCACAATGTTGGCTTCAGCCGTTACACGTTCCACGTCCTTACGTTGGATTTGCTTTTGAATGTCGTAAGCTGAGTCAGCCTTAGCTGCTTCCGTATCAGCTTCGGCTTTAAGAACCGCTTGACGTTTTGCCAACTCGGTTTGTTTCTGAGCGATTTCAAGTTCAGCTTGTACTTGCGCGTCGTTAGCTAACTTGTTAGACGCCGCTTGTTGTTGGGCAATCTCTTGTTGGGCGCGTGCTTTAGCAATAGCCGCATCCTTACGGATTTGCTCCGTATTGTCGATACCGAGGTTCTCAATCACGCCTTTTTCGTCAATCAAACCTTGAATGTTAAAGGCGACGATTTCAAGACCCATTTCTTCCAAGTCTTTGGTGGCGTTATCTTGAACCTTTTCAGAGAAAGTCGCACGGTCAGTAACAATCTCAGCCAACTTCATTTGACCGATAATAGCACGCAAATGACCTTCCAAGGTATCACGCACCTCGTCTGCGATTTCACTCTGAGATTTGTAAAGAAAGTTACGCGTCGCTGACTTGAACAGCTCAGGTTTTTCCGTACCGATTTTAACCTTAACGGCTGCGTCAACCTTAACGTTGATATAGTCGTTGGTCGGCACGAAATCTGTCGTACGAGCGTCCACTGAAATCATCCCAGCGGTCATTTTATCGACACGTTCGAGAATAGGCATCTTCCAGCCTGTCTTCCCTTGAATGACACGTTGCCCGCGTGGTCCTGAGATTACCTTAATCTCACCAGGCGACGCTGACACAAACCCAGCGACAAAAATACCAAGGGCCAAAACGACCACAATTCCAAGAATAATAAATAACATGATTATTCCTCTTTCTATTTAATTGTTAAAGAACTATGTATCTATTGTACCAAAATAGAGGTATAAATCAAGCAAAAACCGTAAAACTAAAGGGCTAAACCCTTTTGTTTTCTCATTTGTTTCTAAGAAACTATAGAAAAGAGAGACCCCATGCCTACTAATCTACAACTCTTCATCCAAGGCTTTAACGACCAAGAAAAAGCCATCGCTGACTTTAAAGACCGCATTAAGCAACTATCAATCAAAAGCGGTACGCTTAAAATGTTCATTGACGCTTACATTCATGACGAAAATGCTGACGTCTCGGTTGCTGCTAAAATTGGAACCCTCATCAACAACGGTTGGTTCATGTTAGACGGTGGTGACGAACGCCCTGACGACTGGTCAGACGGTTTTGACAGCTTTGATGACAACAAAGCATACTTGCACTTCATCCAACGCGTTGATAATGGTTACAAAGGTCAAACCCTCATGGTTCAGTTTAAAAACGATAAGATTGGTATTATCAGCTACATGGACGACTTTGCCATAGGTATGCCGCAATCGAAAGAAAAATCACATGACTAGGCCGTTAAAAACGCTAATGACTGTACTATTTCTAATAACCGCGATTAGCGTTATACGAACGACCATTGTTCACTTCGACCAAAAACGCATTATCAGAATCATTGACCAAACCCACGTCGTTGAGCCTTTGACTGTTACCGATACAACCGTCACCGACAGTCGTCTCAGCGTTAGTCTCGGAAACATTGGCATGTTCGGCGGTCGTCAGTACAACGAAGACGACATCCAAGGTGAACTTGGCGTTCGTTATGACTTAAACAACGGTGATATTTACGACGATTACGTCAACATGCAAGACGTTCGTAATGGTCGCTTCCCTGGACGAGGTTCCGTTTTAACTAAAGCCTACTACAAAGGCACTTACAAACTCAGAAGCGGAAAGACTGTCACTCTAACGACCCGTCGGAAACTTAAACTCGGTAAGGTCGCCCACGGCTCGACCGAACCCGTTTACGAATGGCGTCGTATCGCGCCTAATCAAGAACATCTGACGGTGTCGGTTCGTGTATCTTACTCGACCTCAACAGGTAAATCACGCGTTAACCACAGCCACACGGACACCGTTACCCTTGCCCACTAGAAAGGAAAAATTATGACAAAACAAGAAATCTTAGAGTTTCTAAAGAAACACCCTGAAGTCAAAGCTTATGATGACAGCTACGAAGACTTTTACATTGAAATCGACGGCGAGATTATTTACGACGTCCTTCCAAAACCACAGGAATCCACTGACGTTCTCGTCAAACGCCTAGAATCAGCTCTAACTGTCATCAAAGCCCTAAAACCGATTTACGAAGAGCTTACATTCGTAGCCTTCTTCGACGTCGCTGACGATAAATACGAAGTCTCACTCGAAATCGAACCCGACGGTAAGTTGTCTATTGACATGACAGCTAAAGCCCGTATCTCAACTATCGAAAAGACTCACAAAGACGTTACTATCACCTATGGTGCTTGCGACGGTGGCCGCGACGACTACGTGCCCATCACTTACCGTTTAAGTAAAACCGTCGATAGCTTCGATACGCTCAAGGAAGACTTCGCTGACTACATCGCACAACTTGAAGAAGCTCAAAAGCTCTCCTAGAAAGGAAAACCATGCGCGCAGTCACAATCAAAACAACGACTTTCCAAGACGTTCTTGACGCCGTATTTAATTATGCCGTCGAACAAGGCGTTATGAATCAAGCTTTTGCCGACATTCTTAAGGCTAAAGACGCGGGCGAACAGGCAATCGCCGATAAAAACAAAGACCTAACATCTTTTGGTCAAGACCTCTTTGACAACATTGGTGTCACTTATCAGCATAGGATTGCTTGTGACCTTAACGATGACTACGAGGACGGCTATTACGACCTCTATATTCTAACCTTCAAAAACTAGAAAGGAAAATGACTATGAAAATCACACTCACTGAAGACCCTACCGTTAGCGACGCTCTAGATATCGCCTTTGGCTATGCTATCAAACAAAAGCAAATGACCGTCGACGAATCAGAGTTCCTCAAAAAGCAAGAACTCGCTCATGACATTATCACGGACGACAACGCCCACCTGACGCCTTTTGGTCAAGCGCTATTTGAACGCATTGGGGTTGGCTACGACAGCGAAATCACCGAGGACGGCTTCGTCTTCACCTTGACCATTTGACAACTAGAAAGGTAAACCTATGAAAAACTATGAAACCATCGCTGAAGCTAAAGCTGACAATCAGGACTTAGGTAAACGCGACACCCGTGCGGTTACCATTGACGGTAAGCCAACTATCCTCATCGGGACGACCCTCGTTGAAGAAGAAATGTTCGAAGCACCTTTGACTAAAATCTTTGACGACGTCGCAGACAAGTTCGCTGACATGGACGCTGTTTCACCTGACTACAGCTCAGAAGAAATCGCCAAAATGCTCATTACTCAAATCGAAGATATGCTAGATAAAGACTACGATATTCAAATCGTACCCGTCTTTGACAGCTATTAGAAAGGCGGACCTATGGAAAAATTCATGACCTGGGTGCTTGACCATACAGAACGCATCACTATCGCCTTAAACATCCTCGTTTATGCGCTTGTCGGAAGCTTCTTCGGGCTATGGGCTACCATTCACACCACATCAAAAGCTGTTGCTATTGTTATCGGTATCGTCGCCCTCATTGATGCTCGCTTAAGCTTTAAAGACAGTCCTGTCTACATCGCCTTTAAATGGCGTTATGACACCGATGGAAACTGGCAGACTATTTATGATAGCACTAAAGACAAGACTTACGTCAGTCTCATGACCACACGTTTCTTCAACAGTGGTATCAACACAACCATGCTGAACTCCCACATAACCTCAAATGCTGACAGTCTCAGCCTCTTTTTGCAAGGTGACGAGGACCTTGTCGGAAAACTCGCTATGCATCAAACGCCTGATATCCCCGTCCCTAGACCAACCAACTGGCAACTCGTCGTTCTTAACACCAAAAATGTTATCACTGAAAGCGGTTCAACCTACTTCGGTGACGCAGACGATTGGGTTATCACTAAAGTTGAAAAAGCAACCCTTACAGGTCGCTACAAACAGCTCGGACGTTGGAGGGGAACACTACAGCCAACGGATATCGACACAGACATCCGTGTAACGCTAGCGCCCGTAAAAGAGGACTAACCGTATGAAAAACATTCGAAACAATATTGACAAAATCCTAGAAGCTATCATCTTTGCTTACGGGGTCACAGGTGTTGCGGCTGTTATCCTAGCCATCTACATCACAGCCATCGACCCTAACATGTCTAACAGCATACTTTACGTCATTGCAGCCTTTGGTCTGAGCTTCTTCTTACTCATCGCTCTAGTCAAAGCCATCGTCAAACGTCATTATGTCATTAGTGAGGATTGGCAGACCATCTACGACCGTAAGCACGACAGCGAAGACACTGCTGTTGCCATCTCTAGTCATTTCTTTGACACCCTTGATGACTATCCGATTATGTTATTGACGTCCGATGAACTATCCAAGCGCTACATCCGCAAACTCCGAAAAGCACTTGATCCGACACTCAAAAGCACCGTCGGTGTGCAAACAGACACCAAACTCTTGACACGAAACGTCTACATCAAGCCTGACAATATCGTCATTGACGGTGACGCAGATAGCTACCGTATCGCTAAACTTGAGCTACAACCTATCGAAGGCTACTACGTTCAATGCTTCAAACTCAAAAGCGATACCCGTAAATCTCAAGTCGACGGTTATTTGCGCATCACTTTCGAGCCTGTCGACAAAGACTAGAAAGGAAACCGCATGCTTAACTCTATTCTCGTCATACTCTTTTGCATCTTTGCTCTAGCCTTTGTGCTGCTAGCCAAGCACTCCATGGAAGTAGAAACACACAAACATTGGGCATTTACGCTGCTATCTGCCATCCCACCGTTTATCATCGCAGCTATCTTACTACTGCTCAACAACCGCTAGACTCAAGCCCTTTAGGGCTTTTTTTTTATTAAGCAAACATGCTAGTGACTAAATCACTAGCATTTTTACTACAGTCTAAAAACAAATGAAAGAAGGACCACTCATGCCACTATCATCAGAACTCAACCAGCTAATTGCCGCTCACAACTTACTCGGAAACGCCAAATACAGCCTACTTGAAGAGTTAGACAACGTATCATTCGCCAACGACGAAGTCAAAGCCTTCGTCCAAGCGCTCGCAGACTACACGCACGACCCACGCGCCGTTAACTTGCTCTCTAATCTTTTTGACGAAGGAATTGACAAGTGGGCCATTGGCGCACCTTGCCCTAGCCGTTTCATGGATAAATTCAACGCCAACCCATCAATCGCCTTTGAAGTACGCCCAATCAACGGCACAGCGCCCGTGGAACTCATTCTGAACGTTGGTTTGACTGACTACACGCCAAACGCAGATACAACTATCGATGAGCTCGAGTACGTCGTCATCCCAACCGATGGCTAGAAAGACACTATATGACTTATTACGCTATTTTTGACAACCAAGAAGGCAAACTCCGCATGGGTCTGACCGACACCAATCGTCAAGCCCTCGAACGTAAAGTGGCTGTCGTCTTGCTCGCTCTTACGGATACCCCTGACCTCTTAGAACTCCGTAATAGCAAAAAGCATCTAACAAGAGACGACGTGCTCTTCATCCTTGAGACCCACAACTTTATGATTGCTCAGGTCTCAGAGGCACTCTTTAACGCCTTGAATGAGACAGAGGATATTGCTTACGTTTCTACGGAACCACAATATTTTTACCATGGTGATATATCAGACGTCACTTTACTTACGAATAACTAGAAAGGAAAAACTTATGACTCTAAAAACGATTGAAGACTACGAGAAAGCTATCGCTGAAAGTGACAATCGCTTGGCTGAACTCGAAGAAAAGCTAAACGAGGCTTATGCGCAACAAGACGCCAAGAATACAGAACGAGCTAAAGAACTTCTCAAACACCTCGTTACTCATAAAGTACTAGCATACTTTGACAACCACCTAACGCTCACAAATCCTGTTAACGGTAACAACGTATTAAGCTTCACATTACCAACAAATGGTTCTGCTCGTATGTATACCATTGAACACATCGTTCGTGACCAATCTTTTGAAAATAACCTTAAGGTTCTCACAACACTCATAGAGACCATCAAGCGTCTTCATAACTTGTGTCAAAACGAAAAAACCCTTAAGGGTTTTCACGCACAAACGACTTACCATCTTATTTCAGATTGGATGACCCTCAAGCTCGAACGTGGAAACATCACACTTACGCTCAAGGTTGACCTCAATACGCACGATTGCCAAGGACGTGTAACTATTGAAAACGACTTGGATAACGTTCCAACGCCTATCCTTAGCGCTATCGACAAAAACATTGACTTGCGTATCGACCTTACCAACCCTCAAGACTCTAAAGACCCTGGTTACACGAAAACCCTATTCACCAAACCCTTTGAGGTCGCTCTTGAAACCCTAGAAAGTGATTTGACCGCAGCCGTCAAACACCTAGACCAATACTAGAAAGGACACGCCATGACAACTATTGAAGCCATCCAACAACAGATTTGGGAAGAACGCAATCGCAAGGAAGCGCTACAAGACAAGCGTGATGAATTGGTGGAAGCCAACCGTCAAGAACAAAACGATTTGATTGAAAAACGTATCGAAACGCACGTCGACGCACTTCATGCCCTATACCCTAGTCACATCCAATACGAAAAAGCTAACCAATCCATCACCTACTACCAAACCATTGATGAACAGTTTGAAATCGCATCATTCAACGAAACAGATACTATCGAAGAAGCCGACGAACTCTTTGCACATACACTAACAGCTATTACCCTTATTCAAAAGCTTTTCGAGCTCAAAACACAACTCTTAGGCGCTGACGCTCGTATCCGCCCAACGCGACTCTCACCTAACGTCTATGGGCTTTTTGAGCGTTTGTTTGTCACAAACGAAACCCAATCGTTAGAATTTATCGTAGACGAAACCATTAACGTTGATTATAGTTGGGGTCGTAAACAGCTCAGCCGTTCTTTCGACCACGACATCAAATACTCAGACGGCAGACACATCACCTTCAAAGAAAGCTTCCGAAACCAACCAACCCTTAGTTTCAACCACGCCTTCGAAACAACGCTTGAAACCATTGAAGCCGACATTCAAAAGGCTAAAGACCTTGCTGAAAAAGCTAACTATAGTCTTGACGTCGACGGCACAAAAGCTACTATCACGCTCTAGAAAGGAAATCCCATGTCAAATCGATGGTCTCAAGTGCTTAAACTAAAACCCTTAGACCGATACCCCAAACAAACCTTCGAATTAGCCCTACCACACGGTAAAATGCTAAATCGCGTCTGCACATCGACAACAAATCATCAACTCAAAGTTTATGTTGACGGATACAAGGTTGTCGTCACTTATAACCGCAATCATCACTACCAACCCCTTGATGATTTGGAAAAACTCGCCATCTACGGAAACCTCGTAGATAAACAAGACGATCTTCACAAAGTTGTCCCTTATGACGAGGACATTGACGTCCGAAAACCTCTTCACATGAGCTTCAAGTCACTCTACCGTAAATACGCGGAAGGTCAACTTGACCTCGAGCCAGCCTACCAACGTGGGTTCGTCTGGGCAGCCGCGCAACAGGAAGCCTATCTGCTAGGTCTCTTTCATGAGACAGCCACTATTGAACCAACCCTTGTGCAATACTACAAGGACGGTTTTCCTGATGAAATCTATGAGGTCCTTGACGGCAAGCAACGTCTAACGACCCTTATTAACTTCGTTGAAGGCAAAACCACCGTCAAAGGTCTGACCTTTGACCAAATCACCAATAGCGACCAACGCTATATCTGGGGACACCCTGTTAAATACACGCGCGTCATCAACAACGACAGTTTTGAAGATATTAAGCCTGAAACTAAATGGCGTCTCTTCCAAGAAATCAACGCTCTTGGAACTAAACTGTCTGACGAAGACATCGCGCGTGCCAAACAACACTTGCTGAACAAGCAATAGAGAGGCTCACTTATGACAACCATTCAAATCCAACCAAATGACCGTAGAACCATAGCCGATATTCTCAACGAGCTAGACCAAAGCCCATCAATTGTAGGCATCGCTATTGCAAATAAGACACCTATCGAAGACCGTTACGGTCTCTCGCATCCACGCTACGTTTCCTACATTCGCGGACTTTTCAACTTAAACGCTGATATTTACAACGCTGTCTACGGTCTAAACGCTATCAATAGCGTCGTCGATGAAGGCGTCACTATCGTCCAACCTGACTAGAAAGGCTTTATTTATGTCCCTTTACGCACAAGCCGTACGCTTTGCCATTGCTAATACAGAAAGCATCGTTCAAAAAGCACATGACCTCATGGCTTTCGCCAATCAAAAAGCGGGCGATGACCCTGAGACAACAGCCTACTACGTCAGTCTCGAACTCAAAGACAATCACTTTGAAACCGTCGTTCGTATGAACCAAGCGCGTGCCTTTGTTTATGATTACAACGTCATTAACATCGATTACACCACGCAAACGGCTATCGAAGACGACCCTGATTATGCGCTTCAACTTCAAGACGCTCTCAAACGCGCGCTTGAAACCATCGAAACCTGCGACAAAGCCGCAGACGCTATCGCCAATCAAACCTTGAAAGGATAATCACATGCTTATTTCACCACAAACTTACGGAAGTTATACCCTCATCAAGCGCTATGACGCTCACAACAACTACATTGACTCAACCATCAAACAACGAGACGACATTGTCACAACCGTCAAAGACCCAAGCTTGACCATCGAAGACTATCTCAACATCCAAGGTCAAGAGCTCGACAAAAACTACAACTGGCATACGGACCTCTTGATTTTAGCCCTCTTTTTGGACGTTACCTTCAAATCAGGCTATAGTATGGTGGCGCCCTACACTCATGGCTTCACAGCCCGCTGGGACGATAAAGAAATCTACTCAACCAAGAGAGAATGGATTGATGACTTGGTTAGACAACTCTACAAGGCTGTCGAACCAACAGACGCCTTCTTTGATGAGCTTGAGACTAAACTAGTTGAAGAACTCGCTAAAGGCCTCCCACCTTACGAACCGGTCGTAGACCATCCATACTCATGGTCGACAACAAGTGGTATGTGGCTCGCAGACTTCAAAAACGCTTTCCGTTACGGACGTAGTGGGAATTACCAAAACTACAATCCTGACCATCAAGCAACCGCTAATAGACTCAACGACATCGTTGAACGTCTAAAGGCGCGTCACTAAAGCGAAAACACCATGGACTAAATCCATGGTGTTTTTTTTTCTATCGTGAATAATTACAGAAAATGGAGACCTCTCATGACAAATACCTACCAACTCAAAGCAACACTCAACTGCACAAGCCAAACAGATACCGCTGAAAAAGCACTTGACTTCCTAGCCTTACGTCTAACAACGAAACTTCCAAATCTACCCGTCGACGGTCGCCTCGACCTAACTCTTGACGTTGATGACCTAGACTACGCAATAGGTGTTTTATCTGACTGTCCAAATACTTACATTAGCGAAATTAGTCAGGTGACTCAATTAAAACCAACACCTGCGCAAATTCGTAACTTCCTAGACGAACACACCATCGTAAAAGCCATCACACGTGAAAAAGAACTCAACGTTTCAGAAACTCTAACCTATGCTTCAGAAAATCTAGCCTATGAACCAACAGGGGTTACAAAAACGTCTGTCGCTTTTGACATTAGAAACAAGAAAACCAATAGCGTCACACGAATTTTCCAATGGGACCCTGACCACCTTATGGAACTCATTCTTAAACGTGAACCCGCTGACCTTGACAACTTTGGCGCAACCGCCATCATCCAACAATTCGAAGACCAAAACGCCAATCGCAAACTGCAGATTGACGGACAACCTATCGAGTCCATCAGCGCCTTTATCGAAAGCAAGGATTTCAAAAATGGCATCGACGTCAGACGTCATAGCGAACACGTTCTAAATGTCACTTGCTATGGTCAATCTGTAGCTCACGAATACGAAGTTATCGCCATCTAACGAAAGGAAAAACTCATGAAACACCGAACAATGACACCCTTAGAACTTAGACAACTCATTCGAGACCTAGAGCTCGACAATTGGGTTCGCCTCACCCCGATTGATGTCAACACCATCGTCGACTTACTACCCACAGCCGTCAACTTACTACCCACAGCCGCTTACAACCGTATGACAAGCAGCAATTTGAAAGAAACAAGCGTTCTGATGCCTATCGACCTCACGCGTTCAGAAGAAAACATCAAAGCGCAACTTGAAAACCTCCGTGACAGCATTAAGAAACAAGCTTTCAACACCGCCTTAGGCGGCAAACCAGACGAGCAACCTACCGTCTTTCACTATCCTGCCAAAGACGAAGAACCAACTATCATCCCTAAGACCATCCAACAAAAAGCCGTCGTCTTCATGCTTAACCAAGCCGATAACATCACTCAAAAGCTTATTGAAAAGGCGCAAAAGCGTAAGACTGAAGGCTTCGTCATCAACGTACTTATTACTAACGCACTTGGCACTGAAGACCCCATCTTTAGGCTCGATATCGTCACAGCTGAACACCACGGCGTCAACCTCGTTAGACTTAAAGATCACAAGAATCTACCTGTCGTCAGTTTGCCTATCAAAACGCAAGACATTACAGGCAAATACAGTAGTGACCTTGTCAAAGAACTCAAGCACAAATGCCGTGCGTTCAATACACAACTTGTCACGAACGACCTTAAGTTCGATACCATTACGGTCAAACGCGTTGTTAAACCCTTTCCAGGGCAGACCCTCGCCCATTTTCTTAAAGAGAACTATGAATACAGCACCTTCGGTAAGAACTTTATTCAAGCTTTCGTAGAGAAGAAAGCAGCCGACACGCCCATAGCGTCAAGCCTCCTTAACGACTACGCACTACTCTCAGCAGACCAACGTAAAGCCTATATCACGGGCGTTGCCGCAACTATCTACAGTCAAGCTGAAAACAAACCAGCAACAGACTTCATCGAAAGCCAAGGACGTTGGTTTGTCAATAGCTGTCTCAACAGCACCGAAATTCCTAAAGACTAATCAAAAGACCCTATGGGTCTTTTTTTTTCTTTTCGGCGAAACCAACAAATCGTATTTAAGGGCTCTGAGAGGCTCTCTACGCCGTTTTAAATCCTATCGAGTATATTCACCCTAGAACAACCCTAAAATCGCACCACGAGCTTCTGAGAGCTTCTGAGGGGCATCCTAGTGTCAAATGCTATAGTCCAAATCACAATGACCTAAAACCCATAGTCCATAAAACCCTATAAAATCAGCACATCGTTTTTAAGGGCTCTAAAAAGCTCTCTACGCCGTTTTAAATCCTATCGGGTATATTCACCCTAGAACAACCCTAAAATCGCACCACGAGCTTCTGAGAGCTTCTGAGGGGCATCCTAGTGTCAAATGCTATAGTCCAAATCACAATGACCTAAAACCCATAGTCCATAAAACCCTATAAAATCAGCACATCGTTTTTAAGGGCTCTAAAAAGCTCTCTACGCCGTTTTAAATCCTATCGGGTATATTTACCCTAGAACCACTCTAAAATCGTGTCACGGAGCTCTGAGAGCTTCTGAGGGGTATCCTAGTGTCTAGACTTTAGTTTGGAATGAGTTAGACAATCATCACCACGTAAA
>ERZ773037.723-NODE-723-length-17775-cov-21.187923_pt1 | contig 17775 bp, 16 predicted proteins | sample MGYA00511466_ERZ773037 | MGnify/ENA primary metagenome ERZ773037 (study PRJEB29015, sample SAMEA2738146) | human oral metagenome | biome: human oral; feature: human-associated habitat; material: saliva | place: China | collected 2202 ... | reverse complement strand
ATTTGTAATCCTTGTTATAGCCCAAATCTTTCATCAATTTGGTCGGAGCGTTCCTGAGATGTAACGGCACGGGAGAATTCGGATATTTGCGCGCCAATTCAAAAGCGCCGTACATTAAATCGGTAATTTCACGCGATTTCTGGCTGCGAGCCAACGCAATAGCGCAATGGAATAAATTATACTTCGCCTCTGGAAGACCGACGCGCTCGACGGCCTCAAATGTTGCAATTGCCAAGCTCAGCGCACCATTGCCCGCCAGCCCGATATCTTCCGACGCAAAAACCACCATTCGCCGAGCAATAAACTTCGGATCTTCGCCCGCGTCAATCATTCGCGCCAAATAATACGTCGCAGCCGTCACATCACTGCCTCTTAGCGACTTAATAAAAGCGGAAATCACGTCGTAATGCGAATCGCCTTTTTTATCATAGCCCGGAAGTCGCTTCTGAGCCGCCGCCTTAACCACTTCCGGCGTTACTTTTTCATTAAAACTCAGTGCCAATTCCAAATTGCCCAGCGCCACCCTTGCATCGCCATCCGATAATTCCGCCAAATAGTCCAGGGCTTTGGGCGAAACTTGCTTGGACTTTTTCAGAACTTTCAGCGCTCTTTTTAATACGGATATGATTTCGTCTTTTGTCAATCGCTGAAGAACTAAAACTCGCGAACGTGACAGTAGCGGCGTGATGACTTCAAAGCTCGGATTCTCAGTCGTCGCACCGATTAGCGTAATTAGCCCGCTCTCAACGTGCGGCAAAAACGCGTCTTGTTGAGCTTTATTAAATCGATGAATTTCGTCAACGAATAGAATTGTCCTGAGTCCTAAATTCCAATTTTGACGGGCGTGTTCAATTACCTGTTCAACGTCTTTTTTTCCGCTTGTGACTGCCGATAATTCAATGAACTCCGCCTTCACTTCACTCGCAATAATCCGCGCCAGCGTCGTTTTTCCAGTTCCCGGCGGACCCCACAATATCAAACTGACCGGCTCGCCATTCTTAACGATTCGTCTCAATAACTCGCCCTCACCAAGCAAATGACTCTGCCCTATCACCTCATCCAGCGTCTGCGGTCTCATCTGTTCAGCCAGCGGCTGCCTACTATCACTCATACTTCCATTATATCGCGAAATCCATAAAGCCAAAAAGTCTCCGCCGTTTACACTTTCCTCGCACAAAATGCTACAATAGATCTATATAAATAGGAGGAAAAATGGAAGCATTCGTAATAATAATCTTGTCGTTTATCGGGCTTTATGTGCTAAGCGGCATTAAGATCGTCAATCAATATCAGCGTGGCGTAGTTTTGACGCTCGGTAAATTTACTGGCGTTCGCGAACCAGGATTAAGAGTCGTCATTCCAGGTCTACAGACAATGATGTTGGTCGATATTCGCTCGACTCCAATTGACGTTCCAAAACAAGAAGTCATCACCAAAGACAACGTCACGGTCGGCGTTGATGCGGTGGTTTATTTTCGAGTTATCAATGCGCCAAAAGCCGTGTTGGAAACCACGAACTATATTTACGCGACTAGCCAATTTGCCCAAGCAGCACTGCGTGACGTCACCGGTAACGTTGATATGGACGATTTGCTTGCCAAGCGTGAAGAAATTTCCCAGCAGATCAAGGAAATTGTTGATGCCGAAACTGACAAATGGGGTATCGATGTCGAGAACGTTAAGATTCAGAATATCGAACTTCCTGGCGATATGAAGCGCGCCATGGCCAAACAGGCCGAAGCAGAACGTGAGCGCCGCGCCAACATCATCAACGCTGACGGCGAAAAAGCCGCAGCCGAAACATTAGCTCAGGCTGCAGAAATCCTAGCAAAAACTCAAGGCGCTATCAATCTGCGAACATTGAACACCTTAGAGCGAATCTCCACGGAGCCAAGCCAAAAGACGATGATGTTATTCCCTATCGAGCTCATCGACGCAATTCGTGGCGGTAAGAAATAGAACTTACCAAGATTTCTTTCTATAATCACTTTTGCCGTGATTCTTCTCGTAATCTTCATTATGTCTATTTTGTTGGTTACGCTCAACACGCTTCTTCTGAGCCTTATTAGCGTTATCTTCAAGCTTCTTCATTTTCTGTTCAGTATCCTTCAAATCCTTAGTAGAGCTGTCTTTCTCGTCAGTTTGTGTTATCTTGTCATCGTTCCTGCGCTGCTTTGCGGAACTTGACTTGACCTTAATTCGTTTTTCAATGTTACGTACGTCTCGGCTATTGTCACCAGAATTACCACTTCCTTGATGATTGTCGTTTTCTTTGTCATCAGAATCGTTGCTATTATCACTTTCTGTCATCTTATTATGAAACCTGACGTTACAGCTATCTTCACCGTCGTAAAGAACCGCCTTAGCATCGTCATATTTCAAAATTGCGGCATCGTATTTTTTCTCCGATAGCAGTCTATCAGCTTGCTGCTCAATACTCAATGCTAAATTAATACGTACATCACACTCTTTTACCTCAGGTACAGACTCTAAAGCTTGGCGAAATTTTCCTTCGGATTGATCATATTTTCCAGATTTGAAATAAGCATTGCCTTGATTAAAATAAACTTTGTACGGCTCCATCCAATTCGCCCAAGTCAGCGGCTGCAACCATGAGATCGCACTATCATTCTGGGATTGACCGTAATTCATATGTGCAACGCCAGACAGTACAGGAAGACTTAGCATTTTTATTGTAATCAACATCACTACACCAACCGGTAACGACGAAAATAGTAATAATTTCTTACGCTTGCGTAATCGTATCCCCTCAAAATCTAATTTTGCTAAATCAAAAGGTCTTCTATTCATAACTTACTCCGTTTTTGTTGACGCCTTAAATTCTGAAACGTATGATAAATAGCTCCTGCATCAAAGCATATCAATAGCAGGACTAATGGCATAAACATCCACGAAATATCATCATACGAAGACGTGTCCTTATTTTGACGAACGATTGAGCCTACATCAATAGTCTTCGTTACTTCTTCTATCTCGCCCGGTTTAGTACGATGGATGTATTTAATTCCCGCTTGATCAGCGATATTTTTTAAGTTAGCTTCGTCTATTTTTGACAAAGCATCGGGCGCTGGATAATTGCCTGTACTAAGATCCTTAATAAATTCTTGACTATCCAATTGGTATTTTGTACCCCAAAAGGGGCCGTGCATCTTACCGCCAGAGCTCGTACCATAGCCGAGGACTGCGCCGCCTTTGATATATTTTTTTATAGGACTAAATGACTTGGGCTTTTCTTCCTCTGTTTGCTCGCCATCGCCTAGATAGAATAACACTAGTCCCCGACCAGGAGACACCTTACTAACGCGAGATAATTCTTTCTCTGTTGTCTCTAATGGCATATCGATTGAACTGCCCTTGCCATAAAATTCATATTGTGGCTGTATAGTGTCAACTATTGAGGCTAGTGTTGAAGTGTCTGAGGTTAAAGGTAGCGCTACATATGCGCTAGTGTCAAAAATCACCACACTAAACCGAGCCCCCACCAGCTTGGCGGCAATGTCTTTTACATCTTTTCTAATCCCCTCTAATCGCTCTTTATTTCCATCATAATCCATCGCCTTGACACTATACGTAGCGTCAATTATAAAAAATACGTCTAGCGATGCATTACCAGTGTGCTTCGACACGCCAGGAATAGATGGACGCAAAAAAGCCAGCAATATTAGGATGATTATCGCCAAGCGACGCATCCAACTTTTACGAGCAGTCTTGTTTATTACAATAAGCCAAACGCAGAATATGACTATTGGTAAAAATATAATCGCCAAAATCCACCACGATAAAAGCGGCTGTAAAATCATACGCGCAATCTCCATGAAATTATCATTAAAGCAACAAAGCTAATTAGCAAAATAGCTAAAAATATTACAGTCTGATCACTGTAAACTATCTGTGGAGTTCCCTTAAATCGCGTTGCCTCCTGCTCTGTAACTTTATCAATGATAGATGATACGGCGCCAATATCAGTCATTTTATAATAATCGCCATTCGTCAGCAACATCGACTCCTTGAACTCTTTGACTTTTTCCGATGTAGATCCATATTTGCCACCTGTTGAATAATCTGCCGGATTAATACCGTAAACGCGAATGTCTTTATCTTTGGCATATTCAGCCGCCTCCTTTAGTGTAACTACTGGCCTTCCCGCCAGGTAATTATCAGTTCCAAATATTATCGACCGCGAACGTTTATGATCTAGCTTGTCAAAACGATTGACACAACCAGCCAGTCCATCCCCAATTAGCGACGAACCATCCCCCTCATATACGCCACTTATCAAATCATATATGCGCTTCGTTTTCTCGGAGTTATACTTGCCACTAAAAGAATACTTAAATGCTTCAGCAGCAGATTCAAGCTGTTTTGTTACAAAATCATAATCGTCCGTCAGAGGAAAAACAACAACCGGCGAGCTATCAAACAACACTAGACCAATTCTCTCACCTTTAAATCCTTTAGAAAGCTCTGCGTAGACTCTCAAGATCTCAGAGTCAGCTTCATACATAGATCCAGAAACATCTAGGCACAGCATAATATCACGATTGCGTGACTCCGGATCAATCACCGTCTTTGTTGTCGGTCTCCCCGCCAAGATAATAATCATAACAACAGACACGGCGACTATCAATAAAGCTACCGATATCAGATGTTTGTATCGCCTAAAGTATTTTTGATATTCAGGCAATCGGATTAATCTATAAGAATTAGCTACTGGTAAAGAAGTTCCCGCAATTTTAGGTTGGCGTTTCTTATTACGCAATCGCGAGACAGCACCCGCAATCACCAACACCAATATCAGTAATAACGACAACCACCAAGCTACTAGTTCCATTCAGCCACCACCTTTCTGGATAGCTCTAATGCTTCATGGACATTTCCGCGCTCAACAGCAGCAAACTCTGGCATATAAAATTGTTCAATAGCCTTAGTCAATTCACTGTATCGCGTCTTTTTCAAATCGTTCAGCGTCAAAGTATCAACTCGATGCCCGCGCGTCTCAAATACAAACATTCGCAAAAGATAGCTCAATTTCTGATGAACCTGACGCGCAGACAATTCCTTTGTCGTGTATTTTTGCTCCACTTCATAGATCAGCGTCTGATATTTCGCTTTGAGATTAGTCAAATCTGGCGGAATATATGGCCTCGGCTTTAATGTTGCCAACGTCTGCTGTTTTCTGCGCCTCGTACTGAAAAACACAAAAAAATACCACGCCACCAATAAGACAAGCAAGATCAATCCAATTACCAGCCAAATCAGCTGATAATCCACCCATTCACGCAATTCTAATTTATTTGACATGCCGTTGTCTCTCCAATATCTTAAATAATTCACTAACCACATTACGATCACCAGAAACATATCCACTAACTATACCTAATCTATCAAGCGTTTTTGTATGCGACAGTCTAAGCTGATTTCGATAATTATTAAATTCCTGTATAATCTGCCCCTGCTTACGGATAAAATACGGTAAACTAGCCAGCCCATCAATATCGTACGATTCATGATTACAATTTAGGCCTGAATAGTCACCGATAGTCACCCAAACAATCTCATGTTGCGCTCGCAATCGCCGCAAAACCTGTTGGCATTCTTCTGTAATCTCACTTTCATCAGTAATAATCACTAGCATCATTTTACGTCGCAGATGCTGTGATATATATTCCAATTGATTAGCAATTCGGCTCGGCGCAGAATCCAAATTTGTCGATTTGTAAATTTGCTGCAATAATTGCTCAACATGTGAGTTGCCGCCTTTAAAAGACAAGTGATAATTGCTTCGAGAATCTCCCGCCACCAAACCTACCAAATCGCCATGCTTAAGCGCGATATAGCTTAAAACCCCAGCAATCATCACGCTAACATCACGCTTACTATCGCCATCCTCGCTAGTTGCCGCCATACTTCGACCAGTATCAACCACTAACAAAATATTATGCTTACGAACCGCCACATATCGCCTAATTCTAGTACTACCGCTACGCGCCGTTGCCCGCCAATCAATATCCTTGATATCATCACCTGGCAGATATTCACGTAGGTCATCAAAGTCTAAACTACGCCCCTTAAAAACAGAACCGTATTGCCCCTCTAAAAGGCCTCTCACTTTCTCATGAGCGTGCAGAGTCATCTTAGCTTTGACTTTGACAAGTAGACTTGGCATATTATGGAGCAGTTACGGCATTAAAAATTGCATCAATAATGGCTTCAGCATGGATTTGGTCAGCCACAGCCTCAAAATTCAAAATAATACGATGTCGCAATACACTGTGTCGCAGCTGTTTGACGTCTTCTGGAATTACATAATCGCGACCGCTCATTAGCGCCAATGCCTTAGCAACTTGCAAAAACGCAATACTAGCACGTGGACTTCCGCCATATTGAACATAGCGTGCCATATCAGGTGAAATGACAGACCCCGGATTGCGAGTAGCCGACACGATCTGCACAATATACGACTTGACCGAATCGTCGATATATACTTTTTTCACCAACTTCTGCAAGGTTTCAATGGCAGACAATTCCACTTGCGGCAAATCACTCACATCCAAATCCGCTCCCAATTTGCCAGACTCAATGCGTTTGAGAATCTCCAATTCCTCTCCAGAGTCTGGATACCACAAAATTTCCTTTAATAGGAATCTGTCCAATTGTGCCTCTGGCAGTTCATAAGTACCTTCTTGTTCGATCGGGTTTTGAGTAGCTAAAACCATAAACGGTCGCGGTAAATCATAACGCTCACCGCCAATGCTGGTCTGTTTCTCCTGCATCGCTTCCAGCATAGCACTTTGAGTTTTCGCACTCGAGCGGTTAATCTCATCCAGCAACACGAAATTAGCATGAACCGGCCCGAGCTCAGTTCGGAATTGCCCCTTATTATAATCGTAAATCTGAGTTCCGATAATATCACTAGGCAACAAATCTGGTGTACACTGGATACGCTTAAACGATCCATGGACACTCGCAGCCAACGTCTGTACCGCCGTAGTTTTTGCGAGCCCCGGTACACTCTCTAGTAAGATGTGACCCCCAGTAATCACACTAACTATAAGCGCCGTGCGAAGATTTTCCTGTCCAACCACTCGAGAAGAAAACGCTTCAGAAATCGTTTTAATAATCGCCTGCGCGCTACTCAGTTCATCACTAGATAAAACACTAGAACTTGGTCGAAAATCAGTTGGCGTGACACCTATCGGCTGCACCATTGGATGAGGCGGTATTGGCATAGCAGCTGGTTGAGGCGGCTGTTGTAATAATGGGTTAACGTTATTTGGATCCATATAGTCCTTTCTTTATGTCCAATATTGTGAAATATTCGTTACCAATAATCTACATTCTTCTGGAGTGTAGCTATCTTTTTGTTCAAAATAATGTTCGGCAGGAAACATATGAGTCATTACGTCAAGCGCGACACTTTTGTCTGTTTGTATATGATAATAATCGGCGGCCAAGCTGTCTACATTGCCACCTAAGCCATAAATGGCTTTATATCGTACACTCTTAAGGTACTCAAGTGCCATCGCAATTTCCAGACGATCTTCTACAATGTCTCCTGTCAATAATAATACCCGACCATTCAGCGAGTCTTTTGAAAACTGACCGTACTGGTCGAGCACACGATTAAGATCTGAAAATGCCTGACGTTTTGCATCCTCTAATACTCCGTGAGATTCCATTTCAATTCCATCGCGCTGAACTTTTTCTAAATCAGGACTCCACGTAAATATTCCTGCTGGGTCAATAAGTCCCATAGGTCTCGGGTCACCCGGAATAGTTATCCGACGACTAAGTAAAGGAAACACCCAAGCATTAATTTCGCTAGCCAAGCCAATGCACGCCGTCAAAGATTCTTCCCTCAATGCAATCACCACAGCTTCTTGGCCCTTTAACTCCATTAAACGATCAGCCAATATCTTACCTAATTCAATACGATTCACGTAATACATATTGCTTATGATTATACACTAAAAATAATAAAAACACTCGAAACTTAAACTTCAAGTGTTTGCCAATTTAATAAATCGTGATGGTGCGGATGGGGAGAGTCGAACTCCCATCTCAACCTTGGGAAGGTCACATAATAGCCGCTATACGACACCCGCGCTCGATAAAATTATAACACCCTTGCCAGATGGCGACAACTTTAGTACAATTAAATAGCAAGTTTGTGGCTCTTTAGCTCAGTTGGTAGAGCAGAGGCCTGAAGAGCCTTGTGTCCCCAGTTCAAGTCTGGGAGGAGCCACCAAATATTGCATTTCATTCACGACTTTGCTACAATGAATCGTGAACAGCATGCGGGTATAGCTCAGTTGTTAGAGCGCTTCCTTGCCATGGAAGAGGCCAGGAGTTAGAGTCTCCTTACCCGCACCATGAAAGACTTTTCAAGCTCTGAAAGGTCTTTTTTGTTTGTAGCTAATCTGTAAAGTACGCTGATTTCAGGAATGTAAACATTTTCGTTTTCATCAACCCAGAGTCCAGCAGGAATTAGCAATTGTTTATACTGTAAGAGACAAGGTTTTGATAGTTCGATAAAGTGTCGCCAGCACTATCGAGCTAATGCAATAAAATACTCTTTCTCTAAGGTTGAGCACCTGCTCACTGTCTTCATCACCAGTTCCTCCGCATAGGCTGCTAGGCCATCTTTGTTCATCTGTACGTATATTTTGATTTCAGGTAATTTGCATTGTTTTTCAGCCCCATATTCACGACTGTTGCTTACTAGTATGCTACGCCTAAAACGATAATACGTGTAAATTATTGAGGCTGCTTCCTCTGCCTTTGCTCTTTCTGTATCCAGAAAGTGTGTTACGGCATATTATTATTAGAGCTCCGTTATGCGAAAAATCGTATTGCTTAATGTGGTAATCCTGTAACATTCTTGTTATAGCGTATATAATACTATAGTGACAAAGCAAGCACACTTCGTTCCGCAAACCTATTTGAGGGGCTTTCTTTTTGACGAAAAGAAGGAAAGGGTCTATGCAATACAATTCACGATCCAATTTGATTACGCCAACCAAAATAGATAAAATATGCTCACAAAGTTATCTGTACAGAGTAAAGGACAAGGATGACAACGACTCGGATGAGATTGAAGAAATGCTAGCAAAGGATATTGAGTCAAAATATCAGGGTTTGTTAAATACGGTAAGGCTAGGTGAATGGATCGACAAGACGACGATAGCAGATATTTCGACATTTATTGCCCTTCAGCATTTACGAGTACCAGGTACTATGGATTTTTTGAAGAGACGGGAATAAAATTCCTAAAGGACACCCTAAAAGATGAATTGCCTAAACTGCTCGATGACAATGCTCGGAAAGCTATGATGGATGAGTTCAAAAAGGATGATCCTGTACGTTTTGAAAAGCTATTAAAAGAAAACCCCGATTTTACCGGTGAGTTGTCCAGGTAAGATATTCAAGATATGATTGATGAAAATAATATGAAGCTTACGATAGATATTGGGAAAAACAATGTGATTAGAGGTATATTTGAACAAGTACCACCAATAGCTGAAAAATTTATCAGGCGAGGCTGGCACATCATGTTTGCACCAGACAGCTATGAGTTTATCACAAGTGATATACCAGCTTTTGTCGCTAAGCTTATGCCTGATGGAGTGATTTATTTTTCTTTTGGCGGCTTTGGTCGACTGGATTCCGATATTATTTTCCCAATAGCTAAAGATGTGTGTATCGTAATTAATGGACCAGAATACTTTCAAAAGGTAGGCGTAGTAACGCCTGAAACAGTAGATATCATTAATAGGATGGTGTCTAGTCGACCAAACATACAATATCTTATATCAGCTCAGCGGCCTTTGGTGAAGAAGCATTCTCGCTATCTGACCTCTCCTCCACAGATGCAAGAATAAAACTCGACATTATCTGCTCAATATAAGCTGTTATCTCCCTGACGTTGTTCAATTTGCGTAACGTAGACATAAATTGCTGTTCTATTTCATTTTTATTAATGGATTGCCGAAGACTATCAGGATAAGACTTGTAGACTTCATTAATCTTTCGCTGAATAATAGTAGTTTTTGCTGCTTGATTGAGCGATTCATACTTTATAAATGATGAGAACCGTGAGCTAAGGGGTTCTCCGAGATGCTGTCGTATTTCTTGTGGTGAAGAGTAGTTTGATGTACAGACTATGAGAGTGTTTGTCATATCGACGCTATAATTCTTATCGACAAAAATGCCCTCATCAAATAACTGATAGAACGCACTATGGAAGACATTCCCAGTCTTGTCGAATTCATCAAAGATAACAACATTGGATTGTCGTTCGAGCAGGTCTGCAGCGAATGATCTGCTACTAACACTTGAGCCATAAAGATAATTTGCTAGAGAACCCGTTTGAAGCATTGAAAATTGTATACGACTAGCTTCGCCACCAAGAATCTTGGCGATTATCTTTGCAGACTCAGTTTTTCCCACACCCGTTGGTCCATAAAGCATAACAACTACAGGCTTCTTTTTACTATTCATTAAAGGAACTAAACAACGTGAAAGCGACTTAATGGCTTTATCTTGTCCAATTATAGTGCTCTCTAGACTACTAGACACCTCCTTTATTAAGTCGAGACTGACGGATTCATACAGGTAATTACGCTCAGTAACCGACTCAGGCCCAAATAGCAACTTAGCCTGCTCCACAAGAAGCTTTGGAGGATTAACGACATAAACTTTTTGTAGATTTGTTTCCAGGACATTTCTCCATAGAGAGTTTGTAAAGTTGTCTTTCACACTAAAGAATTCATCAGGCCAAACTATAAGAGTATCTTCTTCAAAAATGAGAAGTTCTTCCTTTTTAAATAATAGTCGTGCAGCATCAAGCTTTGAAGCGAGCTGCAACAATGTTATATGCGAGTCGACGGATTGAAGGTCGTAAACCTCGCCAAACTTATTACTTGGTCCATAGAAAAAACTGACCTCCACAGCCCCTCTAGTTTGTTGCATCGTTGAATACACCAGCTAAGATAATATCGTAGACATTTAATTTTTCGTCACCTGAAGTGATCTCCTTGTTTTCAAGAATGCGATTAAGTTCATCTTCCGTATCATTAGGATTTAGGTCTAAACCTAGAGAGCGGAGCGTTGAAGTATTTGTTGTGCCCACTTTCACACCATAGTATTGAAGGTCCATATTAATAATATCCGCAAGACGATAGTTATTTCGGAATGATGTACTGTTGAAACGAAGAATTGCATTTGCTTCGCCATCCCTTACGGCATTACATTCGAGATATCCTTGCAAGTTCTTCAGTACGGAACCGAGCTTTGATATTTCCATACCCACTCCTTGCCGGTCCATAGGAACATTACCACTTGCAGCGTCTGTAATCGCCGTATAGATTGTTAGACGAGTTTCTCCTGTTAGTTGGATATCGTAGCCCGATAAATGTTCGACGCCTTTACCCTGTTCAGCTTTTTCGATGAAGTCAGTGAGTATTGTGTTTGAGATAGTGCTTCGAACAATTTTTTGCGCTTCTGCAGAAGCGTGAATATCAGACTCAAGCCGAAACATTGAAAGTAGTTTTGGTGTTTTTGCCGAGACTTCTGTGGCTGTGCCTACCTCACCTTTATTTTCATTCTCAATTTCCCGCATGTAGCGACCCTTGTCTTGTATTTCAACAAAATCAAGGGCGGTTTGTTCATCAAAATATACAATCTTTGTTAATTTACTTTTAGTCATATTCTCCTCAGTACTTACTTACCTTAATTATACCCTAGCTGCAATATTGCTTCAATCTCGTGTATTACAATAAGAGTCATTACAGCAGCAGACTTACTATGCCTATTTGGTGCTTTAGAGTCTATTAGTCAACTTCGCAATCATGTCTCGAGTTAAATCTAAATATCTTAGGATTTAGCAAGAACAAACTGGGAATACAAGATATATTTGCAAGCTGCGACCGATACGATCAACTAGATACTTTGAAAAACTCATATAATAACTACGCGTAAGTCTCTTGAGGAATATGACCTGACGCCCCTCTCAGATATCTTGCATAACCAATGCGAAGAATATCATCCCATCTACAGATTTCAGCCTCTATTTCGTGTAAAATTGCACATTACCCCGCGCCACAAACGAAATCATTTGATTCAATGAATCCTTTCCAGGGTTTATTTAGTTTCTAAAGCGCTCTTAGCTATCAAGGCACACTGTTCGATTTGCTCATTAGCAACAGAGGCTTTATCGGACAGTGTATAGGTTTAGCTATTTTGAGATGAATGTTCTTGATTGCTTTGTTGTTTTTTCTTCTCGACATTTCTCCAGATGCTTTTTTCAAACTTATCTAAAACACTCCGACTGTGGTGTCTAGAGAACAGTTCATATGTGCCATCAAAGTACGAAGGTAGCCCAACGCCACTGTCATATACCGCATCTTGATCAGAACGAAGAAATAAGGGTGAGGGAGTATGTTGTTTGTTTTCATCGAATCCGTCTGGAAAGTATTTATCATGATACAGCTCTTCGATTTTTTTAATAAATTCAATAACTTTCTTACTTATGTCTTTATGTCCGAGGGATTGTGCGACTGCACCGATCGTCTTAGTTTTATTTACAACCCTTAGTACGTCCATTATACTGACTTTACTATCATTGCTATTTACCGCATCTTCAAGGTATTTAAAAATAGAGCTTAAAACTTTGCCTGAGTAATCTAATTGATTATTTTCTACCCCAATCAACGAGCTTTGAAGAAGTTTATCGAGAAAATCTTCTATGTCATTAAAGTTTTTTACGACCTCCAGTTTAGGTAAGCTAGAAGGTAATGTTGCCAACTCTGACAATAAATATTTGATTTTCTGTTTATGTATTTCATTGACCTTATCGTTGGCTAAGATCTTGGGTAAAAACTCAGACATGACGAGTATGTTTCTATTCATACTTTGAACTCCGCTACGTACACCTATAGACAAGATCGCCAATCTTTTTAGTATAGAAATGGTAAGCTCCGAGATATTTATAATTTTCTTAACCTGGTTTTCAGATATATTATCTCCAATCCCTTGCGAGGCATATGCGAATATATTATCGCCAAACACAGTCAGAGTAATATCGACCAAGTCACGGTCATTCATTACGCCCAAGATGATACAGTCTGGAATATAATCTTGCATGATACGTAGCCTACGGTCAGTTAGTTCATCTTGGATGAATATTTGACTGCATACGCTAGTTAAGCTATCGACTCCATTCTTTAAGACCGGATACATATCATCAGCTCCGGAAGCTTGGACTATTATCTTATGCAGATATTTTAGAATATTCTCTATTGGATCAATACGATGTTTGAACTGCAGAGCCTTTTTAGCTATTTGGTTCAGCGCATCAGAAGCTTCAAATAGCGCATCAACATTTTTCTGTTTAATGCTATTTTCTATGACTTCCGTAAAATTATAAATTGCTGTATGATAAGCAGGGTTTTCTTCTGGTCGCTCAATATGCTGAACTTCTAGGCTTGCTATCACCACATCTTGAACATGCCTGATATATTTTCTTATTGTTACAACATCATTTTCAGCTAACGCCTTTTCCCATATAAAGTACATTTTCTCTAGACTTGTCTGGATAAAAGCCGCCACATCACTCTCAGAGATTAGACCAGCTTTGGGGTTATACTTAATTGATGTATTGTATTTTCGAGACAGTGTATATACTATTATTAAGTTAAATGCTAGGCGTAGCCAATTATATGCAATATACGTATCTTTTTTCTCTTTACTGACAGAATATAGTTCAATTAATCCATCAAGGTGATTTTGTAAATTATTAACTTTAGGATGAAGCTGAGTAGTGTATATGTTAGCTTGTGTAGCACGTTTATCTTTATCAGATGTCTTATTAAGTTTAATATTCAAAATATGAGAGATTCTTTTTGCAACATAGTTCATCTCATCAATTTCTTTTTTATATTTTTTTGTCAGCATAAGTACTAACTGATCATTATTCATAAGCTTAATAAGCCTGGCGTAAGAACAGTACAAAATTATGATGGATAATAAAAGCAGAAAAAGACCGATCCTAAGCATGAGTATTTCACTATCACTATTAACAGTAATGCCAATACCAAACTCGACGATTGTTATAAGTCCCAATAGAGCGTAGCTTATATCTATTACTGTATCTCGTGCAAATATTCTGTAAAATCTTGCAGGTAAGGCTTCGCTTGATCTGGATATCAATTGCGACGTAAACGCAAAAGCAATTGCAAGCATAGACCCAGTAATCGTACCAATACTAAAAAAGAGTGAGCTTAATCCCTCAGGATTTAAAATAACATTAGAGTAATCAAAACAAATTATTAACCAAGCTAGAGATATGAATATGAATACAGCAATCCAAGTAGCTGAAAACCTTTCAATAAATCTGTATTTAATTAAGTTCCGAGTACGTAATCTTGTCGCATATAGACTCAAGCCCCATTTTTGAATATATGTAGAGAAAAATGACATAGTGTCTTTATTATACAATACCACATAAGAATAAGTCATTATACACTTGTGTCGTGGCCACGGTATGGAAAGCATGATAGAACAGTAGATATAGCCCTATACATAGGACACTTCACTCATATGTCGGATAAAATAGGCAATGCTTAGGTCGTGCTCTAGTTTGACATAAGGATATACTAGCAATCCTCATTCATCTCGCTTATACTTAAACTATGAAAACTTGGCAAGATGTAGCCTCTCTTTATCAAATTTATCCGCGCAGTTTTCTAGATACGAATGGCGATGGAATTGGCGATTTGAACGGCATTACCGAGAAGCTGGATTATTTATCATGGCTGGGCATCGATTCGATTTGGATTTCCCCGTTCTTCGCATCACCGCTGACCGACTTTGGTTATGATATCGCAAATTATCGAGCAATTGATCCGACTTTCGGAAAAATGCACAATTTTCAGGCGCTACTTAAAAAAGCCCATGACCTCGATATTAAAGTTATGATCGACCTCGTTCCCTGCCACACTTCAGACCAACATCCGTGGTTTCAAGAGTCCAGATCTTCACGCGACAATCCCAAGCGAGATTACTATATTTGGCGCGACGGAAAAGATAATGGCGAGCCTAACAATTGGCGAAGTTTGTCTGGCGGCAGTTCGTGGGAATTTGACGAGCACACTGGGCAATTTTACCTGCATTCGTTCCTAAAAACACAGCCAGATCTGAATTGGGATAATCCTGAAGTGCGTGCTGAAATGAAAAACATAGTGCGATTTTGGTTTGATATGGGCGTCGATGGAATGCGCGTCGATGCAATTTGGGGAATTTCCAAAGACCCTGATCTTAAAGACGATTCTCCAAATCCTGATTTTTATGGCAATCCAAACTATTACGGAGCGTTTATCCACGACCACTGTAAAATGGGACCGCATTTTCAGGAATATTTACGAGAATTGGCGTCAGCCTGCGACGAATATGACGATAAACAGATGGTTTTTGAGTTTTATCCAGACGACAAGCTGGGCGATATTTATCACCAATACAGCCAAATCCTGACAGCCCACCCAAAAGCCTCGGCGTTTTTTATGGAATATCGCGATAATGAATGGCACGCTAAAAATATTGAGAAAAAAATCGATAATTATCTACAATCAGCAAGCTCAACCACGCCATTTTTCTGCATCGGAAATCACGATCAGCCACGAATTGCCTCCAGATTGGGCGAAGAACGCGCCCGCGCCCTCAGTTTCTTAAATCTCCTCACTCCAGGAATCAGCGTAGTGTATTACGGCGACGAAATTGGCATGACGAACGGAGAATTGACCGCTGATGACATTCAAGATAATTTTAGTCCCGCCAATTCTGTTGTTGATAGTCGAGATTTGGAACGCACACCAATGCAATGGAATAATTCACAATTTGCGGGCTTTTCAAGCGTAAAACCTTGGCTTCCTGTTAATGATAATCACACGAAGATTAACGTTGATAGCGAAAAAATCGTAAACGATTCCCTGCTTAATATGCACCGAAATCTGCTAAAATTGCGCCAAATTCTCCCAATTCTTAAAAATGGCAATTTGAGCATCACACAAAACACTGGGAACGGCTTTATTCTCGGATTAAAAAGAGAGCTGGCTGATCAACGCGCTTACATTTTCATCAATTTCGCAGACGCAGAACAAAGCTTCTCCGTTCCAGAAAACGCCAAGATTATCACCTCGACTCACTCTGTCGATTTAATTATCACAGAAAATCTCCAAATGACAATTCCAGGATATTGCGGAGTTTTACTTATTGCCTAGCAACAAAAACACTCAACTAGAATAAGGTTCCAGTTTCAGTATCGCACTCTTCTATAGGATAAACGCCCGCGCATCGAGCCGCCAACTCTGCCATTTTCTTTTTAGTTTTCTCATCGTCAGCAGCCTCGGTGAGGGCTTCCAAGTCTGAATAGTAATCATCAAGAACATCTGGATAGCTGTTTGGATAGCTGTTTTGGCTAGATTCTGTCGTATCGTTTTCTAACTCCTCGTCACCAACCTTGCTGGCTTCCCCATAAGCGCCGAAGCCATCTAGCTTATCGTTCAATATTACCCGTTGCGAATTTGTGTTTGTTCCATTTGGTAAATAATCAATGCACGGCATTTCTCTACATTCCTCCTCTTTTCACTTTATCTATAAATTATTATACACTGCCACCAGATGTAGTGGTAGAGTTAACTTCACAACACTATCAAACAACAGAACCCTTCGCTCTACTCAATTAAACTATTGTTCACTTAGCGACTGAGTTAGTGGGTGGCGGCTTTCTTAAAATTTATAGATACTCACGAGACGCACCCACCGACACAGCCGCTAATAGTTTATTGATGCCCTAATTGTTAAAGATCACTTTCTGACATATTTGCTTTGAGTGTTATAGCTAATCTCCGTCACTCCTATAATTCTCGCTATTGAGTCGGATTGAGCTATATCTTTCAATGCAGTCAGTGTAGTTGTTCTGTCTACAAGAGGTCATCAATTTCAGATTGCCAACCTCTTCAAACAGAAAAACCCGCTGGCTCTCTACTTCCAGCGGGTTTTGCTATACAACAAAAAAACGTCCTGACAGCTATCAGGACGTTTACCAGAAACTTATTTCAATCGTAGGAACTTGGTGAGGTGCGCCTCCCCATAACTACGACTGTCCACCACAACAGTTTTGTCTTGAACTGGCACCTCACCTATTCCTGGATGTGATAATATCATAGTTCCACCCGGTTTGAGTAGTCTCATTAGCTTAGAAACTGTGGAAAACTGTGGATTATGGTATGGCGGATCGGCAAAAATAATATCGAACTCCCCTGTTGAACTCGCACTTTCCAGCCAATTTATTATCGTTGTTTTTATTACAATAGATTTTTCTTCGACGCCCAAAATGCTTATGTTTTCAGCAATTACTCGCTGAGCGACTCGATCTCGCTCCACAAAAACCGCCGACTCTGCGCCGCGACTTAATGCCTCTAATCCAACAGCACCAGACCCCGCAAAAGCATCCAAAACTCGCGCGCCGCGTATCGATTCACCCAAAGAATTGAACATGGCTGAACGCACCCGCTCGCCCATAGGATGTGTCGTTGAGCCTGGCGGGGTTTTTATAAATCGCCCGCCAAATTCGCCAGAGATAATCCTAACTCTCACTTTTTTCTACCTCAAGTTTCCAAATGGACGCCAGCCAACCCAACATAACCGACTTTATAATAATCGGCATTAGCTCGTGATTTGTCTGCCAAGCAAGGTCCG
>ERZ773037.715-NODE-715-length-17905-cov-3.935686_pt1 | contig 17905 bp, 25 predicted proteins | sample MGYA00511466_ERZ773037 | MGnify/ENA primary metagenome ERZ773037 (study PRJEB29015, sample SAMEA2738146) | human oral metagenome | biome: human oral; feature: human-associated habitat; material: saliva | place: China | collected 2202 ... | reverse complement strand
CGCACACACGACCCCCTCACTTTCGTTCTTGATAGAGCTTCTTAATACTCAACTGTGCCGTTTGGTGCCGTTTAATCAACCCGATAGGGGCTCTCAGAGGACCACTAATCGTTGAAAAGACGCCGTTTCCAGCCCCGTGTGCCGTCCTGGAGGCGCTGCGGGACGGGCCTGGGCCCGTGCAGCACCCACATACGCGCGTCCCTCTATACGCGCGCACGTAGGGGCTTCCCGGGGGCTGTGCCGAGCTCTGAGGCCGGGGGTCCGTCAGGGTGTGACATACCCCTCAGACTTCGCAGGAGCCATTCTCAGCGACTTTCAGGGTAGGTCCAGTAGGGCTATGTGGGTAGGCACCTGAAAACCCCTCAGATCGGCTCCTGTGAGCTCTGAGGGGTTTGGACGGTGGAGGGGAGGCCCAACACGCGCGTGAGTATAACACAGAAATTCGTGAAATGCAACAGGTAAACATCGTTAACCTAATTCGAGGGGCTCAAAAAGGGGTGCATGCACGGTATTTGAGCGTATGAATATGCACCGGCATGCGTATGTGTACGACCGCGGTATTATAAACATTTGTTCTATATGTAGTGTTGAACGATGTAAGGTGCTGAGACGGTCAGGTGGCACATTGGGCCTGTGCCGATTCGCCGGAGGCGCAACTCTCGAAGCGGCTACTAGACCGTTAGTCGGTGAGAGGGAAGGGGTTGCTGTGCCGACTCGCCGGAGGCCCGGGGCCCAAAGTTACCGAAACGGGCGTTTCGGGTTAGGGCTGGGTTGAGGGCGCTATGCAGTGCCTATACGCGTACGCGCGTAGGGAGGAGAAGTGACGGAGCTCACGTCGTTGCGGGTTGACGGAGGGCTGTGCCGAGGGCTAGACTAGAGGCACAAGGCAAGGAAGGCACCGGCCGCTAAGCGGAGGGCCGGACCGGCGGGCAGGGGCCCACAGAACCGGACGGCACGCCTTCAGCCTTGACGAACATAAACAAAGGCCTCAGCCGGGGCCGACACAAACCGAAAGGACGGCTGATTGAAATGGCCCGCAACAAGGGACTTGGCTTCGGACGCAAGCTCGCTAGGGGCTTGGCGGTTGCGGGAGCCACTATCTGGGGCTTCGGACTTGGCCTGTGGGCCTTCGGCCCCGAAGAGGGAGCGGGGGCTGTGCCGACTCGGGAGAAGGTCGTCACGGTGGAGGAGCTCAGGGCGATGCCCAAGGCCGAGGTGAAGATCGATGGCCGGACCTTCCGCCAAGATATCGGAATCCAGGTTGGCGGCAAATACAGCCAGAACGAACTGCTGGACGCCAAAGAGAAGATCGCTCAGGGTTGCAGCGTCTACGAAGACCTGTCGGTTGACTGCACCGCTGGGAGCTACGTCAACGCCGTTGGCGAAAGCCTCAAAGAATATGAAGCGCGAGTCATCGCGCCTCAGTACGGAGAGGGCTCGGAAAGTGGAGCGCCGGAGGTCCAGGCTTAGACAAGAAAAAGTGGCACAGCTCACACGCCTCTAGGTTGAAAACAGGGGCTGTGCCGAGATAGACTAGAGGCACAAGATAAAGAAAGGGCTGAACCAGGGCCCGATAAGAACCGAAAGGACTGGTAAAAATGACGGTACTTGACAACAGCGTAATCAGCCCCGATGACGTTGCCGCACACTGGCTCGACGTTATCGAAGAGATGGCCAAAGACCGTGTTGACTACGACGGCAACCTGATTGAGCCGGACTACGAAGACGGCGGAGGTTCGATCCAGGTTGGCAACCGAAGGGTGAGGATCGTTGGCACTTGGTCCGAAGTCGTTTTCCAATGGTTCGAAGTAGGGACAGCTAATGGCGAGGGAGACTACCGGCTCCCGCTCACCTTCGACGACGACGAGACGGTGGACCGGTACGGCACAACCGTCGAAGAATTGCTTGACGAAGCCGTCGAATGGCTCGAAGGTTGGCGCGCCGACATTGACTGGTGCGACCTTGACTATGACCTCTGGGCTGAACTAGGCGGACGCGACGGCCTTGTAGAAGAGGTCGAAGCCCGAGGCGAGGCCACGTGCTATCAGGATGACGACGGCTACGTGTGGAGCTACGGCATTGACCCGGAGAGGGGTAACGCCGACATTGCCGCTGGAGTCTACGACGAAGAGACCGGAAAGGTCGATTGGGACGAATGGGCTTATATCGAAGGGCTTGACGTCTTGCTGGATGGAATGCAAGCTACCGTTGCAGAGGCCGTAGCCGACATTAAGGAAAGGCTTGGTGAGTGACGTGAGCTGGGTGAGCGAGGTAGAAGACGAACTCAACCTTGAGCTGGGCGCAGTGACGGGAGTGCCTACTACGGATGACAGATATGGGCTGGTAGAGCACGGGGCAGGGCTAGTGTGGTCCGTCGATGAGCGAGACGAGGATGAGATGGGGGTTAGGTTAAGGGTTGGCGCAGAGGACGGGCCCGGCCGTGAGCATGGCACGGTTCGAGTCGAGTGGCTGGGCTCGGGCTGGGTGGACTACCTAGCATGGGTGGTAGCAGGTGCGGAAGCAGCGGTGGCTGCAGCTGTGAGTGAGGCAAGGAGGGCGACGAGGTGAACGGATGGCAAGGTCATGAGTTCGCAAGACGAGAAGATGATCAATGGATGAGCAGCAGCTTGGAATGGGGAGGGGGTTGGTTGCCTGAGGGTAGGCAGACTGCCTCGTACCTAGGGGTATGGCTCTGGGGCTTTGCAGCGGTGGGAGTGGTTGCGGTGCTGGGGGTACTAGGGATGTCGATGGGGTATTAAGAGACGAGATAGGAGTAGCCCTCGTGGTGTGATGCGTGTCACACTGCGGGGGCTACTTGGCATGCTAGTAGTTGAATACTTAAGGTGTGAGGTCGATCACATTATCAGGGGAGGCCCAAAGCCCCGGATTTATGATCGGGTGGTGAGCTTGGGGGGCTGCGGTATTCCCCCACAGAAATTTTTCAAAATTCGCCCTATAGACACCGAAAATTTTTCTCTCGACCACCCCAGATGTGGGCGACATCACGCCGTTCCAGCTTGAACCACACCCCAAACCCGCATAACCTTGAATAGTCGGGCCGATCAGCCCGCACCCATACGCTTATTAATCGAAAGGACTTGACCAATGTCAAACAATCAACTGATCAAAGACGCCGAGGAGCGCCTGAAGCCGCAGTACCAGCACGCCGACCGCAACTTTCCTGTGCCGTCCTGGCATGTCGTCGCAGAGGCGCTGAAGCTCGGCTGGGGCTTCCCCTATGAGTTCTCCACGAGCCCTTCCGGCAACGAGGCGGCCGTCTCCTTTGACCCGGAGACCGGCCGCACCGTCTCGGTTGCCGACGACCCTGACTCCGACGGCTACTGCCTCGAAGCATGGTTCGACCACGAGATGGACCCGTACGGCGCGGACCCGAGCTACTACGACGACAACCAGACAGGGCTTATTAACCTGGTCCAAGACGCTGCATGCTACTTGGCCAACGGTGAAGAGGGTGACGACGAATGATTGCCGTCAGGAGACACCCGTCGCGTCATAATACGTACATTGACGCCGTTGCAGCTGTGCACCCTTCTCTTCGCACCGAGCCGTGGCTTTATTTCAACGAGGGCGAGTACACCCGAACATTCGAGGGGTTGATTGTGCCCCTCAAGCCAGAGACGAAACCGAAGCCGCTGTACAACCCGCACCCCGCGTTCATCCTCGAAGATGAAAACGGCCAACCGATAATCGAGAAAAGGATTGACGAATGAACACCGTGCTTTTGCTCTTCACCTTAAGCGTCGTCCTCGACGTCAAGGCTAACCAAGCGCTCGACAGGATCAAGCGTGACAACGAAATCGGCTGGACACCCATCGTGTCCGCCATTTGCACGGCTCTCTTATCGGCTATCGCCTTCGCAGCAGCCGTCGTCAAGTGGTGCCTTCTCCCCTGACTAACCACACCAACCCAACAGTACGCATAATCGAAAGGAACCAAATTATGACTAACCGCAAAACCATTAGCTTCTCCGCTTGGCTCAAGCTGCACAATGTCTGGCCTTCTGACAACGGGTACATCCCTGTCTACACGGATCGGAAGACAGGTGTGTCTAAGATCGTCCCCGAAAAGGAGTGCAACGAGCACTGGTGCATGACCCTTATTAAGCCCGTCAGGCTGGAGTCTCCGATCTTCGAGCCAAAGAAGGCGGCTCTCGGGTGATAGCCCTCGGAGTTCTCGCGCTGGCCGTCGTTTTTGGCGTCATCGTCGGCCTGACGAGCAAAGACAACCCTGTTACGGATGCCATTGTCGTCTGGTTCATCGCCGGAGCGGTCTTCCTGGCCCTGTGCCTGGTCGCTGCACCGCGCTAGAATAGCCAGACGACACAACCCCACACGAAAGAAGGATTAATGTTCGCACTGATTATCGTCGGTGTTCTGCTGGTTGCCATGGCAATCGGCGTTGCCCCTTTCCTACTGGACAAGTCCGAGGACGAAACACTGAAGTGGCTCACGGCATCGCTGTGGGTGACGTTCTTGGCGGCTTCACTGAATGTGATCGGGGCGGTGTTCCTTGTCTGACAGCGAAGCCAAAACCTGCAAGGCGGCGTCAGCCAACGAGTACCCGTACGTCGGCATGAGCTCTCGGGATGCGGCACGGGCTCTTCGTGTCTCTAGCACGGCCGTCCTCCAGCACAGGAGGCGTAGGTGCCGGTGCTTCCAGGGACAGCCCGTCTACGCCACTCAAAACACCGCCAACCACTCCCCGGTAAAGGTCGAGTACGACGCCGCCGACGCCACGATGAGCTTCGACGGGCTTGTGCTGGACTCCCCGCTGGCGCCCAGCCCGCAAGCCGACGACGGAGCCTTCGCCAAGCTGTTTGAGCTGGCACGTCTCGACCCGGGGAAGTTCGAGCTGGTGTCCGACACATTCCGCATGAGCGTGTGGGAGTCCGGCCGCGAGGTCAAGTACGCCTACCGGGGCTCCTTCCGTAAGAAGTCCCCCGTCGATCTCGACGACGCCGAGCTGGAGCGGCTGTCGGCCCGTGCTAGGAGAGTGCGTGTTGCCTCGCCTGGACCGCACGTCTTCGACGAGCAATACAAGACACGCGTCTTGGTCGTGTCGGACATGCAGATAGGCAAGGTGGACTCTCGAGGAGGCCTTAGGGAGTTCCTGACGCGGGTATCTGACTTGTGTGCCCAGATAGAGGCCCTGCCGTTCGTTCACAGCACCTTAGTGCTGGACCCCGGTGACCTTATCGAAGGCTTCCAAAACACGTCCAGCCAGCCGCACACGAACGATCTGAGCCATCCGGCGATGCTCAAGATCGCCCGCTCCGTGCTGACCGACGTAGTGGAGGCCGCCAGGGCGTCCACCCTGCCTGACGGCGGCGTGACCGTGGCGACCGTGCCGTCTAACCACTCGGCATGGCGTCAGGGCAAGGGCTATCTCGGAAAGCCGGGCGACGACTACGGGCTGGACGTCCACAGGGCTGTGCAGTCCGTGTTTGAGTACGCCGAGGTGGACGACGTTGAGTGGGTGTTCCCCGAGACGGAGTACGAGGAGTCACTTGCCGTGTCCGTCCCGTCGATCCCCGCCATAAAGATCGGGCTTGTGCACGGGCACCAGTCGCGGGCCGGCAAGTTCAATGACTGGTGGAAAGGACAAGCCCTGGGCTCAAAGCCGTTGGCTAGTTGTCATTACGCTGTGTCAGGGCATTACCATTCGTTCGCTTTCGAACCGGCAGGGTGGCTCGACGGCCGTGAGCGCTACCATATCCAGGCTCCGCCTATGGATAACGGCTCGGCTTGGTGGGAGAATTTGTCCGGCGAGCAATCGCGGCCGGGGGTAGTCCACTTCCTTATCGACGAGAATGGAGACTTCTCCGATCTGCGGTTGATCGTTCAACATTAGCCGCCTCAGACCCGCAAACCCTCCTGGTGTTAACATGTCAAACAGACAAACCACACCAGGAGGGTTACTTTATGTCCGAGGTTTACGTCCGTGTGCCGATGTGGCTCAGGCGAACGCAGCTAGCATGTCTGGGCGGGGTATACGCTGCTCTGCTGGCGGCCGGTACGCTCCTGCTGACGGTTGACCCGCACCCCCTCCTGTGGGTCCACGCCATGTTCGTCTGCATAGGCACTGGATTCGGGCTCTTTGCCCTTATTCGAGGGCGGTACAAGCTCGAAGCCGCCAGCCTCGTGTGGCTTATCGGCGGGCTTCTCCTCCTGTCGATGCACCCCAAGCCCGGCGGGTTGTTCGTGGACCTTATCGACTTGGCGCTTGTCCTCGCCCTCGGGCTGCGGTTTGTGCAACTGGTATCATTCAGCATTGAGCACAGCAAGACACGCGACCTCCGTAGGTAGAGGACGCCCCTAGAAGGAGGACAAGTGAGCAACGTTGTCCTCCTCTTAACAGCGATGTTAGGGTCTGGCGGCATCACCGCGTTCGTCAAGATTTTCGTGGACGCCCGCAAGGGCAAAGGCAGCGATCCTACAGTTTCAGCTATCGACACCACGCGCATTGATAAGCTAACCAGCGATAACGACGCCTTGCGCGCCGAAAACCTCGCACTGCTGAAGGAGCTGGAACGATATGTCAGGAGAGCTGACGACCCTGAGCGTCCATGATGAGACGCTAGTAAGACTTGCGGCACAAGGATCGACGCCGGAGGAGCTGAGCGCCCGCACGGGCATGCCTGCGGCCCAGGCTGTCATCCGAGTCAAGGAGATACTGGCGTCGAAGAACGTGTGGACGTTCATTGAGCAGCAACAGCTCCTCCTCGAAGACATTCAGCGGCTCAAGACCGAGGTGTTCGGATTCGTCAATGAGGCGATCGCCAACCCCGACCTATTGAAGGCGATGATATCTATCCTCCAGCTTATAGGGGACCGGCTTGACCGCGTGAAGGCCCTCGTCGATGAAGAGGATGAGAAGCAGACGAAGAAGCAAGCCAAGATGATTGGCGAATTCTTCATGGGCGTGTGGGAGCCGGTTCGCGAGCGCCTGTCGAAGCAGCACACGGCCTCCGAGATTCAAGAGATCGACGAGCTGTTCTACAAGAGCGTGGAGGACACCGTTGCGGACTACCTCGCTTAACCCCCGCGCCGTCGAGTACGCGCTGAAAGACCAGCGTGATCGACGGCTTCGCGAACGCTACGTCACCGACCCGGTGCTGTGGGCCAAAGACATGCTCGGCGAGGAAGAGGGAACCCTCTGGAGCCAGCAGCGCGACGTCGCCATGTCTGTTGTCCACAACAACTCGACGGCCGTCAAGGCCGGGCACGGCGTCGGAAAGACCCGACTGGTTGCTGTGCTGATCTGCTGGTGGGTGGACACCCGTTTCCCTGACTGCTACGTCGTCTCGACCGCGCCGTCTACGGCGCAGATATCCGGTGCTGTGTGGCGTGAGATTAGGCACCTGCGCGACGTCATCGCGGCCAGGTACGAGAAGGGCCTTGTAGACCACAAGTTGCCGGGGAAAATCGGCGGCGACGACGTGTGGAAGGACCCAATCAGCGGCGTCAAGCTCGGCGAGGGACGTAAGCCGCCGGACAACTTGGGCGGTAACTCATTCCAGGGCATCCACGGCACCGTCCTGGCCATCGGCGACGAGGCATGCGCCCTGTCTGGCGAGCTCATCGACGCCCTGGGCAACATCACGACGAATGACACGTCCAGGCGTGTGCTGATCGCCAATCCGACGGAGCCCGCCAGCTACTTCGCTTCCATCTTCAAGAAGGAGATGAAGAACTGGTCCAGGATGACGATCTCGGTGCTCAATTCGCCGAACTTCACGGGCGAGCCCATGCCCGCGACGGCAAGGAAGAACCTCACGACGCCGCAGTTCGTTGAGCAGAAGAAGCTGGAGTACGGCGAGCACAGCGCCCGTTTCCGCTCCCGCGTGCTGGGTGAGTTCGCCAACGACAACGAGTCGAATCTCATAACCCCCGAGGACGTGTCAGCGGCCGTGGCCACGGAGATCGATGACCACGTGCGGCCCACTCTCGGCGTTGACGTCGCTCGGTACGGGGCCGACCGAACGGTCGTCTATTGCAACACGGCCGGGCGGGTGCGGTTCCTCGACTCCTGGGGCAAGCTCGACCTCGTGGAGTCCGCAGAACGTGTCCACAAGCTCGCGAGACAGACCGGCGCAGAGACGATCGCGGTGGACTGCGACGGCAACGGCGGAGGGCTGTTCGACGTCCTTATGCACCGCGAGGACCGCAACTACTCACTAGTCGAGGTGCACGGCGGGTCGTCGAGCCCAGACTTCCACAGGTGGCACAACTTCAGGGCGTACATGTGGGACATGTTCGGCAAGCGCTGCCGCGAAGGGCTGATCGACCTCGACCACGAAGACATCGACCTCCACGACGAGTTGCAGTCCGTCAGCTACAAGTTCAACGACGCCACCGGGGGCCTCGTGCTGGAGTCGAAGACTGACCTCAAGAAGCGCATCGGGAGGTCTCCCGACCTTGCGGACGCCGCCATTTACTCGACCCTCACCGGTCTGGACGTTGAGTCCGTCGCGCCCGACGGCAAGGAGTACGAGAGCGCGGACGATATAATCGGTGAACTACCCGACTTCCTGGAGGAGATGAGCAATGACTACGGACTGGGATGGCTTTGATACCGAGCCCGACGGCATAGAGCACCTGTCGGAATCCCTGGCTGGTGTTCTGCAAGAGCGAGGATGGTACCCGATCCTCCATGACCGGGGTATGGCGCTGTCCGAAATACAGTCCGTGTGCCAAGGACTTCGGCTCATGGCCAAGCAGCATCCGCTGCATGCCAGGGGCTCTCAGCTCCGGCACAGCTACATCTTCGGGCGAGGCATGCGCGTGGACGGCCTGTCGAAGAAGCAGCAAGCCATCTACGACGACCCGGCCAACCAAGCGACGCTGTTCAGCGTCAACGCCACGGTCACGCTGAACATGGAGAAGTTCTGCACCGGCAACGTCATCGTCGTCCGAGACACGGTGCTCGACACGTTCACCATCGTTCCGCTCGAGGAGATATCCGACCTGCGGTGCGACTCCTTCGACGGCTCCCGCGTCATGTACGTAAAGCGAACGTGGTCCGTCGGCGAAGAGCCTTCGCAGTCGATCTGGATTCCGACGGCGTGGGTGACCCGCAACCGCAAGCGCCTCCCTGGCCGCATCGCCGGAGACAGCGCGCCGGTCAAGCGCCGGTACGTAGCGTATGTTTCGTCCAGCCAGCGCCACGCCGGTTGGGCCTGGGGTGTGCCGGACTCCCTGGCCGGAGCCATCTACTCACGGGCGTACTCCGAGTACCTGCAGAACTCGTCCAGCCTGTCGAAGGCTCTGTCGATGATCGCATGGTCTGTCACGAGCAAGGCACGCGGTGGAGCCAAGGACACTGCGGCCAAGGTTCATGCGGCGCAGCAAACGGGCAGCGTCGGCGGGACGGCCGTCAACAACGGGACCAGCCAGATCGCCGGCGTCGGCGTGCCCAGCGCCCAGGTGAACTACAACAACGGCCAGCCGCTTGCAGCTATGGTAGCTGCGAGCTTCGGTGTGCCGGTCATCGCACTGCTGTCGAGCCCGGGAGCCACGGGCGGTTCGTACGGAGCGGCAACGACGCTGGACACCCCGACGGTCAAGGGCTTCGAAGCCGAGCAGGACATCTGGTCCACGTTCTTTGAGGAGATTCTGCGGGACATTGACCCGGAGAACGACGACATGCACGTCAGTTTCCCGTCAATCGAGCAGGACCCTGGCTACCGCAAGATGTCGAGTGCTACAGCGGCGTATGCCGGGGGTGCGATCTTCCAAGACGAGTTCCGCGAAGTCGCCCTTGATATCCTGGATCAACCAGACCGTCACCCGGGAGAGGTGCCCGAGCCTGACGAGTTCAACGCAGGGTCAGACCCGGCCGACGACTCGAACATAGCTCCGAGCCAAGGAAACGCGGGTGCTGTGCCGGGTGGCTTCGATCAGGACGACACCAACCACGAAGGGGACGAGGACCTATGACAATCACCGTATCGGAGGGAGCCTTTTCCGGGCTCGGAAAGGTCACCGGTAAGCGCAAGTGGCGCGCCCGGCTTATCTGCGTCGGCACAGGGGCTAGCGCCGTCTACACGGAGGAGGCCCTTCGGGGCAGCTTCGCCGAGGCGTTCCCGGCTGGCACACGGGTGAACATCAACCACCAGTCCTACGAAGAGAACTTCGAGCGCAACCTTGAACAGCTCGCGGGCGCTATCTGCTCCACGCCGGTGTTTGAGTCGGACGGCATGTACGCCGATGTCGAGTTCTCTGAGAAGTGGGCTCCGTTTATCGAAGAGTTCCACGAAGTCATCGGCCTGTCAATTAGCGGAGCATGCACGGTGGCTGCCTCGGGCTACGACGACGACGGAGCACCTCGGTTTGACTACGACCACAATGAGCTTCCGACAGTGGAAAAGTTTGTCTACACGCCGCTCAACACTGTGGATGTCGTTACCGCTCCTGGTGCCAATGGACGTTTTATCGAAGCACTGGAGAGCTACCGTGGTAACATGACCGTCGAATCCAATCGACCGAAAGGAGACGAGTTCACCGTGAAACCGGAGGACATCGCAGCGATCTCTACGGCGGTCTCTGAAGCGCTCAAGAATGTTCTTGACAAGCGCGACAAGGAGAAGGCCGACGCAAAGAAGGCTGAGCTTGACGCCGACAAGGCCAAGGTCGCCGAAGACGAGAAGAAAAAGAAGGAAAAGGAGAAGAAGACGAAGGAATCCATCGCGTCCGCCGTTGACGCGATCGCCGACGCCGATCTTCCCGCTGCCTTTAGGCGTCGAGTTGCCGAGGGCTTCGCCCGCGGCGAGGACGTCAAGGAACTTATCAAGGAACAGGTTGAGCTCATCGAGTCGGCCCGCAGCGAGCAGGGCGTTCGCCCCCGCAACGCTGACGGCGGAGATGACTTCGACAAGAAGTTCAAAGAACTGGAGTGGTGATCACTTATGGCAATCATCTTCGACGCATCTGACTCCTACAGCTTCCAGCTCGACGGCATCAAGGCCGGAGACGTTGTGAAGGTCGGAGGCTTCCTCGGCGTCGCCGAGACGGACTCCCTCGTCAAGGAGGACGGCAAGCAGTACGCCACGATCCGCTTCGGCGGACATGCGGTTGTGCCGCTTGAGGGCTCGCCCAAGGCCGGAGACGCGGTTGGCGTCGCCGACTCGACCGCAGATGGCAAGGTCACCCTCGCCACCACGGGAGTCAAACAGCTGTTCGGGTTTGTGCTGAACCCGGCTAAGTCCGTGAGCGGCGGCTATACCGTCGCCGTCGTCCAGGGAAGGATCTGATAAGCAATGCGCAAGGAAGAGTACGAGGCTTCTTGCCTCCTCAACGAGGCGCTGAACGCCGAGGGTTACGCCCTCACGAAGGCCACGAACAAGCTTCGTGAAGCCATTTCCACGAACCGCTTCCCTGTCTACCTCTCGCCCGCCCTGAACGGCATCCTTATGAAGGAGTACGAGAAGCAGATCAGCAACTGGCGCGAGTACGCGGACGAGGAAGAGGTTATGTCTTTCGAGGCACAGCCCTTCTACGAACTAGAGTTCGATGACTCGGACATCCCCGGGTCGAAGGACGGTCAGACGTTCCACAAGAACGGCCTTGCCGCTGTCGGACAGCTTGACGCATACCCCGCAGCGTCGCTGAAGTCCAGCGCCACGAAGCTCGCCACCCGCAAGAACGGACTTATTGTCAAATTCTCGTGGGAGGCGCTGAAGAACGGCAAGATTGACCTCGTGAAGCGCACCATGAAGGAGCTTGCGTTCCGTGCGGCACAGGAGGAGTCCTTCGCTGCGGCGTCGGCCCTCGTCGATGCCAGCGGTGTCAACGCCCAGAACTTCAAGGCCGATAAAGCGAACGTCCTCACGGGCAACCCCGAGTTGTCCCTCGAGGGACTGGAGAAGGCGCTCGACTTCCTGGCCACCGTCCGCTACGACGGCTCCCGCCTCGTCATGCCGACCAAGTACAATCTGGTTGTGCCGACGGCGCTCGCCCGCCGGGCCGAGCAGATCATGGCGATCCGCGAAGTCCGTACGAAGGTCGGCTCGAAGGAGACCATCACCTCGAACCCGGTCACCGGAAAGATCGCCAAGGTAGTGGAAGTTTCAGAGCCCGGCGCCATCGGGGGCGACGCGGCTGACAAGTCGTGGTTCCTCCTCCCTGTCAAGGGAACCATGCCGAATCCCTCGGTGGCTAACGTCTTCTTGGCTGGCGAGAAGAAGCCCAAGATTTTCGTCAAGCGCAATACCGATATGAACCCCGAAGATGGCGACTTCCTGGACGACAGCTACCAGACGAAGATTCGCCACGTGGTTGCGGGCGCTATGCTCAAGACCATCGGCACTCTTGCGTCGAACGGCACTGGCGCGTGATCTGAACACCGCCCCAGTACGCGAAAACCCCCGGCCCGAGAGGGAACCGGGGGTTTTCTGCACCCACACAACCGAAAGGAACGGTCGAGCGCTAGTGTATCATGGGCGACATGGCCGACACGATTGAATGGAACGCAGACAAGGTGAGGGCACTCCTGGGGGGTGTGCCGCCCGAGAACCTGCCCGACAACGAGCAGATCAAGTTCTTGCTCAAAGCCAACAAAGGCAACGGGTGGTGGACGGCTTCGGACATCCTTCTCGGCGTCGTCGCAGCCATGGGAACAAGTGGTCAGCTTGACACAATCAAGGCTGACGACTTCACCCTGGGCGGTTCAGAGAAGATACTTGACTATCTGACCCAGCTCGCGGCTCAGTACCGCGCTCGAGGCGACGAGGAAGAGGGGGCCGAGCTGGCCATCGTCTTCCCGCCGGACCAAGGTCTGGGGTGGATATGACGGACTTCCTTGCTGCTAGGAAAGCAAGAGCGGAGGCTCGCCTGCGTCCGTTCATGAAGGCGACCGTTCAGTTCGACACGGGAAAAGAAGGCCCCTGGGACCCCGCCACTGACAAGAAGCGCCCAGCAGGGGTCGTCCTGACGAGCCCGGCTCGGGTACAGCCGGTTCAGAACCGCTTCTGGACGGAAGACACGGTCAACCCGCTGGCGCAACACCGTGTGCGTGTGCAGATGCCGACGTCTACGTTCTCGACGAAGCTCTACGCTGGCATGGGCGTGACGATCGTCGCCGACCCGACGAACCCCACGCTCGTCGGCAAACGTGGCATCGTCGAGACGGCTATCGACGCCACCGACTCGTTTGAACGGACTGTCCAGTGCCTCTTCGACCTCCACAAGGACGGATCATAGGATGCCCGGAGTCAAGATACAAGTGGACGTGGCTCCGCTGTCCGGTTTGCTGCAACGCATCGAAGGCATACCGCTGGCATTGTCCGACGTCCTGGAGACGGTGGGCAACGAGCTCGTCCAGACGATCCCTGAGCAGTTGAAGAACGTCGTCGAGAACACCCCGTCTGCCCTTGTGCCAAACAAGGGCAACCGCGTGTGGACCGGCTACATGCGTGACACGGCCGGGGCCAAGGTCGAGCGGCACAGCTGGAATTACACGAAGATATCGTACGGCTGGATCAATGGGCTCAACGGCTTCAACGACGGCAAGGGCTTCTACGTCGCCGACCAGGAGTTCGGAAACACAGGCCGCCACATCTGGGGTATGGACGCACTGGCCAAGGTTCAGGCAACACAGCTCAAGCAAGACGACATCGGAGATCGAGTGAGGAAGGCTCTGGCAGAATGGCTGAAGTAGACCGTAACTATCGAGAGGCTATACGTCGGGAGATCGTCAAGCTGACGAAGATACCCGACGAGCGAGTGACAATCGGAGGCATACCGTCAGTGGACGCCGGTATGAAGATGCCCTTCGTCGTCCTCAACTTCACCCACCCGGCACACCTGTCTCGGACGGCCGGCATCACGTCGCGTCGAGACGACCTTCACTTGGTGTACGTCATGATCCACCTTCGCACGGAGGACTACGCCGACAGCGAGCCTCTGACGGAAGCCCTTCACTGGGGGCTGACAGACTTCACTCCGCCGGACTGCGGGCCTATCAAGTTCGCCGGGGGTCAGGGCTTCGACATGTCCAACAAGTCCGTCAAGCCTGTTAACTTCGCGTCGGAGCTGTACGGCTCTTTCGTCACTAACCTCGCAGCGAGGACCCACTGATACAATACCCCTGAATCCCAAGGAAGAAAGGTACCGTTCGCATGCTTTTCAAGAGCAAATCCACGGGGCAGGTGACAGATTTGCCGGAGTCGTACGGTTGGCTGTTCCCCGACCTCGAACCCACAGACGAGGAGCCCACCCCGTGTGCCTCGTGCGGAATCTTTGAATCCGAAGACAAACCTGAGGGCGAGCCCACGCCGGTGCCGCGACGCGGCCCAGGCAAACACAGCGGGTCCTACGTCCCCGACAAATACCCTAAGGAGGACTGACCATGACGGACAAGAAGATGGTCCGCGGCAACGTCACGTTGCTTGCGGCCTTCCCGGAAGCCGTTGCGGACTGGACCAAGCCCACGTCTGCGGAGCTCAACAAGCTCTTCACCTTCGATGCTGCCAACGTTGACAACATGGTGTTCAACATCAGTTGTGCAATCGAGGACGGCTACACGCTCGGCCTGACGGACCCCAGCACAACCAGCAAAAGAAGTGTCTGTGACGTCTCCGAGGTGCAGACTCCTACGTACGACAACTACGAGGCGTCCTTCGACCTGTTCCGTGACGAGGACCAGACGGCCGAGGGCTTGTACAACATGGCTCGCGAACTGTTTCTGGGGCCGGACATCGTTTTCGTCATGATCGAGCGCATCGGCAAATCCAACAGCGCGCCGTTCGCGGCCGGCGACGTCATCTCGGCGTACCGCTTCCGCACGGACTACCCGCTAGATGTTGTCGAGGACAACGACGTCATCATGACTGGTATCAGGCCCAAGGCCACGGGCGACGCTCCGTTGGTCAACTACGAACTGGAGGCATGAGAACAATGGCTGATAAAAAAGCAACGGTCAACGGCTGGGTTACCCTGTGGGTCGCCCCCGTCTCGACGATCGCCGACCTCAACAAGATCACCCCCGAGGAGATCAACAAATCCGTCAACATCACGTCGGCCACTTCGTGGTCTGACACGACGTACCCGACGGCTGAGGCGTCCGAAGACGTTTCCGACCGCTCCCTTGCGGACGTCGGAAACGCATCCTCGAGAGGCAAGGCCAACTACAAGGCCGAGCTGACGCTGTTCTACCCGACCGACGTCAAGGACCAGACGTCCGAGTACGCCAAGGCGTGGAACGTCTTCAAGAAGACGAGGGAACGCCTCGTGCTCATTGCCCGCGTCGGACAGGCCAAGTACAACGAGCCCGCCAAAGAGGGCGAGTGGTACTCCGCTTTCCTCCTTATGAACTCGACGTACAAGAACAACACCGAGGGCGATTCCTCGGTGAAGTACACGGTCAAGTTCCTCACGCAGGGTCAGCTGCGCGTCAACGGTCTCGTCAAAGGCGCTGACGGCGCGACCATCGAGCCGACCGGCACGGTCAACCTCGGTGTCGGAGCCCACAAGCGCATCCACGTCAAGGCCTACACCGGGAAGCGCGTGACGACGGCCTGTGAGTTCAAGTCGGACCACCCTGAGTTCGCCACCGTTTCGACGGCCGGTGTCATCACCGGCGTCAAGGCGGGCTCGGCGACGATCACCGCTACGCATCCGTCTATCGCGACGGAGCTCAAGGTCCAGGTCACCGTGGCCTGATCGAGTGAAGTACGGCACAAACCCCGCTGGCTGAAAGATGTCCGGCGGGGTTTGTGCTATCCTCCAAGGGACAAACCCACAACAGAAAGGACAAGTATGTCTGACAAATTCTCATTCCTTGAGGAGCTTTACCGTGACGTTCAGCCGACACGTGAGCTTAAGCTCCCGACGGAGGACAAACCCCGAGCCACGTTCGTATTTGCTGTGCCGGACCCCAAGACACTCCGCGAGCTCCAGCGGGACATTGTTTCCGTCAAGAGCAAGGAGACCCTGGAGGACCCCTACAGTGTCCTCAACCTGCGCGCCGTTGTCCTTACGCTGAAGGACGTAGTCGTCGATGACCAACCCAAGGGCGTCACACTGGAGAACAACGACGAAGCCCGCGAGTTCCTGGAAAGCCTTCCGGCGGGGTGGGATATCCCTGTCGTCAACGAAGCGGCGTACGTGATCTTCAACCCCACGGACGTCCAGGCAGACGTGGATTTTACATCGACTCCCTGAATGACCCGGCGAACAGCGGAGTGTTAAACAAGGTGAAGACGGCGGTGGCGCACCACATGCGGCCCACCGCCGTTCTTTTCCACGAGCCGGACCCGTGGACGGGTTGGACCCACAACGACTACGCCCTCTTGGAAGCAGCTCGAGCTATCGAGATGGAGACGTGCCCGCACTGTGGCAACCCCTACTGGTTGTGCCACTCGGACAACCCATACATAGAGTGGTACGACGACTCATCACGGTGCTACGCCACAATGGCCAAGGAGACCAGAGCCTTCAAGAAGGCCAACAAGGGCAAGTCCCCCACCGCCGCCGACCGAGAGCGCTGGGGCAAAGACGTCTTTACCAGACCTCGGATGAGCGGCCCTGAGAAGGACAAGGGCTTGCCCACAAGGCGAGACTTTTACAAGGCTAAGCAAGAAGAGGCCAACCAGTAACGAATACCCCCGATGGTAAAATGCCTGACAGACCACAGGCACAACCATCTGGGGGTAATCTTATGGCGGAAGTTCGCCAGGATATTACGATATCTGTCAGGGGCGTCAACGAGCTAAGAGACGCTTCTGCCGCTATGAAGGACGTCCGCGACAGCGCGGTCGGACTCGGCCGTGTCAACGCCTCCGGTGTGGAAACTGCAGCCGCCTCGACGGAGAGGCTTGCGAAGGCGGCTCGTGCCTCGACCAACGAGATGACGTCCCAGCGGTACCAGTTGTACGACGTCGCCGCGGGCTATCAGATGCTTGCTAACACCCTCACGGGCGTGGCTGGGGCCGTCGTCAAGCTCGGCATGGACTACGAGGCATCCTTTCAGCAGGTCATCCGCACCACGGGCCTGGCCGGTAAGGAGATCGAGGAGGTCAAGGGACAGCTCCTCGACATGTCCACGAAGGTCCCCGAGAGCTTCCAGAACCTCTCCGGCATCGCAGCGTTCGGCGGACAGTTGGGCATCGCCAAGAACGAGATCGCCGAGTTCACCAAGACCACGGCGCAGCTTAAGGCGACGACGGACCTCACGCTGGATTCGGCTGGCCAAACCCTGGCCATGTTCCAGACGACCCTCGGTGTTGCTGGTAAAGACTTTGACAACGTTGCATCGTCCATCCTCAAGGTGGGCGTCAACTCGGCTGCGACTGAAACGCAGATCGCCAACGTGTCCACTCAGATTGGATCGATGGCTCAGCTCGCCGGGTACAGCGCCGACCAAGTGGTCGGCCTCGCTGGTGCCATGGCGTCCGTCCGCATCCCGCCTGAGCTCTCCCGGTCGATCATCACGCAGGTGTTCGGCAAGCTCCAGAAGTCCGTCCAAGAGGGCGGTGCTTCTCTGGAGACGTTTGCCAAGGTCTCCGGCCACTCGGCCGAGGAGGTCCGCCAGGCATGGGGCACAAACAAGTTCGCGGGCATCTTCACGGACTTCCTTGCCGGGCTGAAGCAATCGGGCCAAGGTGCGACGCAGATTCTTCAGGACATTGGGATCAAGTCGCAGCGTACTGTGCCAGCCCTTCTGCGTATGGCCCAAGCGTCTGATCTCGTCAAGCAGACGATGGCCGACGCCAAGTCGGGCTTCGACGACACGTCCACGCTGACGGATCAGTATGGCCAGATCGCCCAGACTACATCGGCCAAGATGGAGATGCTTAAGAACAGCGTCGCCAACCTCGGCGCAGCGTTCGGCCAGAGCACCAACAGCGGAATCGGCACGTTCGCCACGATGCTGACGACGGTGTTCA
>ERZ773037.708-NODE-708-length-18013-cov-5.931730_pt1 | contig 18013 bp, 10 predicted proteins | sample MGYA00511466_ERZ773037 | MGnify/ENA primary metagenome ERZ773037 (study PRJEB29015, sample SAMEA2738146) | human oral metagenome | biome: human oral; feature: human-associated habitat; material: saliva | place: China | collected 2202 ... | reverse complement strand
TTGCAACTTTAGATGTAGTCACATCATTAAACATTCCATCTGCGAGTTTCAATACCGTAAACGGTAGGTACTGTTGCAACACAAGCTTGAATTGGAAACTGGTAAAATTAGTGAAGGTTGTTTCAATACCGTAAACGGTAGGTACTGTTGCAACATTCGATTTTGAAGGTAAACTAAGAAAAGTTGACGTTTCAATACCGTAAACGGTAGGTACTGTTGCAACCATCTGTCTATAATAATATGGGGCAAAATATTAAGACGTTTCAATACCGTAAACGGTAGGTACTGTTGCAACTCATTATATAAATAAGATGCTTCATTCTTAGCCATACCGTTTCAATACCGTAAACGGTAGGTACTGTTGCAACCGAGGGCTAATAGCGATTACCAAGTCACCAGTATTAGTTGGTTTCAATACCGTAAACGGTAGGTACTGTTGCAACTTCACTTAATTTCTCAAGAGTGTCTAACGTATTAGAGTTTCAATACCGTAAACGGTAGGTACTGTTGCAACTTGGTGGATTTGAGTTCCATACTGAGTATGATATCTTAATTGTTTCAATACCGTAAACGGTAGGTACTGTTGCAACTACAATGATCTTTCCAAGCAACACCAGGAGGTTTGGGAACGTTTCAATACCGTAAACGGTAGGTACTGTTGCAACGCATTAGCACCTCAATCTATTAATACAGGTGTAAATGTTTCAATACCGTAAACGGTAGGTACTGTTGCAACTATCTAAAAAGTGGTATCATGAGAACATCTATGGTTTCAATACCGTAAACGGTAGGTACTGTTGCAACATTTCTTCTAATCCAACAATAAAATCTTCAGTATACGTTTCAATACCGTAAACGGTAGGTACTGTTGCAACAGCGGGTCCTAGAAATCCAGTATTCATGGGGCTTACAATTAGGTTTTAGAAAACCTCACACCGTAAACGGTCATAACAGGCTCCCATTAAGTTCATAATGCCTATGAACCTAGATAAATACTGGTAGAAAATGATTTTTTTAAAATCACAGTAATTATAAGGGTTTTCGAGTTTTACGTCAATATGCGAGGAGATTTTCTAAATAGCATAATTTTTACAAAATACAGGTAGTAACTGGGCTTATCGCTATTTTGATAAATTTTATAGGGCAAGAAAATCTATTCCACATCTGGTTTACACACAAAAAAGACCTACCCGCATAGCATCATACGAATAGGTCTAACCATTGTCTAATTCATTATTCACTTTTTAATTACACTGCTCCTTTCTATACTAATTGATCGGCTTCAAAAAACAATTGTAATATAGGCCAAAACTCTATCTGCATACAAACACCTCCTATCTTTAAGTCTACAACTAGCCTTTTACAGCTTTATACACAGAAACAGCTAACGCTACGCCTTCGGCAAACGCTTCCCAAGCAGCAATACCTAGTAATGGAAACATAATCTCAAACCTCCTTATACTACAAAATACATCAAACTAACATTAATCTTCTAACAATGCACAGGCAACAAGTGCTACGGCAAATCCTACAAATGGATACATACAATCACCTACTTTCTAAAATACTGATATAGCACTATAATTTTATTTTTGAAGCTTTATACACAGTGAGGCCTAAACCAACACCAGTTGCAAAACCTTCCCATGCAGATGCAGCTGCTACGAACGCCAACACAGGGAACATAGTATCACTCCTTTCGTATTACAAAATCTACAAGTACAGTTTTAACACTAAATTCTCATTTCTCTTCATAGGCAACCTCACACTCTATAACGACACCAACAACTTACATTCACAGTATAAACCAATAACGGAAAATCTCTTTATCAAAATAACTGGGACACATCCTAGCATTACTTCAATTGTGATATCCCTCATCGGCTATATCATGATTATATAGCAGGCAATACGATGTACCTATTCAAAATAACTAAGGCAAAACCCCGAGCAGATTAAGTTAATCTACTCGGGGTTTTAGTTGTAATATTCTATTCAATACCGTAAACGGTAAGTACGGTTGCAACGTTGCAAAACGTATTCTTATAAAAATCAAACTCGTTAATTGTTTCAATACCGCAAGCAGTAAGTGCCGTTGCAACCTAAAGCTTATGACTTCCAAGATAAAGTAAGCTGCGAGTTTCAATACCGTAAACGGTAGGTACTATTGCAACGTTTAAATGATAGTGAGTTTAGTACATCTCTAAAACGGTTTCAATACCGTAAACGGTAGGTACTACTATTGCAACCACGAAAAACTTATGAGTGCAGCGTGTGCGGTATATTTGTTTCAATACCGTAAACGGTCAAAACATGCTCCCATTCGGTTCATAATGCCTACGAACCTAAGTAAATACTGGTAGAAAATGATTTATCTAAGATTACAGTAATTATAAGGGTTTTCGAGTTTTACGTCAATATGCGAGGAGATTTTCTAAATAGCATAATTTTTACAAAATACAGGTAATAACTGGGGTTATCCCTATTTTTACAAATTTTATAAGTCAAGAAAACCTTTTCACATCTAGATTACACGCAAAAAAGACCTACTCGCATCACACGAATAGGTCTAATCATTATCTAAATCAGTATTCACTTTCAAATCACACCTCATTACATATACGTACTAAACGAAAATCTACAGCTAAGATTTTATAAACACCTCCTTATACTATACACTAAATACTCTTCATATAAAATTAGTCTTCATCGAGTGCGTCAAGCACTGCTACCAACACTGCAACTGCAGCATCTACTGCTAATGGGGACATAGAACACCTCCTTATCAATAACAATTCTTTTACAAAAATTTCCATACCTAGTATGCTCACTAACTGGTTCCCTGTCGGCTACAACTAGATTGTATGGCAATGACTAGCATTACGCTAATCAAAATAACTAAGACGAAACGATTTATGGAACGGTGTCAACACGGTCGTATCCATCTATAACAATCTAAACATATTGTAATAGATGACTATATATAGGCCCCAAAATTTGGTATAGTATTCATGAAAGTTTCATTTAATTTAATGTAATAGGAGCTATGTCATGGAACATCATATCTATCTAACATTTCTAAGTACCCTTGATACCCGTTTCGAACTTGATTCAGAAAAATTAGAAAAAACCGTTATTAACCTTACAGATATTGCTCCACTGAATACGATTTTACAAACAAATGAGTCGGCCTTAAAATATCTACTACACAATAAAAGAATTGAAAACCCTACTTTCACATTAGATAAACTATTCTTTTTTAAAACACCAGAGCTAACTGATACTTTCAAAGATTCGGATATATCAACACTCAGTCTCTTTGAGCAACAAATGCGTAACTATATAGAGGCCATGCATATCCCCCTAACTTGGGATGAAAATACAATTAACTATATAGATTGTGGCGATATTGATGATATAAATAATTTGAAAGATAGCATCATCGATATGTCTCAAGCAATTATGGCATATGATAAGGAATTACCTGCCGGAGACACTGTTATATTACATGTTGATTTATCCGGTGGTCCTCGCACGGCGATTATGTTGATGATTGCCATTATCCGTTTAGTAGCATTTCAAGGTATACAAATTGGATTTATTCTATACGCTAACATGAATAATAAAAAGCGTAGTGAAATATTAGTATACGAAGGGAATTCTATCTATAACATTTACGATATGATTACAGGCTTTGCGGAATTCAACCAATTCGGTAGTGTTGATACATTAAAGGCCTATGTAAATACATTGGAACATCCAGATAAACAAGTCGAAACATTACTTACAAAAATGAGCTATTTCTCCGAGGCTATTCGCCTTTCCAGTCGCGGCTTATTCCAATTATCTATGGAAGATATCCACCAAACGCTGACGGATATTGAATCCACCAAACATACTGCACCATCAACAGATGCAGCGACGCATAAGAATTTTGAAATTGAAGCGCTAAAAATGATGAGCCCCACTATCCAAAGCAACTATGATATTGTGTTGAATCATAAAGACGATGATTTAGCCTATATTGACTGGTGCCTTAATAATGGATACCTACAGCAAGCGCTTGCATTATTTGCGGAATTCGTACCTCGCGTTATTCTAGATTCTAATATGTTTACATTAGATGAACAGCTCTTTCCAGTCAATACCGACTCAGAGCTAAACTCATATATGGAGCATTTCAATACGATTAATACGTCATCAGCAAAAATCATTGAAACGGTTAATGAACGAAGTAAACCAATCATCAATCAGATTAAGAAATCATTTCATGAATATATAAACGGCGACTTTAAAAGAGAATGTAATCAAATCATAAAAGCATCGACAACAGCGAGAAAAGCCAACCGTGCTTTCAACATCACCCGAGAAGATACATCATTTCCAAGTTTTGAGCGAAAATTGCTAGATAGCATTAATGCCACTATTAACACCTTAGCGGCTAAGGAAACAGATGCAATGTTCAAATATTATACCTACGAAAGTGATGCTAAAAATCTTCCTTGCAAATTCTTGCGTCTTATCAGCAATCTCGGTGTAAACAGTCAATATATCCTCGATATAAATACTTTTCCAATACAATTCAGAAGATATGTCGTACAAGCATTGCTAGAGGTATTACAAAAAACAGACAATGGTGACGATATCATAACAGTCACCCCAGAATTCAAGATTCAGCTAAATACAACAAACCAACTATTCAAAATACGAAAAGCATTCCTATCACTCCTTACATCACAAGATTATGAATACATATACCGCTATGTATTTGCCCAAGCAGTGACCTACCAATATCCTATACAGCTATTCCCAAACAAATTATACGATGTGGATGGGCTCATATTAAATCCACATTTACATAATCACCCTCATATGATTCAAAAAATTGCATTAATCTTAAATCTATATAGAATACTTAAAGGTAGTCGTAACGATACGGCCCACGCACGAGAAGAAAAGCGTGGTCAATGGCAACGAAGTGCAGATATAAAGGAACAAATAGAATTCTGTCTCGCTGAAATCCGTGAGGTACGCAACTTCCTTTGTTCAATCAAGGAACAATAATTAATTTAATCATCACAAAAGGCTAGAAAACGCAATCCCTGTGTTTCCTAGCCTTTCTTATACCTATTTATTTCTACTCAACAATCTTGCCAAATCGACACAACGTTTTATTTCTTCTCGTAATTCACTAGCTGTTGTGTATTTACATAAAGCCTCTTTATTAGCGTGATTGCTGTCATTCCGAGCTTTCTTAATTTCAAAATACTTATCTAAAAATAGAAGTGTATTACTTATAGTTTCTAAATCCCCAGTCGGAATCATAACACCTGTTAAATTATACAAGTCGACCTTATTGGTACCATTGGCCAAATCAATAAGACGTTGCATATATTGCGTTGGTGAAAGTCCTGTAGCATCTAGTCGATATACTATTAAACCTTTATACTGCTTACCATCAAACCCATTTGTAATATAATGAATAAAATCCTTACATACGGCTTCATAGGCTTCGTTGGATGTATTCGTAAAATGTAGCGTCTGGGTTTCATTATCAACACTAACGTATTGATTACATGGATATTCCTTGAATACAACCTTGAAAAAATGTAAACGCATCGACAAAAATACATCATTAATATTCACAATATGAGACGGTGATTTCATAATATCACCGAGGAAATGAATCCAATCGATTAACGTATAATTTTTGACATCCCTATCTCGTGGGGGATATAACATAAAACCTTTTGTTCGTAAAAGACTGCTACAATCAGATAGCAATTGTTCAATCCGTCTATCAATCATCTCACAAATGAGCTTTGTTTGTCGGGATATATCATGTTCATCATACATAATAGTGTTGCGGTCATTAATCATCCAGCGTAAAAATTTACGGATTTTCCAATCGATTTTAGGGGCCAATTCTTCTTTTGCAGGCTCACCACCGTATGTTGATGCTTGTCGCCGCGCTTTATTAATAGCATTAAACAATCGCATCGGTGTGGATCGTGTGTCTGAAGAATTATATAAATCTTTATATAACTCTTTATCGTTTACTAATACGGTCTTATCAATCTCAATAATCCCCTTGTCTACCACATATTCCGGTACGTATTCACAGAACAACGTCAACGCTTGTTGTAAATAATCATGATCAAGGCACCAGTCGATATACGCCAATTCATCGGATGTATCATTGTGATGATGTTCTAATAACTCAGCATAGGATTCTTCTATCGGCTGTTGTAACAATTCTACTAGTTCTTGATTAAACGATTTACTGCGACTGTCATGACGAGCAGATTCTTTCACTAGCGTCAAGCTTTCATCAAGACTAGCAACAGATTTTTCAAAAGCACCTCGGCTCGAAATATTGATGGCCTCTGAAAATCCATCCATAGCGGACAACAATTGATGTGTTGAACTATCTATCGTTTCATCCTTGGATGGAGATGCATCCTCATCATCAAAATATTCGTTCAGTTTCTTGGCACTGCCGAATAATTTGAATTCTTCAAAGCCCGCAATCATATCAAATAGATTGTACACATCTAAGATACGATGCACCGTGATTTCTTTCGGCACATTATTAATTCGTTTTAAACTCGAATAATACACGCCCCGCACCGTAATGCCATGGTACGCCATAATTCGACTAATAACGAGCAAAATCATCGCTGCATTTCTTGGCCCACCCGTGGTATCCATATAGAGGCGCACCTCATTTTGGCCGCCCATAACGCTATCTTTAAAGGCAAGGATTCTCCGCGATACATCAATAATACTCGTTTTAACGCGGTCTAAATCATCGAGATTATCGCCACATGGAATCTGTTGAATGCTATTGGTGAAAGTATTAATATTTTTTCCCTTATTATAATATACCTCCACCATTTGTTTGAGAAATATATCATACGAAGAAATGCCCGTAGTTTCCTTGGCTTTCAACACATCATCTGTACATAACAAGAAAATCTTATCAAATGATACATCTGCCGTTTCCTTCTCACGCCACGTATGATGCAATACATATTTTAATGCGGACTCATTCGTCGTAATACTATCCCGCATATCATCATCAAAATCCTCATTCGTTATCTGTTTTATACTCGTACTAGTCACTAGACTAAGAAATGTTAAAAATACATTGTATATTGCCATACTATCTCCAAGCTCATACTACTAGCTCTGCTTCATAATAAATTATCGTTAATTTGTGAAAGTTTTTGCTATTTCATACCTTACATTTTATATTGTATCATGTTATATTCATAATTAAGAAAATAATTTTACAACTGCAAGTCACCATTGGTAGGGGGATGAAACAATGGCAACGACAACCAACTATATAAATGATTTAGCCAGTATGCGTCAGTTTATCCGCAGCTTAACATTTGGTAATCACAATCGGGGAAAAGCAACCGTTCGGGGTATAAAAGAAAGCCAGCATGATGATGTCATTCGTCGGCTAGATTATTTTGATATTATGCGCCATATTTATACACAACGCATAGGCAAATCATCAGTTCATCATTTAGAAAAAGATGATTTTATTGATGGTTACAACTATCTAAATAGTCTATATGAACTCTATGCTGCTGTGCCAGAACAGATTTATGTGCAATTATGTATTTTGTCCTATATTTATAACAACGATACAGCAACAATCACTGAAATATATTCAGGTTTAAATTCGGATATATTCTTAGATAACTATATAGATTTGGTGGAAAAACTCTTTCAAAAAAGAAATAAAAAACAAGACCCACCTGGCCTTATTGATCAACAGTACATTCAACGTCAAATCAAAACATTAGAAACACTAGGTGTCTTGGAAAAAACGGAGGATACAAAAGGGTATTCATATGCCATAAAAAATACAATCATCGATGAATTAACAAAAACTCAACTAGAAGAGCTAGCCATCGCCATATTTTTCTATACGAATGTGTCCATTACTGCCGCCGCAGGCCATATCTTACTAAGAAAAATCATGTATTTATTAGAAGGCCTATCGCTAAAAAAGGAACAGGAATCAATTACTAGCGGATTCAACAACAATTATTTTACATTTAAAGATAACAATCCCAACAATGTAATTGATGGCGATATTTTCTATCCGTTAGCCGATGCATTACATCGTAATAAAAAAGTCCGTCTTTCTTTTTACGAACCGGGCAAACCTCGTGAAATTGTTAGCCCCGTAGAACTCCAAACGTACTATGGGGAAAATAAAAATATCCTGTGTAGCATCAATAATGGCCTTATGCAACGTAATCGCATTGACCGCATCAAGTCATTAGAAGTGACAAAATATAACGCTACTGATATGTCCACAAGTCAAGAAAATACTACGATATCACATGATTTCTGTACCATTCATTTCTTAACATTAGATGGGTATAAAGAAGCATATAGTCAATTTTTACGCCAATTCAAACACTATCTTACAAATATCTCTGTCACAGATGAGTATATCGAATCACAATTAGTGGCACCAGATTTACTACAATTATTGCCCCTACTACGCAGCTATTTACCATATTTACAGATTATAAATACCTCTAAACCAACTATACAAAAGAAATTTTATAATAATATATATGCATCTATTGGAATGGATTTTATAGAAGCAGAAGGCTATAAAAAGAAGAAAAAAATCAATAGATTTCTTCAGCCGTTACAGAAGAAAAAAGAGGATTCTACAAAGGAATCTCCAAAATCAAAGAGAGACCCTGATATCAGCAAAACCTATGTATCCTCTGTGCTTAACGATATTAATGCCATTACATTTACCACACAATATCAATTACAACTAGATTTACTCAATGGTATGTCGTATACACAGCAAGATATTTCCCATATCATCAATCATCGTAGACTACTAACACCGGCCCTCTATAAAAAGGCACTACGCAATGATGATTATGAACATATCTTAGCGGGTGCTCTTATAGAATCAGACGCCCCAGATGAACCTGTAACATCAATATTACAAGATTTACCACTCGTTATTCTATCGGATGCAGAGCGTATGTTTTTAAAAGACCTTATCAACGATACACGCGCTAACTGGCTGCTTTCACAAGACCTATGCCAATCATTATCAACGGCACTCGAAGCGATAGATACAACATTCCCAGAAGGTACATGGAAGCAAATGCCGACCATGACCGACGACACACCGTCCAACATGACGGTGGTAATGCAATGTTTACAAGCGATTCAACAAAATCTACGCATCATCATCCGAGATCAAGAAGTATCTCCATGCCGACTAGAATATTCCGTAGGCAGCAATGGGTATACCCTCATCGCCTACACTCATGTAGACCACACATTTACAACGTATCCATTACACGATATCAATACGATTACCATAACCGAAACACCGTGTCTCATGGATATAGATGAGGAGTATATTACATACTGTAACGAATCTAAACAAACGATTACATTTACATTACATGATGCGAATAATGCCGTCGATCGCTGCTTTAACTATTTTAGTAATTATACAATTCAGGCTAAGGGGATTGATTCTGATGAATTCACTATTGAGGTAAAATACCTACCTTTCCAAGAACAGGATATTCTACATCACCTACTAAAACTAGGCTATGCAATCCGCATTATAGACGAATCCCCACTACGCCAACAATTAGATACTATTTATCAAACAGCGATACGCTACGCGCCACAACAAGACGAATAGCCTAGAACATTACTATGCCCCAGGCTTGTAACCGTTTTCCCCATTCAGTTTGAGGGGCAACAAATCCTACCATAGAATCACCTTCTTTCTCTAAAAACACAATTATTTTTCTAAACCGATTTTATTTTTAGTCACTATAACACCTCCCTCACAAGTCTAATTATCTTAGTAACAATACCCACATCCATCGGCTATATATGCATTATACGGCTAAACTATACGCAAACATATTCAAAATAACTAAGGCGAAAATCCCCGAGCAGACAATACAGCTGCTCGGGGATTTTAATACGTTTAAATACATTTAGATTGTAATACGTTTAGATTATAATACTCTGATGTAACACTTTTGGATTTTAATATTCTGCTTTAACACGCCAAATTTCATTGACCAGCCATTTCAACGGGCCACGGGATGGCCTAAACAAGCTAGCAAATACACCTTCAAGATTGACTTGCGTAGACTCTTTTATGCCTGTTTTACACCATATGGCAAAGTGTTCGCAATTATTGTTAAAAAGGTCATAACCCTTAGACCCAATTAAAGCTTTTGCTCGAAGTACTGTTTGCTTAGGTCCATAGAAACTAGATGCAACATCTGCGTCTTGAAATATAGATAACAACGTATCCTCTTCGGCAATGTATAATGTATCACCTTGGCAAAACTCGTCTATACTCGTTTCACCAATGATTCCATCTAATATATCATTCCCCTTTATATAATGAATAATTTTCTTATAGCCAACATATACACCATAATGCTGGTATGTATCCCCTCTAAAAAAATTGCTTCGTTGACAAAATACGATATCTCCATATCTTAACTTTCTTGAACTCATCAAATAATACTCCCCTCAACACACTACAGAACTAAACGTTCGAATCATTATGACCATTCTTTATCGCTTAGATTATAATACAGTATCATATAAAGCCTGACATTGTTCCTTGAAACTATGTACACAAGCATCTTTCATTGCTTTATTAATAGATTTTGCATAATACAACACATCACATGTATATGGACTATCCGGTAAAATGGTTAGCAGCTCTTCTACAATAGTAAGATCATCTAGGTATAAAAATTCCCATTCATCCTCTAAATTAACATAATACTGTAAAGGGTGTGCATGACTACTAGATGCATAACTACTCGATACATCACTATCAAGATTAGTATCTAATAAGACAAAACTATTCTTATAGATATTTCTCAATTCATTTGTAAACGATCCAGCTACATAATCCTCACCCGTTAAATAGGCTCTAATAGCCAATAATTCCTCAGTCCATGCAAGCAATGGTGCCACTTCAACATTAAATAGATTCATAACACCCTTATCATGATAATTTAATCCTTCTTCAAGATTTTCTATGACCTTTTGCTGTGCCTCATCTCGACGACCACTTTCAGAAGACACATAAACCTTAACGAGTGCTCCACATTCTACGGCCTCACGTATAGCCTCGATTTCTCGTAATTTCAGCTCTGCCTCTATAACCGCCACACCAGTTTCGATGTCACCCCAGATCTGTGTGACCCAATCCTTGAAACTGTCCTTATTGGTGAAAGCCGCATTTATTTCCCCACGATACTGTTTTAAACCTTTTACCTCCCATTCTGCATGTATGCGATCATAACGCTCATCAAAATCTTCCTCTTCATTACGTTTCTCCATGAGAGCATCCGCCATCTCAGCCTTAATGTCTTTTACAGTAATTACATGTTGTTTTAACATTTCCATAATCGTTCTCCTTCATACAACACAACATTTATGTTTTACTGATTTCATTATATACAACCAAATGAGGAATTTTTTACACACAACATTGTAAAGCATAAAAAAACTACCTGTATGACATCATACAGATAGGTCTAACCATTAACTAATTCATTATTCACTTTTACATCATACCTCAACGCATACATGTACTAAACCCAAATCTATGGATGGAAACATATAATCACCTACTTTCTTAACTATAAATACCTATAACATCATTACAATTTTATTTTTGAGGCTTTATACACAGTGAGGCCTAGGCCAACACCAGTTGCAAAACCTTCCCATGCAGATGCAGCCGCTACGAATGCAAACACAGGTAACATACTATCACTCCTTTCGTATTACAAATTCTACAATTACAGTTTTAACACTAAATTCTCATTTCTCTTCATAGACAACCTCACATTCTATAACAACACGAACAACTTACATTCATAGTATAAGCCATTAACGGAAAAACTCTTTATCAAAATAACTAGGATATATCCTAATATTACTTCAATTGTGATATCCCTCATTGGCTATAACATGATTATATAGCAAGCAATACTATGTACATATTCAAAATAACTAAGGCAAAACCCCGAGCAGATCAAGTTAATCTACTCGGGGTTTTGGTCGTAATATTCTGTTAAATACCGTAAACGGTAAGTACTGTTGCAACGTAGTGCGCGGATCCACTACCCTTGGTGGTAGAAAGTTTCAATACCGTAAACGGTAAGTACTGTTGCAACAATGGTTGGTCAATTCTCTTATTATAAAATGCTAAAGTTTCAATACCGTAAACGGTAAGTACTGTTGCAACGTACCCTAATACACTATTAAATGCTAAATCTTGAAGTTTCATGAGTTTCAATACCGTAAACGGTAAGTACTGTTGCAACAAGGCAATGTCAATCGTTCGCTTAGATGCTAAGCCGTTTCAATACCGTAAACGGTAAGTACTGTTGCAACTTATCAAAGTACAACACGAAGAAAACGCATACGTTTCCGTGTTTCAATACCGTAAACGGTAAGTACTGTTGCAACTTATAGAAGACTGGTTAGAAACAGGTTCTATAGCATGTTTCAATACCGTAAACGGTAAGTACTGTTGCAACGGTTTCGTGGATTACCACATTAAACCTGCAAACTGGGGTTTCAATACCGTAAACGGTAAGTACTGTTGCAACATAACCATATTCCTTACGATAAAATGACTGATGGTGATGGATTAGTTTCAATACCGTAAACGGTAAGTACTGTTGCAACAGATGATCATTTCAAAGTTGATCTTAAATTAGAGTTTCAATACCGTAAACGGTAAGTACTGTTGCAACTGCTTATAATCCATAATCCATTTATGAGGATCATCGTGCTTGTTTCAATACCGTAAACGGTAAGTACTGTTGCAACGATATTTGTACCTGGTGATGAACTAAAGAAATTTAGTAAGTTTCAATACCGTAAACGGTAAGTACTGTTGCAACAGCTAAAGATGTAGCATCTTCGGCAACTAACGCTATAGGTTTCAATACCGTAAACGGTAAGTACTGTTGCAACAAAGTAACAGACTTTATAGAAGGTCTTAAAGCTAAGTATAGTTTCAATACCGTAAACGGTAAGTACTGTTGCAACTAGAGTATAGATAGCGATAAAAGTTTTGGGGTGGTTTCAATACCGTAAACGGTAAGTACTGTTGCAACACTAGAGAGTCGTCTATATGGTGGGTCGTATAATACGGGTTTCAATACCGTAAACGGTAAGTACTGTTGCAACTTAATACTATGAGACAAAGTCATTACAGAGTTTGTTTCAATACCGTAAACGGTAAGTACTGTTGCAACGTAATCCTGTATGATAATATACATACGCATATCGAGTTTCAATACCGTAAACGGTAAGTACTGTTGCAACCTGAAGCAGAAGAAACAAAATCTGCAGAAGTTTCTGCATGTTTCAATACCGTAAACGGTAAGTACTGTTGCAACAATATAGAATCCTAATGCTTCGGATAATACCATCATAGTGTTTCAATACCGTAAACGGTAAGTACTGTTGCAACGTTGCAGAGTTCTTTGCAGAAGAACATAGCGTATCGTTTCAATACCGTAAACGGTAAGTACTGTTGCAACAAGATGTCAATGAAATTAATGTGGTTCTGTTAGATTATGGTGTTTCAATACCGTAAACGGTAAGTACTGTTGCAACTAAAATGGCTTGGTGGAAAAGTATGTGGGTAGCATCCTGTTTCAATACCGTAAACGGTAAGTACTGTTGCAACTAAACGGTAACCCGCTATAATTGTTGCTACATTGCGTTTCAATACCGTAAACGGTAAGTACTGTTGCAACTTGCTAGACCGTATAAAGATATCGGGTTTAATATGTTGGTTGGTTTCAATACCGTAAACGGTAAGTACTGTTGCAACAGTTGTAAGTATTTGGATGCCTTAGGGTATACAAAGTTTCAATACCGTAAACGGTAAGTACTGTTGCAACTTGAATAGTATGGCTATGTCTAAATCCACCACAGCAGCGTTTCAATACCGTAAACGGTAAGTACTGTTGCAACGAGCATTAGATACTGATTTCTCCGTAGAGACTTTTAACGTTTCAATACCGTAAACGGTAAGTACTGTTGCAACTACTATCAAGTAATTGACAATAAGCATAATCAATCTGTTTCAATACCGTAAACGGTAAGTACTGTTGCAACCAAGCGGCGTCTGAAGATAATCTTGATCACTTATAAGTTTCAATACCGTAAACGGTAAGTACTGTTGCAACGTGCTGCATTAACAGATGAATTTGCATCTAAATATGCTAAGTTTCAATACCGTAAACGGTAAGTACTGTTGCAACTATCTAGTTCTTTGAACTGATCAAATTCTACTAATTGTTTCAATACCGTAAACGGTAAGTACTGTTGCAACCTCTCACAACAGAATCGTTTAAAATCCATCCATTGTGTTTCAATACCGTAAACGGTAAGTACTGTTGCAACCAAACAATTTTTGCAACTGCTGTTGTTGCCAATAGTTTCAATACCGTAAACGGTAAGTACTGTTGCAACATTGTGTTTATTAGGAATTTCCATCATTTGACCATCGTTTCAATACCGTAAACGGTAAGTACTGTTGCAACAGCGGATCCTAGAAATCCAGTATTCATGGGGCTCAAAATTAGGTTTTAGAAAACCTCACACCGTAAACGGTCAAAACATGCTCCCATTCGGTTCATAGTGCCTATGAACCTAGGTAAATACTGGTAGAAAATGATTTTTCTAAGATTACAGTAATTATAAGGGTTTTCGAGTTTTACGTCAATATGCAAGGAGATTTTCTAAATAGCATAATTTTTATAAAATGCAGATATTAACTGGGTTTATCGCTATTTTGACAGATTTTATAGATCAAGAAAACCTTTTCACATCTAGTTTACACGCAAAAAAGACCTACTCGCATCACGTCATACGAATAGGTCTAACCATTAACTAATTCATTATTCACTTTTAAATCATACCTCAACGCATACATGTACTAAACCAAAATCTATGGATGGAAACATATAATCACCTGCTTTCTTAACGATAAATACCTATAACATCATTACAGTTTTATTTTTGAGGCTTTATACACAGTGAGGCCTAAACCAACACCAGTTGCAAAACCTTCCCATGCGGATGCAGCCGCCACAAGCGCCAACACAGGTAACATAGTATCACTCCTTTCGTATTACAAATTCTACAATTACAGTTTTAATACCAAATTTCTATTACTCTTCATGAATAATCTCACATTCTATAACAACACAAACAACTTACATTCATAGTATAAACCAATAACGGAAAAACTCTTTATCAAAATAACTAAGGCAAAACCCAAATCTATGGATGCGCCTACACTTTCACATAAACGATTTCCCGAAAGGTTGTTGTATGATACTATATAAAATATGAAGGTTTTATGAATGTATGTATAAGGGAAGGGTTACGTTATGGCTACTAATAAATTTACTTATAAATCATATCAAGCGCCTACACTGTTTGACGGCTTACAAAATGCCTCTAAAGAGGAGTTGTCCTATTTAATCGCACTGCTTCGCCAGCAAACAATGAAAAATATTTTCTCAGATAAGTTCAATAACACTGTAACCACAGGGAAGAAAGCTTTCAACTCGGTTATGAGTTTCTTTGGTAAATCTAAGAAAACAAATGATGACATCGACCGTGAAAGTAAAGAAAATCATCAAGATATCAACAATAAAATTAAAGAAGAGATTCGCGCATTACAAAGCTATTCTCAAGAGCAACTCTATACATTATTCATTGAAGAGGTTCGCGAGGAGTTAGATGTGCCAGATAGTAGTCTAGCCCTATTATCTAACAAAATTATTACAAGTGCAGCTAAAACAGATCCTTCCATTAATGAAGAATTAGATGTTGAGCAAAAGGCAGATATTATTTACCAAAAAACACTGCAATCCATTATTTCTAGCCTAGAAAAACAAAGTGATGAAGAGCGTGATGAAATGATTCGTCAACTCAATATAGAATTAGATAGCTTATCATCTGACCGCAAAGAGTTAATCAAACAATCCTTGCAAACTGACCATTTAAGTGGTGAAGTATTGCGTAACAGCTTTCTAAAATCTGGCGTAGGTATTGGTTCCCTTATCACCGTCGGCAGTTCCTTTGGGGCTTACATCGCTATCAATACAATTATCCATGCCATATTTACGAGTTTCTTAGGCATCACCCTCCCCTTTGCCGTCTATACAGGTGTGGCCAAAGGTGTTTCTATCATCGCAGGACCGATTGGCTGGTGCGCATTAGGTGGCTATTCTATTTATTCCCTCATTAAAACCTCCGGAAAATTAACATCTGCCATGATGTCTGTTGTTGTATTCATTGCTATGACGATTTATGGTAAAAGCTTCTCCGTCGACGAAAATGGAGCACCTTTATGGATTACAAGTGATTCCATCGAATATCAAGAATATCAAAACAACCAATTCCGAATCATCCAATTAAATGATAAAGTAAAAATCCTTTCCAAAGATTTAACGCTTTCACAAGAAAAAGCACAAAAAATAGAAGCGGCTAAGCAAAAGCTAGAAAAGGTATTACAAAAACAACAAGCAAATCCAAGTCAGACAGACCAACATATTGTGGATGATTTAAAAGAGCAGATTAAAGTAATGTCGCAACAACTAAATACAGTACAAGAAAATCGAAAACATATAGAAAAGCAATATCAAGCACAAATTAAAGAGTCCGATGCACTGAAAGCCCGTAATAAAGAATTAAAAGCACAAAATAAAACATTACAAGAGGAATCCAATTATTACCAAAAATGTAGCTATGAATTCGAAGAGGAAAATAAATTACTCCAGCAACGGATGACAGACCAAGAAAATCAATCGGCACAAAAAATTCATGAGCTAGAAACGCAACTACAATTGATGGCGGAAGATGAAAAAGCATATGAGAACGATCCAAAGCGTCTGAATGATGCTAAGGACTTACAACAAATTTACGAAAAATTTGAACTAGAAAAACAATTCTTAGCGGATTATACAAGTACTAATCAAACAGTGTGCGTTTATATCCAAAAAATGCTCACTCGCCTATATGCAGCCGATGATCCAACACAAATCGATGCCACTCATAACAGCAAAATCAATTCATTGGGATTCCCTGTTTATCATATGGAAACTGCTGATGGACATCGATTATATTATGCGTATTCAAAAACAAGTGCTAAACCAATTCACATTCTTTGTCACTGCAATAAATCAAAAGAAACAGTTTATTTCAATAAGATGAAAAATTCAGAAACATTTAAGAAAAAATTCAGGAATTAAATCACTTGAAGCAGTATGATTTGTAGGATTAAAACTCTCTCTATGAAGGTGGTAAATATATGACTAATAAACAAACCGACCTCTTTAGAAGTCTAATAATCAAAGCTCTATTTTTAAATGACTTTCTCGCAGATAAACTCACACTAAAAGGTGGCTCAGCCTTAGACTTAGTTTACAATTTAACGGGACGTTCCTCACTAGATATTGATGTAGCACTAGCCGAAGATTTCAGTAGTTCAGATTTATTTGAAATTGAAGGTACTCTATTAAAAACACTTAATGACCTTTTCAATGAAGAAAATTACACCGTTTTTGACTTAACTTTTACCAAAAGGCCAAAAATAGAGTCTAATCCTCGTTGGGGCGGATATTTAGTAGAATTTAAAATCATGGAGGGTATTTATTCAGAAGAAGAAATTTCAAAGAATCTCGAAAAATATAGACGATGTAATTCTATTCCTATTGGAAGTAGTAGAAAATTTAAAATAGATATTAGTAAATATGAGGCAACTCATAATGCTACAAATTCTAATTACGATGGAATTGAAATTAATGTGTATTCATTAGAAATGATAGTATATGAAAAAATACGAGCTATCTGTCAACAATTACCAGAATATAAATATAATATGGGGCACTTTAAAAAATCCCGATTAAAAGAT
>ERZ773037.703-NODE-703-length-18067-cov-7.480735_pt1 | contig 18067 bp, 13 predicted proteins | sample MGYA00511466_ERZ773037 | MGnify/ENA primary metagenome ERZ773037 (study PRJEB29015, sample SAMEA2738146) | human oral metagenome | biome: human oral; feature: human-associated habitat; material: saliva | place: China | collected 2202 ... | reverse complement strand
ACCTGATTGATAATGACGAGACGATCACGAACACGGATGCGCTGCGCAGCATGGGCGTGAAGGTTCTGACAAACCCGGCGGCGGTGACTTCTGCAGAGTCGGACGCTGAGCGTGTGGCTGAGGCTGACGCCGAAGAGGCGGCGGAGGCGGCAGCACTGGAGGCGCTGAATGCGCTGGAGCCTGCTGAGGTGCAGCCGCCGGTGGCTTCGGATTCCGAGTAGGTTTCTCTTCGCATACTTGGTCGTATCCGCGTGTTTGGTTGTACCTGCGTACTTGACCTACGGTTGCGTGAACTTATGTATTGAGGCCCCTTTCCCGGGCGCGTTGTGAACGCGTTCTGGGGGAAGGGTCTTGCTGTACTAAGAATTGCGCCTTGCGCTGTGGTTGGGGCTGTAGCTGGATTACCTGGGTTACTTGGATTGCCTGGCGTGCGGGTAGCTTAGTGTGCTGAGCGCGGTCTTCGGTGAGCTTCAGCGAGTGAGTGGAACGAATGCGTGTAAAGGTTCTTTTATTGCGGCGTTATTAATCATTACGTAATATTTTGAATTTTTCGATATCTAACGGTGGTCTCATCATACACTCATAATATGAACACTGTTCCACACTCAGAAACACCTATTGCTCCTCGTCAATCCGCTATTGCCACCCCGGCTACCGACCAGACGGTATCGGGCGACTCTGCCCACGCCTCCATCGGTCGACGGGAACTGTTGCACCATATTGGTACCTTTGGTCTGGGCGCGGTGAGCTTCGGCGTGCTGGGTCTTGGCATGACCAGTTGCACCCCGTCCGCTACGGAAGGCGCCCACGGAGCGGTGGCTGGCGGGTCTGCCTCGGGTAGCGCATCCGGTAGCGCATCCGGTAGTGCCTCAGGTAGTGCCTCGGCGACTGCTTCGGCAAGCTCGGCGGCTACCCCCTCCGCATCTGCAACTGGCACCGCAACGGGTACTGCATCCCCGACCGCCGCGGTGTCTAAGACCGCTTCTGCGGCTGCGACCTCGTCGAACCCGGTTCCCGCAGCGCGTGCCTGGACTGGCCCGCAGACCGGCCTGCCCGGTGAGGGCAAGTATATTGCGTGGACGGTTGATGACGGCGCCGACCCAGAGGTCGTGCGCGCCTACGCGGAGTTTGCCCGCCGTACCGGCACGCGCCTCACTTTCTTTATTAATGGTCAGTACCCGGCGTTTAAGCAGCATCGTGACCTGTTGTTGCCGCTGGTGAAGAGCGGTCAGTTGCAGATTGCGAACCACACGTATAGTCATGCGGCGTTGACGAGCCTGACGGATGAGCAGATTGTGCATGAGCTGACTCGTAATGATGAGGAGATTATGCGGCTTTTTGGGGTGTCTTCGAAGCCGTATTTCCGCCCGCCGTACGGGTATTATGATGCGCGCGTGTTGGCGGCTGCGGCGTCGTGTGGTTTTACGCGCCCGGTGCTGTGGTACGGGTCGTTGGCGGATTCGTCTAATATTTCTTCGGCTGAGGTGTATGCCTATGCGGAGAAGTACGCTTTGGCTCAGCATATTGTGATTGGGCATTTGAATTATCGGGGTGTGGTGTCTGAGCTGGACCGTATTCGGGCGTTGTTGGATCGGCGCGGTTTGACGACTGTCACGATTCGTGACTATTACGGGTAGTGCGGGGGAGTCCTGGCGGGGGTTCCGGTGGGTATACTGGGAGGCATGATGAAGCTTCCTCAGAACCCTATTCTTCGGCAGGTGCACCGTTTCCGTGAGTCGCTGCTGCTTCTGCTGTATTATTCGCTGTCTTTTTTGGGCGTGCGGTGGGTGCGCTCGGGGCATCCGCGTGTGGCGGCGGTGTGGTCTGTGGGTTTGTGGCTGAATTTGGTGGTGCGCGGTATGGGCCAGCTGGTGCGTATGCTGGTGCCGGTCCTGCAGGATGCGGAGGCGCGCCGTGCTCGCGCTGAGCGTGCCCGCGCCTACCAGCCGCGCTAACCCTGCTGCCCGCAGGTTCTGACCCCGCGCGGATTCTAAGCCGATATGACGAAGCCCCCTTGTACTGAAAAGTACAAGGGGGCTCCGTTCTTAGTTTGGGCAGAAGCCTAGTGCTTCTTCTTTGGCTCACACGCCACGCCGTCACCGTCTCTATCTAGACCAGGGCGGTAACCCGGCTCGCCACGGTGCAGGGGCGCTGCACCGGCCGCACGAGCATCAGCGCATGTTTCGTAGTAAACACTCGACTGCGCCGGAGCCTGCTGAACAGGTTGCGCCGGTGCCTGCTGAGCAGGAGCCTCAGCCGCCGGAGCCTGCGCGGGTGCCTGCTGGGCGGGCGCCTCCGTAGCTACCGGCGCCTGCTGAACAGGAGCTTCCTGCTGAACCTGCTGAGCAGGAGCCTCAGACACCGGAGCCGCCGGAGCCTGCGCGGGAGCCTCAGTCGTCGGAACCGGAGACGGAGTTACCGTCGGGGTAGGAGACTCCGAAGGAGCCGCAGACGCACTCGGCGTCGGAGAAGAACTAGGAGTAGCCGAAACCGAAGGGCTAGCAGAAACAGACGTCGACGCAGACACAGAAGGCTTAGGTTTCGGAGCACGAACAGACGACGAGCAACCAGTCAGCAGCAGAGCACCCGCAAGAACACCAGCGGTCGCGGCGTGAATTTTCAACACAATATTCCTTTATAAAGTGAGTGGACAAGCGTGTTCACCGTAGAACACATACTCAAGTGTAAAGGAAAACTATCTCACCCGCAGGTCATATTGAGCCTTGCAAACATTCCGACAAGGGACGAAAGGCCAACCCGGCACGGCAAAGCCCCTTGCCCCGGTTCGCACAGAACCAGGACAAGAGGGCTTTCGTCATATCTGGGAGCACTCACCGGGAGGCGCTAGTTGTCCTCGTGGGAAAACTCGTTGACAATCTCAGGTGCTTGCATGGCGACCTCATCGGAATCCGCAGTCTCGGGTGAGAAATCCATATAGTAATTACCTTCAGAGGTTCGTGTAAAGGTGACGTAGGTGCGACCGTAGTCAAGTAACTCACGAATACCAATCTTGGTTCCTGATTGAAGTCCCATACGCTTACGAAGATACGCACCAAGCTCGCTATTGCGTGGAAGGGTGGACATATCTTTACCATAAGGTTTGTTTTTATCGCCGCTGGCAACACGCATGGTTAGGGTTCCACCATCATCGCAGTACACCGTAAACGGCATGTTTTTGTTGGGAAAGAAGTTTGACCGCGCAATCTCTGCAGGAACCTGGAAGTAAGCCTCATCTTTGCTCTTACGATTCTCACGGAGACCCCAGTTCACACTAGCGTGGCCATACGATTTAGGTTTTTTCCCACGCCCACGGATATATAAGTATAAATTGACAGAAGGGAAATCTTCCTTTCGTTCCTCTCGCTCTGACTTAGGGACAGGGAGAGGAGGGGCCGGACGCAGAGATTTGTTCGCCAGGACATCTGCGGGTGCTTCGGGGAAAGCGAAGAGAGAATCAACCACAGGGTCGGTGCAGCTCAACGAAGCATCGAAAAGTGTGTCGAGATAGTTCTCTGCGTACTCCACCGACACCGGCACAAGAATGTTCTCCTGTTGACATCCTGAAGCGTCACGACCGATATTGAACCCATCCGTTGAAAGGTTAGCTGAACCGGCGTAGGCAATATCGAAGGAGCCGTTCTTCGCCCAAGCGTAGAGCTTGGTATGCACCAGAGGAGAGAGACGGGGATCTGGGTATCGGATATCCAGATACTCGCGGCTTGATTTAACCCACTCTTTAAAAAGCTCGTGGGTTCTGGTGCTTATCGCACCGTCTCGTGCCATACCAACCAGAAGATGAATCTTAGGAGTAGTACCATTAGGTTCAAAAGTATTCAAATCGCCCCAGCTATTACCCTTGCCCTTTTGGGGCGTGGCATCTCTCTGATATAGGGTATACAAAATAGCGGCTGGGGAGACAAAACCTGTTACTGCCCATAGCTCTTGTCCGGCACAATCACCTTCAAGATAGGGCGAATGGAGAACATCTTTAACAAGGTCGTCGCCCATGAGTGACGAATAAATTTTCATGGGAATAAGGTCCTTCTTTCACCTAGAAAAGAGTGCTTTCTTTCTCTGCCTCGAGTTTATCTTCCATCGCCTGAATGCGCTTCTCTACATCAATATTCGGTTCAATGCTCTCGTAGGGGATTCCTTCAAGAGTCTTGAAAAGAGCCTCGAACACGACCTGTGCACCGTCCGGGGGAACCGCCATGCCAATCTGGCGACGGACGTTCTCCTTGCTGCCGATGAACTTGTACCAGTCAGGGAACGTCTGCAGGCGTGCGCGCTCGCGGTTGGTGAGAGCGCGGGGCTCTTCCCAATGGTAGATGTGCGTTCCGCCGCCACCGGAGCCGGTGACGGTGTACGCGGGCTTATTGGGATCCAGACGCTTATAAATCTGGCTGAGCTTAGCGCCACGTACATTGAGGCGCAGTTCCTCAGGCATATCGGTAGCGTTGAAAGCGTTCTCGCCGGGCTTGATGTAGGCGAGGCGTTGCTTCACCACCTCAGACTGACGGGTCGGCTCGTTGTTGGTTGCCCACTCGGGGATGGGCGGTTCGGTAATCGCCTGCTTAGAGGTGCGCATCTTTGAAGGTTCAAGAGTGGTAGGGGCTGGAACCTTGAACTCTGTACCCTTCGCGGCAATGTCATTACGCAGGCCTACGATAATGATGCGGTGTCGAGCCTGGGGGAGGCCGTACTCTTCGAAGCGGTATTTGTGAGCGACAACGGTGTACCCTGCACGCTGCATTTCACGCAGGATGTAGGGGAACGCAAGACCCTCATTAGCACCGGAGAGACCACCCACATTTTCTGCCACGAACCATTCAGGCTTGTGACTCTTGAGCACGTTGATTCCGTAGGAATAAAGGGGGCCGTAGGTACCGTCTAGGCCCTTCTGCTTTCCTACGAGGCTGAAATCATTGCAGGGAAAACCGAACGCAAAACCATCAATCGGGGGTAGCGCGTCGGTATCGAGCTCACGAACGTCACCGACGTAGACGGTCTCTTCAGACGCACCGGGGGTATTTTCGCGGTAGGTATCCGCAGTCGTGGGGTCGTAGTCATTAGCCCAGGCGTGCTCAACCTTGACTCCGGGTACCTTATCGGCAGCGTTGTGCGCGCCCAGGGCAATGCCGCCGGGGCCACAGAAGAGCTCACCCATTTTGTAGATTGTGGGTGGGGATGACATGTGCTTCTCAGCCATAAGGTTCTCCGCTTGTAGTGGTTTGAATCTCTGTTTTAGAAAAGAACATCGAATGTTCCAGATGTCCTGCATGGATTTTAAGGGTAACAATATTTCAGGTAGAAAGCAGCTAGCTTGGTCATCTTGAGCGGGCTGATGTGGCAAGAGCTTTGTAGGAGCATGTCCAGCGGTGAGAGCAGGGATAAGCTGGTAATAGTTGCGAAGTATAACAATATTTAGACATGAGCTAGATGCTATACTCGTCCGTGAGCCAATAGGTTTCTAGTGTTTTAGTTTTCAACGAGGAGAAAAACGCATGGCGAAAGATAACGACCGGAAGCGACTAGTCGCAGAGGCAACGGAGAAGATTAGGGCTGCGATTGACAGCAAGCGTCTTACTCCGGAGGATGCCTGCAAGTGTGAATTTGGTAATTGTATTATTGGTAAAGATGTTTCGGAAGAGAACATGTCAGAAATTAAGTCTACCTATGAGAGTGCGCTTCTTCGCTGTCAAGGTAAAGTCTGGCCTGTAATGAAAGATAATCTGTTAGAGTGGCTCAGCCCTGAGGCAATCCAAACCATTGATCGGGAATCTGGAGAAATCCTCGACCTTATAGTAGGTTCTGGAGCGGGCAAACCGAAGCGTAAGGGACTTGTGGTTGGTTATGTTCAGTCAGGTAAAACCACAAATTATTCTGCAGTGATTGCGAGAGCAATTGATCAGGGTTATCGATTTATTATTGTCTTGGCTGGTATGCATAACATTCTTCGAGAGCAGACGCAGAAGCGCATGGAAGACTATATTGAGACGGCATATATAGATATGGATAAAAATATCCAGCTCTTGACTCACCGAGAGGTTGATATTGATAAGGATGTGCCGTGGCGTCCAACGGCTATGTCCCTCGCTGTCGTTAAGAAGCAAAGTGATAGGCTACAAGCTCTCCTGTATTTAATGGAAAAAGCAAAAAGTGAAGATAAGCTTGATAATGTGAAGGTACTTATAATTGATGATGAGTCAGATCAAGCAACGCCTAATACGGCGGAACAGCGTGAAGAATACTCTACGGTTAATAAGCTTATCCGCCAGATTTGGGACCAGGTTCAACAGGGTTCCTATGTAGCGTACACTGCAACCCCCTTTGCAAATGTTCTGATGCATCCAGATGAGGAGGAGCGCTCTAGCGATTCTGCAGAGTTGGATAATCTAGGGGAGCTTAGTAATAAGAGAATCGAACGCTACCCTGGCCTGTACCCCTCTGACTTTGTTTACGCTCTAGATTGCCCGAAGGGGTATATCGGTGTACCGCATTTCTTTGGTAGTGATGCTATAGATGAAGTAGCTATCGATGCCGTACGGTATGTAGAAGAAGAAGAAGCCAAGATTCTGCGGGCTTTGGCGCAAAAGGAAGAACAAACTGATAAGAAGCATGACTGGGAGGTACCTGGTCTACAGGATGCAGTGCACTGGTTTATGATTGCCACGGCTCTTCGCCGCTTACGTGTTAATGGAAAACAGCATAGCTCTATGATGATTCACCTTTCGCACAAGATGGATAATCATTTCGAGGCTCGTCAATTTATTGAGGAATATGTATCAAGCTTGAAACAGGATTACGGAAAGCCTGAGAAAGATAAAGCTATGCGGGACCTGTATGAGCGTGAAGTTAATCGCATGCAGGGTATTAATCCTAATAAGGTTTATCCTGCATGGGATGATCTCAAGATTGATGTAGTCGATGTTATTAATGATACTAAGTGCATTGTAAAAAATAGCTCTATGAAAAACCAAAAGGAAGAGCTGGTTTACAAGGAAGATGAACCTGCTACTTATATAGTAATTGGTGGTAACGCACTTTCTCGTGGTCTGACTCTTGAAGGTCTAGTTAGTTCTTACTATATTAGGGAGAGTAAGAACTATGACTCTCTTCTGCAGATGGGTCGTTGGTTTGGTTTCCGTCCCGGTTACGAGGACCTTATCCGATTGTGGACTACTGTAGATATTCAGGAAGACTATTGTAAGCTTGCGGAGGTTGAGGATCAACTACGTGATGAGATTCGCAAGGTTGAGGAACCCTCTAAGACTGCTATTAAAGTTCTTGCCTGCTGGGATGAGCTGAACGTTACCTCCCGAAATAAGATGCGTAATGCGGCACCTGTCAATATCAACCATAGTGGTAAGTCTTATCAAGTAACTCGCTTCGAAGAGCAGGATGATAAGCTTCTGAAGCATAATATTCAGGCTCTTGAATCACTTATTGAATCTATCCGTAGTACTCATAAAGAGTTGCAGATTGGAAGTAACGGTAGCTATCTCTTCGAGGGAGTCCCTGTAAAGAATATTCTTGCGTATCTCAAAGATTACGATGGGCGTTCTTTGAACAGCGAAGTAGGTTCGAATGAGCTGATTGAGTGGATTGATAAGAATACTGCTGATAATTGGAATGTAGTTATCTATTCAGATACTGATGAGAATAGGCCTAAGAGAGATTTTGCAGGATATGAAATTCGTATGGCAGATCGTACTGCGGTGAAAAGTAAATCAACTGAGGGTATCGTGGATATAAAGAGTCTTGCTAATCCTCTGACCTACGTGTTAGATCTTCGCATTTTAGCTCATCATGGAAAAATTAAAATTTCTGAAGCTGACTTTAAAAATGCAGAAAATAATAATAATGATGATGAGCGAAAATTGTTTCGCTCTTCAAACGGAAATTTTCCTTTGCTGTTTATTTACGTTGTAAACCCTGAATCAAAAGCCAATAGACCTAACCGTCGTGACCTTAAGGCTAGTGCACCCGTTGTTCTGCATACAATTGTGCTTCCTGAAATTGTTGGTTCTGACAAAGAAGGCGTTTCAGTTGGTCATTTAATTAAGAATAGCGTGGAGCCTAGTGAGAAAGACTAGGAAAGGTGTTCTCTCAACTATTTGAGCCATAACATGTACCTGAAAGCGGCTTCTTTCTAAGAGAACTGTATACGACGAAGCCCCCTTGCATCGGTTCACGCAAGAACCGGCGCAAGGGGGCTTCGCTATATCTGGGGCTGCATTAGCTGGGGCGCTAGGGGAGTAGCACCCCCGCCGCGCACTTCTCAGCGGCTACTAGGAGCAGTTGCCGTTCACATCGCAGGACGCGCCAGCAGCAACCGAGCCCGCCTCCGCAGCACCGTCACCTGCTGCGTCACCAGCCGCGCCCGCCAGCGGGTTCAAAAACTCAACACGGTGAGTCTCCTCCCACACCTGACGCAGCGCCTGCACCAGCATCTTCGCAGGCTGCGCACCACTGACCGCCCACTTCGACTCAATCAAGAAGAACGGTACACCATTAATGCCCAGCTGGCGCGCCAACTGCTCATCAGCACGCACATCCGCCGCGTAACGGTCGCTCTTCAACACCGCCTCAACCTCGGCGGTATCCAGACCAATCTCAGAAGCAATATCCAGAATCGACTCGTGATCCTGCACCGAACGGCCCTGCGTAAAGTACGCCAGCTTAAACGCCTCCTGCGCCGCCGACGCCAAACCCTGCTCCGCCGCATAGTGAATCACGCGGTGCGCATCAAACGTGTTACCGTAACGCGCCTGACGCCAATTGAAATCCAAACCCACCTCGCGGGCACGCTCCGCCAACGACTCCTGGCTCGCAATCGCCTGCTCCAACGGCATGGAGTACTTCTTAGCAATCAGCTCAGGCAGCGAACCAGCCGGATGCTCCGTAGCCGACGGGTCCAGCTCAAAGCTATGCCACACCACCTCAACCTCATCACGGTGCTCAAAGTCGGCGAGCGCCTGCTCCAGGTTTCGCTTGCCCACGTAGCAGAAGGGGCACACAATATCAGACCAAATATCGATGCGCACGGTATCTATTCCTCTCACACTCGGATGCGGCAACTGCCGCTACTATACGCTCACCTAACGCCCCGGCCGCCGTGCTTATTCCCGCCGGGTTTATCCCCGGTACGTATTCCCGCCGGGCACGGCAAAGCCCCCTCGCCCCGGTCCGTACAGAATCTCAATACAGGAATGTCCGTACGGGAACCGGGTCAAGGGGGCTTCACCAGGGAAGGTCTACACCAACCTATCGGCGGGCGGGCGCCGGTGCGGTAGTGGCAGTAGCCGCGGGAGCAGTCGTAGCCGCAGGTGCGGTGGTTGCGCGAGCCGCGGGAGCCGTCGTTGCCGCCGGAGCCGTAGTAGCCTGCTGGCTAGCCGCTACCTCATCCTCATAGCGGGTAGTCGGTGCCTGAGTCGGAGCCTCAGTAGTAGGCTCCGGGGTAGGGGCCTCGGTGGTCGCCTCAGGTGACGGAGTGTTCTCCTCCGGGGTGGGGGTTGGCGAAGGAGCCGCCGCCTTAATTTCTTCCTCGGATGCGTCACCGTAGTAGTCGCGAATCGTCACCGCAGTCAGGCCGCGGTCATCGAGCAGGCCCTTCACCTTATCCAGGATCGGGATGATCGTCTCGTAGTTCAGGTGGCCCAGCACAATCTGCTGCGGGAGCATGTAGCGGATGCAGCGCGTGTAAATCACGCGGGCGCTCGTCTTCGCCTCATCACCGGTAGTACCGTTCCACATGACCGGGCGGGTAAAACCAATCTCGCCAGCAGCCTTCAGCACCGCATCGTTATAGCGACCGTAAGGCGGGCGGAAGTAAGGCTTCGACGAGACACCGAACATGCTCATAATCTCGTCCTCGTTACGCTGCAGCTCTTCCTTCACACCCTCAGCATCCAGGGTGGTCAGGTCGGCGTGGTTGTACGTGTGGTTCGCAACCTGAATCTGGCCGCTCTGAACCAGCGGACGCAGCAACGACACATGCTCCTTAAAACCGGTGTACGAAGCGTTAATGAAGAACGTCAGGCGAGTATTCGTGCGCTTCGAGAACTCAGCGTAGCCGCGAATCGCCTCCGGGCTTGCACCGTCATCAACAGTCCAGGCAACATACTTGCCGTCACCAACGAGGGAGTTGCCAATGCCGGGCCATTCGCGCGGCTTATCAACCGGGTTGCCCGCAGCGGCAACCGTCGGCGAATTCGTAGGTGCGGGGCGAGTAGCAGCAGTAGTCTCGCCGCCAGCCTGATACGGAGTGAAATTACCGCTGGTGCCGTCGTAGTCATTCGACCTCTTCGAGCAGGCAGCAATCAGCGGAAGCATAGCAGTGCCGAGCACAAAAAGTCGGCGATTAGGCTGTGAGTGGGTCATACTCTCCAGGATAACGCCCCCACCTGCAAGGAACGAAGCTGAACAGCGAATACACCCCTAAATAATGTGCACATCACACCGCGCGCTCAGCACCACAGTATTAATAGGTATAAAAACTAGGTATAAGAACACAAAAATCAAGAAGCCGCAAGCCGGTAACGCTCCGCTAAACTAGTGGGATGGAGAATCTGGGCACTCACGAACTGCGCAACCTTGTGAACGATGCTGCCGACGAGGCAGTCAACATCGGCTACCGCGTTGCAGACCGGCTGCACAGGTGGCGTGAAAAGCGCGCCATCGCCGCCGGCCGCGAACCTATCCTCGTGCCCACCGAAGGCTACGGACGCGCCGCCTCCGACGGCAACCCCGGCTGGGTCCGCGTCATCGCCCGCGCACTCTACAAGACGGTCACCCTCGAACGCCTGCTGCAGGTCGTAGAAGGCACCCAAGACACCGCCAACCCCATGCGCGGCTGGCGCTCCTTCACCGCAACCGCAATGTCCGATGCGCCCGTCACCATCGTTATCGACGGCACCAAGTACGAGGCGCACACCGACCGCGGCGGCGTGCTCGACGTCAAACTCTGCATCGACCTGGAACCCGGCATCCATGAAGTCATCATGTACGTGCCCGGCTCCCGCGCCGTAGCAACCAGCGTCTACATCGTTCCCGAAAGCCAGAAGCTTGGCGTCATCATGGACGTCGACGACACCGTCATGGTCACCATGCTGCCGCGCCCCCTGGTTGCCGCCTGGAACTCCTTCATCCTCGACGAGCACGCACGCATCCCCACCCCCGGCATGGCGGTCATGACCGACCGCATCCGCCGCAGCCACCCGGATGCGCCGTTCATGTACCTGTCCACCGGCGCCTGGAACATCACCCCGACCCTACGCCGCTTCCTGAGCCGCAACGGCTACCCGCGCGGCACGTTCCTGCTGACCGACTGGGGCCCCACCCCCGATCGCTGGTTCCGCTCCGGCACCAACCACAAGGTTGAGTCCCTGCGCCGCCTCGCCGAGGAATTCCCGCAGATGAAGTGGATTCTCGTCGGCGACGATGGGCAGCGCGACCCGTACATCTACAACGGCTTCGCGGTACGCTACCCGGACAACGTGGCGGCAATCGTCATCCGCAACCTGACCGTGGGGGAGACCATGCTCGCCTCCGGCCGCGTGTGGAGCGACTACCGTGCCGAACAGATGATGCGCTCGCCGCTGTGGATTGAAGCCACCGACGGCGTAACGCTGAGCAAGAAGCTGCGTGAGCTGGGCCTGATCGATTTCTAGCCGGCTGTGTTTCTCCTGCGCGTCACCGGTTGCTAAAACCAGCCCCGATACCCAGTAAACCCACCGCAAATACCGCGAAATACCGGTATATGCGGTGGGTTTTGCTGTTTCAGAGGAATTAACCAACTTAAACCCACGACACACCGGCTCATCAAAAAGAGTTAAAAATCTTTTCTACAGCTTTAATCACACAGCTTAAAGCCGCTCGAAGGGGGTTAACCCTCGCCTTTAAGAAAGTCCGTTCTGCTTTAAAACCGCGCCGTTCCGCGCAAGAACGCGTGAGAGTTAAGATCTCTTTAAAATCAAGCCCGAATCTGCCGGGTTTTATGCCCCCGAAAGCATACATGAGGTTAACTGAACCTCAACTTGGCGGGCGAATGAACCCTTAAAAATCCTGACCAACTTAAACCCCACCTGTGGATAACCCGGCGCACCCCGCGAAAATCCAACGAACTAGCCCCGCGGCAGGGTGTGGATAAGCTGTAGACACCCCCTCTTAAGTGGGTTCAGCTGTGGGTTTATCGAACGAAACACGCCCCTCACACCACATCATCTTGTGGTGCAGAAAAATCTCGACACTAGATGTAGTATTAATACTCGGTTCCACCACTACGGCACTTTTGAGCGCCCTGCCCCCGCGCAGGAAACCGCCACACCCCACTAGGAGGGGTAGCGGACGGCACCGCGCTCACCGTCAACACCACGTGGTGAACCGCAGACGAAACACGCCAGATTCATTCACGAGATAACCCCGCCTGAGCGGGAGAAAGTAAGAGGCATTCCCATGGTAGTGACCGTGTACACCAAGCCGCAGTGCGTCCAGTGCAACATGACCTACCGCGCCCTCGACGCGAAGGGTATCAGCTACACCAAGGTTGATATCACCGAAGACGCTCAGGCCCTCGAAATGGTCAAGTCCCTCGGCTACATGCAGGCACCCGTCGTCATCGCAGGCGACGAGCACTGGTCCGGCTTCCAGCCCGACAAGATCAACGCTCTGGCAGCGTAACAACCCAGCCGAAACCCGCATAAACGGGAATCGGCACGGAACTCACACCGGCACACGAGAATAAGGAGTACACGTTGAGTACCACCCTCACGCCCAACCCCGTCGACGAGCACGCAGAAATCCGCAAGATTCTTATGGATGCACGCAATGCCTCTGAGGGTCGAGCGACCGAGGTCCTGGACGACTCAGCGCCGCTCATCGTGTACTTCTCCTCCATCTCCGGTAACACCCACAAGTTCGTGGAGAAGATCCGTGCCCGCCGCCTCCGCCTGCCGCTGCGCACCGGCGAAGACACCCTCATTCTTGATGAGCCGTTCGTGCTCATCGTCCCCACCTACGGCAAGCCTGAAGGCGCCGGTAACGTTCCCCCGCAGGTGGTTAAATTCCTGAACGTGGAGCAAAATCGCAACCACATGATCGGTGTGATTGGCTCCGGCAACACCAACTTTGGTCCGCTCTTCGGTATCGCGGCAGACATTGTCGCCAAGAAGTGCGATGTGCCCGTGCTCTTCAAGTTTGAGCTCATGGGCACCGATTCAGATGTAGAAAAAGTCAACGAAGGATTGGAAGCATTTTGGACGCAAAACTGCCCTCAGCACTAGAAACTCTCGGTGCGAGCCACAGCGGCAAGAGCGTGCCCGAGAAGTTCAAGGGTATGAGCTACCACGAACTGAACGCACTGCTGAACCTCTACGATGAGAACGGCCAGATTCAGTTCGATGCAGACCGTCAGGCTGCACGTCAGTACTTCCTGCAGCACGTCAACAACAACACCGTCTTCTTCCACGACCTGGAAGAGAAGATCGAGTACCTGATCGAGAACCAGTACTACGAGCCGGAACTCTTCGACAAGTACAACTTCCAGTTCATTAAGAACCTGTTCAAGCGTGCCTACGCCGTGAAGTTCCGCTTCCCGACCTTCCTGGGTGCCTTCAAGTTCTACACCTCCTACGCGCTCAAGACCTTCGACGGTCAGCGCTACCTGGAGCGTTTTGAAGACCGCGTCTGCATGGTCGCGCTGCTGCTGGCAGAAGGCAACGAGAAGCTTGCCGAAGACATCGTGGACGAGATTATCTCCGGCCGTTTCCAGCCGGCAACCCCGACCTTCCTCAACGCAGGTAAGAAGCAGCGCGGCGAGCTCGTCTCCTGCTTCCTGCTGCGCATGGAAGACAACATGGAGTCCATCGGCCGCTCCATCAACTCTGCACTGCAGCTCTCCAAGCGCGGCGGCGGCGTGGCATTCGCCCTGACCAACCTGCGCGAATCCGGTGCGCCCATTAAGAAGATTGAGAACCAGTCCTCGGGCGTTATCCCCGTCATGAAGCTGCTGGAAGACGCCTTCTCCTACGCAAACCAGCTCGGCGCACGTCAGGGTGCCGGTGCCGTGTACCTGCACGCACACCACCCCGACATCTACGCCTTCCTGGACACCAAGCGTGAGAACGCTGACGAGAAGATCCGCATTAAGACCCTCTCCCTGGGCGTTGTCATCCCCGACATCACCTTCGAGCTGGCGAAGAAGAACGAGGACATGTACCTCTTCTCCCCGTACGATGTGGAACGCATCTACGGCGTGCCCTTCTCCGACATCAACGTCTCCGAGAAGTACTACGAGATGGTCGACGATGCACGCATCACCAAGACCAAGATCAACGCACGTGAGTTCTTCCAGACCATCGCAGAGATCCAGTTCGAGTCCGGCTACCCGTACGTGATGTTCGAAGACACCGTCAACCGCGCGAACCCCATCGCCGGTAAGGTCATCATGTCCAACCTGTGCTCCGAGATCTTGCAGGTTTCTGAGCCGTCCACCTACCACGCTGACCTCGGCTACGAGACCGTCGGTAAGGACATCTCCTGCAACCTCGGTTCGCTGAACATTGCACTGACCATGGACGGCGACGACTTCGGCAAGACCGTAGAAACTGCGATTCGTTCGCTGACCTCCGTCTCCGACCAGTCCGACATCCGCTCCGTACCCTCCATCGAGCGCGGCAACAACATGAGCCACGCCGTGGGTCTGGGCCAGATGAACCTGCACGGCTACCTGGCACGCGAGCACGTCTACTACGGTTCCGAAGAAGCACTGGACTTCACCAACATGTACTTCTACACCGTCGCCTACCACGCAATCCGTGCCTCCATGCAGATTGCTAAGGAACGCGGTCAGCGTTTCGAGGGCTTCGAGAACTCGAAGTACGCATCCGGTGAGTTCTTCGCCAAGTACATTGAGAAGGAATGGGAACCGCAGACCGAGCGTACCCGCGAACTGTTCGCTAAGCACCACATCCCCACCCGTGAAGAGTGGATTCAGCTGGCTGCTGACGTGGCACAGTACGGCATGTACAACCAGAACCTGCAGGCTGTTCCGCCGACCGGCTCCATCTCCTACATCAACGGTTCGACCTCTTCGATTCACCCGATCGCTTCGAAGATTGAGATCCGCAAGGAAGGCAAGCTCGGCCGCGTCTACTACCCGGCGCCGTACATGACCAACGACAACCTGGAGTACTACCAGGACTCCTACGAAATTGGTTACGAGAAGATCATCGACACCTACGCTGTGGCAACCCAGCACGTGGACCAGGGCCTGTCGCTGACCCTCTTCTTCCGCGATACCGCAACCACCCGCGATATCAACCGCGCCCAGATTTACGCATGGCGTAAGGGCATCAAGACCATCTACTACATCCGTCTGCGTCAGATGGCTCTTGAGGGTACCGAGGTTGAAGGCTGCGTATCCTGCATGCTCTAGCCCGAATGCTGTGACGCATTCAGCCTGAGCTGGCACACTATAACTAAAGACTGGAAGGGGCGGTTACGGTGAACACGCAAACCGCCTGCGCGACTGGCTGGGCGCGCGTGGGACCGTAACCGCCCCTTAAGAATCGGAGAATTACTAATGAGCGAAAAGGTGAAGCTCGTCGACCACGTGGTTGAGGCTATCAACTGGAACCGTATTGAGGACGAGAAGGACCTTGAGGTTTGGGACCGTCTGACCGGTAACTTCTGGCTGCCGGAAAAGGTGCCGCTGAGCAACGACGTGCCCTCTTGGAAGACCCTGACTGAGGAAGAGAAGCAGCTGACCATGCGCGTCTTCACCGGTCTGACCCTGCTGGACACCATCCAGGGTACTGTCGGTGCCGTGTCCCTGCTGCCGGACGCTGTGACCGCGCACGAAGAGGCTGTGTACACCAACATTGCGTTCATGGAGTCCGTGCACGCAAAGTCGTACTCCTCGATCTTCTCGACCCTCGCCTCCACCAAGGAGATTGACGAGGCGTTCCGCTGGGCTTCTGAGAATGAGCACCTGCAGAAGAAGGCGAAGATCGTTCTGTCCTACTACATCGGTGACGACCCGCTGAAGAAGAAGGTTGCCTCCACTCTGCTGGAGTCCTTCCTGTTCTACTCGGGCTTCTATCTGCCCATGTACTGGTCTTCGCACGCGAAGCTGACCAACACCGCTGACCTGATTCGTCTGATTATTCGTGACGAGGCAGTGCACGGCTACTACATTGGTTACAAGTTCCAGCGCGGCCTGGCGAAGGAGTCCCCGGAGCGTCAGGCAGAGCTGAAGGAGTACACCTTCAACCTGCTGTACGAACTGTACGAGAATGAGGTGGCGTACACCCACTCCCTGTATGACGGTGTGGGTTGGAGCGAGGACGTGAAGAAGTTCCTGCACTACAACGCTAACAAGGCTCTGATGAACCTGGGCTACGAGCCGATGTTCCCGGCGACCGTGACCAACGTGTCCCCAGCAATCCTGTCGGCACTGTCCCCGAACGCTGATGAGAACCACGACTTCTTCTCCGGTTCCGGCTCTTCCTACGTGATTGGTAAGGCCGTGAACACCGAGGACGAGGACTGGGACTTCTAAACCCCACTCGCCCTGAGATATAAGGCTGAGATAAACCGTGCGGAACCCCCGCGTGTCCACTGTGGATGCGCGGGGGTTCCGTCGTTTAACCGGCTGCGGAAGCGGGGGAGCGGCGGCGGAGAATCGGCGCAGAAGCAGGGGAGCGGGAGCAGTTTTGCGGGTTCCGACGGTTCCAACTGCCGGAATTTTTGCCTTCACCCCGTAGCATAAAAAATTATTGATATGTCGGGGTGCGGGGCGTACTGTTGGACTACTAACCCCCACTCTCGAAAGGAACACCCATGCGTTCAGTCGTCATGGAAGCCCCCGGCAAGGTCGTCGTCAACGAAGTCGACAAGCCGACCCTCCTCGAACCCACCGACGCCATCATCAAGCTCGCAGCATCCTGCATCTGCGGCTCCGACCTGTGGCCCTACCGCGGCGCACAGCCCGTTGAGCACCGAGCAATGGGCCACGAATACATCGGCGAAGTCGTCGAAGTAGGCTCCGAGGTCACCACCGTAGCCCCCGGCGACTTCGTCGTAGGCTCCTTCTGCATCTCCTGCGGCGAGTGCGAAACCTGCACCGCGGGCTACCCCTCCCGCTGCCTCAAGGCAATCGCAGCAGGCGACGCCTTCATCGGCGCACGCTCCAACGGCACCCAGGCAGAATACGCCCGCGTACCCTTCGCAGACGGCACCCTCGTCAAGACCCCCGCAACCCCCACCGAAGAGCAGATCCCGCACCTGATGGCGGCATCCGATGTGCTCGGCACCGGCTGGTACGCAGCAGACGCAGCGCAGGCAGGCCCCGGCAAGACCATCGTCGTTGTTGGTGACGGCGCAGTCGGCCTGAGCGCAGTCATCGGCGCTAAGCAGCTCGGCGCGGAGAAGATTATCATCATGTCCCGCAACCCCGAACGTCAGGCGCTTGCTAAGGAATTCGGCGCAACCCACATCGTGGAAGAGCGCGGCGAAGAGGGCATCGCCAAGGTCATGGAGCTCACCGACGGCGTGGGCGCACACGGCGTTGCGGAGGCTGTTGGCTCCCAGCAGTCCTTCGACCAGGCACTCGGCTGCGTACGCCACGGCGGCTACATCGGCTTCGTGGGCGTGCCGCACGACAGCGCCATCGGCACCGATAAGCTCTTCGACAAGCAGGTTCACCTGGAGGGCGGCCCCGCCCCCGTGCGCAAGTACCTGCCGACCCTCATCGATCTGATTTACAAGGGCGAAATTGAGCCCGGCAAGGTATTCGACCTGGTTCTGCCCATCGACGAGGCAGCTAAGGGTTACGAGGCAATGGACCAGCGTACCGCCACCAAGGTTCTGCTGACCATGCCGTAATAGCCGGTCGTATCGCCGGTTATTGTGCTGGTTTCTGGGCCGGCTCCTGCACCGGCAACCCGGCGTGTATGCGCTACTGATCCCCGCACCGACCCTGTCCGTTCCACGTGAGCGTAGGGCACCGGTCGCGGGGATTAGTGCATTAAAAATCGGGTTTATTTGTCGGAGTTCGGCGAGGTGA
>ERZ773037.702-NODE-702-length-18068-cov-7.998224_pt1 | contig 18068 bp, 13 predicted proteins | sample MGYA00511466_ERZ773037 | MGnify/ENA primary metagenome ERZ773037 (study PRJEB29015, sample SAMEA2738146) | human oral metagenome | biome: human oral; feature: human-associated habitat; material: saliva | place: China | collected 2202 ... | reverse complement strand
TTTGGTGCATAAAAAATCCCCGGCATTCTCGGTTGAGAAGTGCCGGGGAGAAGCTCTATTGGCTCACCCTCGATGGGGTGGGCGCGGGCTCTAGCTAGAGGCTCTGGCTAGACGACGATCTGGCCGTTGAAGCGCATTGCCAGGCCGTACAGGACCACTGCGATAACCCAGATGACGATCACGGTGACGGTCAGGCGGATCAGGTTCTTGGACGCCATGCCGGAGGAGTTCAGGGAGTTGGTCATACCGCCGCCGAACATGTCGGAGAGGCCGCCGCCCTGACCGCGGTTGAGCAGCACAAGCATCACTGCGATCACGCTGGTGATGGCGATGATGACCATGAGTACGTTCATGATGACGTCCATGGGGACCTTCCTTCGTTGTCTTCTGGTGGGGTGCCTGGGCTGCGGGGCGCAGACAGACGGGTTTAACTATACGCTACCGCCGCCATTCGGTCACGTTGAGGCGGCTTTTTACGCGGCGCGGTTGCTGCGGCGCTGGTATTCGCTGGGGGTCAGCTGCAGTGCTGCTGGGCGGTCGGTGAGCACACGCTGGGCGGTGAGTTCGTCGCCTTCTGTATCGTAGGCGCGCACGTATCCGCCGTCGATGAGGTAGTAAGTGAACTGCTGCGCGGCTGCCCAGTAGGCGCCTCCTTCAGCGTAGAAGCCCTGGTCTACCCAGTCACGCAGGGTGAGGGTGACGGGGATTTCCGGTGAGGAGGTGCGGCTGTAGAGCTGGTCGAGGAATGCTTCTCGGCGGCTCTCGAAGTACTGGTATTCGGGCGAGGGTTCCTGGTATTCTGCGCCGCCTGCGTAGCCGATGTTGCCGCCGTCATTGCCGGGTAGGCGCGGGGCACTCACTCTGCGGTTGCGCAGGTAGGTGTAGAGGATCATGCCGACGAGGGCTGCGATGACCAGGGAGAATCCAAAGCTGAACATGCCGTTAAGTGTACGGGGCGGGCCGCCGGGTGGGCGTATTCTGGGCGGGTTTTGCGGTTAGGGGCGAACGCGCCCGGCTCTTACGCCTGAGTCATACACCAGCCTCCTACGCCCGACCCGCCTCTTACCGCCCGGCCCTTGCCCTCGCTGCTTGCCCCCGTTTGCTCGGTGGCGGTTAAATGGTTCAGCGCCCGGTCGGGTGGGTACCCGCCGGGCGCTGTAACGCTATGAGACGCTGTGGTGCGTCGGGGTTTTATGCGTCGAAGCGTGCGATTGCTGCGAACTCGTCAGCCTGCAGGGATGCGCCGCCGACGAGCACGCCGTCCACGTCTTCCTTGCCCATGATGGAGGGTGCGGAGGAGGACTTGACGGAGCCACCGTAGAGAACGCGGACCTTCTCTGCAACGTCTGCGGAGTAGAGCTTAGCGATTTCTGCGCGGATTGCTGCGGACATTTCCTGTGCGTCGTCTGCGGTTGCAACCTTGCCGGTGCCGATTGCCCAGACGGGCTCGTATGCGATGACGAGGGTTTCTGCCTGCTCTGCGGTCAGACCTGCGATGGAGCCGCGCAGCTGCTCGAGGGTGTACTCGACGTGGGTGCCTGCTTCGCGGATTTCGAGGGGCTCACCGACGCAGAGGACGGGGGTCAGGCCGTGCTTGTATGCTGCCTGAACCTTTGCTGCGCACAGCTCGTCGCTTTCGTGGTGGTAGGTGCGGCGCTCGGAGTGGCCGACGAGCACGAAGGTTGCGCCAAGCTTGGAGAGGAATGCGCCGGAGATTTCGCCGGTGTATGCGCCGGAGTCGTGGACGGAGAGGTCCTGGCCGCCGTAGAGGATGTCCAGCTTGTCGCCTTCGACGAGGGTCTGCACGGAGCGGATGTCGGTGAAGGGCGGGAAGACGGCTACTTCGGTTGCGGAGAAGTTGAAGTTTGCGTCGTCGAGGGTCCATACGAGCTTCTGGACGAGGGTGACTGCCTCTGCGTGGTTGAGGTTCATCTTCCAGTTGCCTGCGATGAGGGGCTTACGCGACATAGTTCGCTCCTTAGCTGTCCCGCGCGGTATGCCGTGCGGGGTTGTTGTTCGGAATTTTCCTTTTCCATTTTAGAGGGTTGGCGGCATATTTTCACTGGTTCGGCGCGGTTTTATGCTGTGCCTTGACTATTCTCACCCCGCGTTCGCTGATTGCGTGGAGCCCCGGATACGAAGTACCGGCAGGGTGGAGCTTAGGGGGCTCTACCCTGCCGGTATTCTGCCGGTGGTGTTTGTCTGCGGTGTGTTAGAAGCGGCTTCCTACGACAGATGCAGTCAGACAGAAAATGATGATGGTGATGATGATTGCATCGAGTGCCATCGCTCGTGCACATTTGCCGAGAGACTGTGCCCAGGGTAGCTTGCGAGTGGCGATTGCTTCGGTGATCCAGGCGACGAGTGCACAGTATGCGAACGCAATGCACGCCCAGATAATGATGGTCATGATAATCAGCCGGGGCGCGTTAGGACCTGTTGTATACGTCAGGTACAGCCACATTAGAGGTATCCCGCCGATAGACACCCCAAGCGGAACCGCAGCCGGGATACATACGAGTGCATACAGACCCATACGCTTGGGCTCTGCGGGGGCGGGGGCTACCGCCTCGGCAGGAGTTGCGGATGCGGTGTCTGCTAGAGCAGGGTCATGTTCCGGGCTCTGGATCGTGGTTGCGGTAGGTGCCGCTGTGGCTTCTACCGTGGTGCTTTCTGCTGCGTTGTTCTGCACGGTGTTTTCCTGTACAGCGTTGCTCTGCGCAGTATTGCCCGGCAAGTGGCTACCCTGCACGGTACTATCCTGCGCGGGTCCGCCCGGGTTCTGGGGCGACTGTTCCATATGTCTCCTAAGGTGGTGGGTGTGGTGTGGTTATCGGTGAGGGCGTGCGGCTACCGGGAAGGCGGGTCCTTATACCTCTAGCCCTTCGAGAGAGAATCCCGGAGGGTACAGCGGCGTAGCGTCCTTATCGTCTTCCACCAGCACCCAACGGCCGCGCAGGTGCTCCGCACAGAGGAAAGCGTATTCTTCCTCACCGGTCTTCAAGAACTTATCGATGGGTAGCTTCTCCCCCGTTTGGGGCACGTAGAAGACAGCTTCATCACGAATACGTCGCCTTGCCTGGTATCTCAATATCTGCCGACCATTCTTACTGCGGTCATTAATACCGGCGGTGGTAACCTGCAGGCGGTACACGTCCTGATTAGCAATAAGCCAGCCGCGGTTTTCCCGGTACAGCCGAAGAAGCTCAGGAGAAATGATCTCTTCGGGGTTGATCACTTCAGAGAGCGGTTTGGTATCTCCGGTGTAGTAGAAATAGTTCAGGGCGGCATAAAAGTACGCCTGAAAAATATAGAAACCACCGCGGTTATACTCATTCATTCCCGGCTGCAGAACGGGGTAGGGTACATTCTGGGCGGCGCGCTCTTCGGTGGCGGGCACGTACCTTCCGCTGCGTTCGTAGGCGGTGTACACCATAAACCCCGCTGCGCTTCCACGGTCTACGTAACCAGCATCAAACTTCTCATCAGGTTCCAGAGCAATCAGTGCCCTATCCCATTTAAGAAGACGCACTTCTTGCTTTTCCTCATTGGTGGCAAGGATACCGGCCTGTCGACCAACGAAGAGAGCGCCGAGGACTCCCACGCCCCCTATTGCGAGGGTACGACGAGAAAAACGGGGCTTTCGCGGCTCCTGCTGGTGAGCGAGTAGCCGGCCAGAAGATACCGGATGAGCTTCCTGGGAGGAGTTCTGCTGGATGCTCGTCTCCTGTTCCTTACGTTGGGGTCCCATGGTTATACCTCCTTTTCAGGGATGAAGTGAATATCCCATCCGGGATCGAGGAAACGCGAGCGCAAGGTCCCGTGGATTGCTCCGTCGCGAAGGAGTCCGCGCGTGTCGAATTCGGCGATGGGCTGTAGCTGCCCGGTGTCTTTCCGGAAGACTTTTGCTTCGGGAAGGATGTCGAATTTGACGTTCCAGTCGAAGATTTTTTGTTCTTCGTTATGGATGCGCGGTTGTGCTTCGAGAATGTGCATGGTCAAGATTTGTTGATTGGGGGTGATGACCCACCCTTTTCCGTCGTCAAAGATATCTTGGATGGCGGGAAAGAATAGTTCTTCGGCGGTCATTGCATATTCGAGGCGGCGCGAATCGGATGCCAAAAGCATATAGTTTTGGCATTGATAATAGTAGCTATTATAGAATTTCAAATCAGCGGACGTTAGAAATTTAGTAAACGTATAGCTGTAGTCTGGCGGCGGCGCAGAATATGCAGGGTGCTGCTGGTCTGCGGGGGTGTAAATTCCAATCATGTCAGTATCGACAAGATGGTATGCTCCCCTATAGTCCTCTTGGTTGAAGAATTTTTTAGTCCACTCCGGGTCGACACTCATTTCCTCTCCTTCCTAAAACGTATTTCCCCGAAGGGCTTCTCGTAACGCACGATTGTAATAAGTAGTCTTAGAAGTATTTCTACCGGTATATAGCCCAGTTCCTTCTTCTACTCCTTGCACTTCTTGTTGCGCGCTGTACGCCTGTGCATCGATATCAACGCCTTCATCATCACCGTAGCCACTAGCAACATAACGCTGAGTAGCATCGACATAAATATTCATACCGTGAGAATCCATGCCCCCCCTAGCTTTATCACTTTCGACGACATGTACACGATTAGCGGGCTCGCCGTATTGCTTTCCAGGTGTTAGGCCAGGAACCACGTCATTCTCGTTCACAACAGCCACATAGTTAAAGTGATGGTCAAGATCATCTCGTTGTCCCTCAAGATTGCTGGTCGGTGCACCATAGGTTACAACATTAGATACCTTATATTTACTATTAAATTCCTTATTATTAGCAAGTGAATACGCCACGGCACCGCCCTGAGAGTGACCAACCATTACTACTCGGTCTACGTCTTGTAGCTTAGCATCCTTCATTGCCTTTTCCACCATTCGGTGGTAGGGCGACAAATCATCAACAGGTTTATCAGAGGTATTACCAGCCAGACCAAGATTATTTCCTATAGAGCCAATCTCACCATCTTTTCCACCTTTTATCGAAAAATCAAAATCAGTGCCGGGAATATAAACATATGCAACCTTCTCCTTCGAATCATCAGGCTTCTTCCCTTCATAAACGTCAATTTGAACGGCTGAGTACCCTGCGTTTCCTTGCGATTTCTCCATGTCTTTAACATGTTGATTGTCATTAACTGAATTCATGCGTTGCGCCACTTGATGAATATTTTGCGGAGGAACAGGAGGAATATCCCCACTATGCCCATGCTGCCGCTGAACATTCAAATCCTCAATCTTTGGATCTTTATTAAAGTAATTATATATTCCAAAGGGGGAAAGTGGTGAATAATCAATTATCCCCATTATAAACAACAGTATTTGGGCACCAGGACTATACTTTATCTCGTTAATAATCTCAGATGTATCATGATTTTTCTTCTCTGTTTTTCGAACCTGATAGTCCCTAAATTCCTGCACTGACATCGGGCGCAAACCCCACGGGTCAGCTAGGGAAATAGGGTTCCAGCCTACAAAAGAGTTCGTATCCATACCGTGCACAATACCCGGCACCGAGCTCAAAGCATCAGTGGACACAAAACGGCACACGCCAGCATCAGCCACACGGAAACCCATGAAATCAAGACCAGCAATATTGACTGAGGAAGCTGCCGGACCAGCACTAACCATGCCAAGACCAGGAACAGCAGCAACAGTAACTACGTCACTTTCCCACGGGTTAGAAGACATAGACCAGCCCAAGCCATAGCCCAGTTCCTCTGCAGAAGAGATATTCTCCAGCACAGATCCAGCACTCATTCCGCCCACACCCAGCACCATAGGTACGGATGAGACAGCGTCCCACACCAAAGGCATAGATGCATTGGGGACATCAACCGTAGTATTAGCGTGCACTGAGGCAAGCTCACCAGTCATGTCATGGTGTAGCTCCCACTCTTCGCTGTCCAGGCGAATAGCATTCACCTGCCCCATGTTGCCCCACCCAAGGGTACGCTCACGGTGCTGTCCAGTCAGCTCGTCCGTGGTCACCTCACGGACGCGTTCACCGGCAGCGTTATAGAAATACTCAGTTCGAGAACGATTCTGCACAGTCCCATCGGTACCATACTGCACCTCAGAAACAGCGCTGAGTAGACCAATTGAATTATGGCTGAAGGCGCGTTCCAGCAGCAGGGCGTTATCTCCCTGCTCACAATTACGCATATACAATGCTTCAGCGACCATCATGCCGTTTTCGTAGGTCCAGGTTCGTTCCTGAATACCATCCGAAACAGAGACGAGAGCACCAGAAGCATCATAGCGATACCTCATAGTGTGTGCCTCAAACTTATTTCCTGCATCTTCAAGCGTGCAAACAGCAACCTGAGAAGAAGCATCACGTTCCACACCGGCGGCAAACATGCTCATAGTTGCAGTACCGTTTCCCGTTCCTCGGGTGCCGTTACGCTCTACCTTGTACCCCACGGGAACATTCTTAACAGGATCGAGTTTCCACACGGCGTGAGTGTCTTCTGTACTCATCGAGGTCAAAGCACCACATGAAGCATGGGTAAATTCCATCTCCCTGGTGCGAGCAAAAACGTCCTTAGACTGAGTATGGCGCACTCGACCCGCACCATCACGCATCCAGCGCACTGAGCCGTACGGGTTGCTACTCATTACCAGAACACCATCTGCATCGTAGGTATAGTTCAGCGTATATTCACCACGCTGCTTAAACGCTTGCAAGGCATGCAGAGTACGCTGGTTCACGTCTGGGGCGCGAAGAATACCCGTGGTGTGATCAGCAATAGACACCGTACTTGAGATGCGCGTCATGCTCATATCACCATGGGGTACGCGAGTACGGCTCAGCAACCTGCCAGATGCAGAGTACTCATAGATGTGCTCCGCCTTTGCATCATTTACCGAAACCTTCAGCGTTCCCTGCTGCGAGCCACGTCCATTCATCAAGGAATATTCAAAAGTTCCCTGAACTTCACCATCAACCGTGACTGAGCGGAGTACACCACCACGAGCGTAATCGTACTCAAACGAACGGATACGTTCGCCATCGTTCATCGTCAGAAGACGGCCTGCAGCATCGTAAGAGAAAGTACGTACGAGAGAGTCTGCCGCACTTTCAACCGTAAAACTTGTACCCGAGCGTTCTTCACACAGAAGGCGTCCTGCCGCATCCCATTCGTAGCTCGTTACGATACCCGCAGGCGTAATCCAGCGCAGAGGACGTGCGAGCGCATCATACTCACAGCGGGAGGTACCACCCAAAGCGTCATCAACGCTCACAAGGCGACCTGCTGCATCGTATGAGAAAGAACGAGTACCTTCAACACTATCTTCAATACGTGCAATCAGTCCACGTGAAGTGTAGCTGTAGCAGGTGACCTTCTCCCCCGTATCTTCTTTAATGCGTCGGCCAGCAGCATCATAGGTGTACTGTACAAGGGGCGACGGGGCAGCTGAAATATCTGCAGAATCCCGAATGGCCTTCTCTAACAAACGACCTGCAAGATCGTAAGTAAAGATAGTCTCCAGGTAACCCTCATCAGCATCGAGCTCGCTCGTTTTCTTGAGGGTTTTCTGGCTGGTACAACGGCCCGCCGCGTCATATTCAAAGAAAGTCTCTCGACCAGCTGCACTGATGCTACGACTCATACGTCCCTGAGCATCGTACTCGAAGCTAACTACCCCTCCATCAGCAGAGCTAATCTGAACGACCTGGCTTTGAACGTTATACACAGCCTGCGCAGAGGTATCAGGGGAAGAATTGAGAAGGGCGGAGGCATCCGGAATGTTCAACTTAGGAACGGGCACCCCAAAGAGAGCCGCCATATCCTGACGGTTCTCAAACATCGTCATAACAGACGGAAGATGAGCAGCAGTAAGGGCGCTATCGCCTGGCGATGCGTTATCGCGGGAACCAAAAATAGTGGGAACACGAAGTTCCGGCTGCACCAAGCTCCACGACGCCCAAGGACCTGCAGGACGATCAGAAGGCTGCTTACCAGCTGAAGCAAGCCCCGCAAGAGAAGAATCAGAACGCAAAGACCCAGCGGGACCCAGGCCCGGCACCATAGTCATCAGAGAATTTGATGCAGAAACAACTCGTCCCAGGGCGTCGGTTACAACAGCGTAGTTACCGGGCGCACCCTCAACTCGCATTGAATACTCACCGTGAGAGCGCGAGTGGGTAATGCTCAAAGCTACACCAGTAGCGTCCACAATACGGCTCAGGTCGCCAGTTAGAGAATATTCGTACTCGGTACGAGCCCCGCAGGGGCCAATAATAGCGACGAGCTGCGAGAGTTCGTCGTATTCATAATGGGTCTGGACTCCTGCGGCATCAGTCATGGAGATAACGTTGCCCCAGGTGTCGCGTTCGACACTGGTTCGGTTACCCATAGGGTCAATCACGGCGCTTAGGTGACCAGCTGAGTATTCAAAAGTAGTGATGTTACCTTCAGGGTCGGTCAGCGCTGTCAAGTGCTGCTCGGAGGTCGGCGTAGCGTTCTGAGCTGCTTCTGCATAAGACAAACCCCAACGAGCACCCATCGCGTCGACCACCGTGCTGAGTCGTCCACTCGCATCCCACTCAAAATACTGGGTATTGCCGAGAGGATTAGTTACTGAGCTCAGGTTACCAGTAGCATCATACGAATACTGCATTTGCGCACCACTAGAGTCCGTGGAACTCAGAAGCTGTCCACGGTCATTGTAGGTAAAGTGCTGTTTGAATCCTGATTCATCAGTGACGGCGGTGCAATGGCCGGCGTTGTCCCATTCAAGGTAAGTTGTATTGCCTCCGTTACGGGTAATAGTCAGGGGATTAGGGTCCAGCGGGTTCTGGGAGTAGGTATAGCGTGTTTCGGTGAGGGTACCTGCACGCCGATTCTTATTCATAATTCGGTGAGCAATCATACGGTCGTACTCATCCCACGTATAACGGTGGACTGCACCTTCCGGAGTATTTTCCGAGACAAGGCGAGCACGTTCATCGTAGCTACGATGCGTCACGGATCCGTCACGCTCGCAGATATAGGTGCGGTAACCGTAGGAGTTGTATCGCATGGACTGGCGGCTTCCGTCGCCAGCCACAAGGGAAACAAGCTGACCGTGTTCGTTTGAGCGCCAAATATTAGCGTGCTCACCGGTTCCGGAATCTTCAATCACGGTCATTAGACCGTGCTCATAGCGGTAGCTAATATTTCGACCATGCTCGGTCTTCTGGGCTACGATGCGGCCGTCAGCGTCATAGCTATTCTCGACCTCGCAATATCCCGTTTCATTCCAGACACGGTGGATGAGGTTATCCTCCGTCTGTTCATAACGGCGGGTACCATCAGGTCGCTGAACTTCACAAAGCACGCCAGCAGAATTATAAATATAGCGCACATCACCCAGCTGGCTTTCACCCTGTGCTGATGAATGTTTTTCAGAGGAGCCTTCATTGAAGTTGACGAGAGATGCTCCAGATACAAAACCCTGTGTGTCATAGCTGACAACAATACCCTGCGCGCTAAGAGGCTGAATCAAAGCACTCGGTCGCTGAACTCCGAATTCCCCACCGGTATTAGCCTTTGGGCCACGGTTGTAAAGAGCAACTACAACTGAGCTGGGGTGCCCCTCCATGAAAGCAACCAATTCACCCGAAGGAGCATACAGATAACGGCTACCAGAATGGTTAGTAACAGACCAGTAGTAGGTGGGTTCAGGCGATTCTGCTACGTCAAAAGATGTCGGCAGTAGACGATGGGCAGACTTGACTGCTTTATTCACAGCAGAGTACAGGGCGCGACAAAGCGCCTCTTGCCCTTCGGTATTTTCTTCGAAGGGCGCAGAGGCTGATTCCACATTATGTGTAGGTGCCTCGTCTAGAGCCGACTCGGTTACCTTCTCCAACCAGTAAGGAGCATTGGGAGTCCGGGCATACCCGCTAGCCGAGTTCATATCACGTTCAAAGACGAGTTCACGACCGTCGGCAGTGTGCCATGAGATGCTGTCAGAGTTTTGCTCAAGCCGGCTATCCAGCATGCTTGACCAGCCCTTACCAAAAGCGCCATGAGGGGTATTCGGGAGGGCAGCGAGAACACTGTTGTAGGTGCGCTCAAGACGCAACACAGGGTTTACACGAGAGCGAAGGTCAACTTCGCTTTCAATGAAGTTACCGGTTGCAACGTTGACGGGGTCATTTGCGTAGCCAGATGAGATATTTACACCGGTAATACTCATTCCAGGAACCTGCAGTAGGTGATGCATGGGAATATCATCATGCATCAGCTCATTCAGAAGGTTCATATCGAGGCTAAATTGAGCCTTTGCCCCAGGCCCTGAAAGATCGGCATGGCACTCTACCGATGCATTAGTGAGATTGCCATAAGTTGCAGCATCAAGCATCACCTGAGCAACTTTTCCTAGCCAGGTAGCATCTTCATGCACATCTTCAATCCAGGTATGCAACGCAGCAATCAAAGAACCAGCGTCGAAAGTTCCCCAAGAAGTATTGGACCGGAACTGCGAATAGGCCAAGGAAACATAATGCTGTACCTGGCTAATTTCAGCATTCAGGGAGAAAGTAATCTGACCGTGCTGGTAGGCATTGTGCGGCACGATAGAAACCATAGATCCACCAGAAGCAAGCGCAATCTGGGTATTCAAATGCTGAGTACCCTGTGCAGAAGAGTTTGCCTCGGCAAACTGTCCGAGAGCACTTTGAGAAACTCCTGAAGATACAGAATTTCCCTGCGCACCGGTGAAGGGATCAGCTACAGGTCGTGGCGTATAGACCTCAAAATGTGGGGGTCGGGAAGGCATAGGACGAGGGGGAAGCTCAAGGTTGAGGTCAGGGTTATCAACGCTATACGCACCTTGATTCCGAAGGTCATACTCAAGCTTCTCAAGATCACGAGCTCTTTGCTTACGTTCGTTGAGCTTCTCCCATGCAGTAATCTCTCGGCGAATGCGTTCTTCCTCGCGGGCAGCACGAATGTAAGTCTCCATGTTACGAGCTGCATTACTAAAGCACTCTTTAAACTCGCGCAACAGCGCAAATGACGAAGCAAGCTTTGCTCTATACACCCGTGCGTAACCGCCGGTGAAACCTTCCAGGGCGAGCTGAGCAGCACCACAAGTACCGTCGGCACCATAGCGTGCAGGGAGCTGATGCTCGATTACTTGAGTTAGATGCGTCAAATGTGTTTTGAGAGCCTCAGCGCTCTCAAAGTCAAAAGGAACAGCTTCAGTATTAGCGTGGACGTTATCCATATATTTACTTCCGGAAGTTGATGTGACGGTGAACGAGCTTCCTCGCTCACATTCGTTGCATGTGTGTTCCCTCTCGGTGACAGTGAGAATCACACACCCTTCAAGGTAACACACGCACACTCTACGCACGAACCCAGCAGGACGGATTCCACCCCCCCCCATTGCTTCCACCTCCCCCAGCCAACCGCGAAAAGCCCACCAGGAAAGCCCCGCCAGCACAGTACCGAAAGCACTGCCCGGCGGGGGTTCCTCAAGAAACCACATGGAGAAAGCTACAGCTGCCCAAATCCTCGCGGGTAGATCGGCTCGTAGGTGTTACGGTTACTGTAGCCGTCACGGTCAACCACAATCACCCACTGCCCACGCAGATGCTCCACAGCCAACGAGAAACGCCCCAGATACCTCAAATATTTGCGGATATCCTGCTTCTCACCCGTCTCAGTCACATAAAACGCAAGGTCCTTAGCCTTAGTCGTGTACAGGGTACTCACCAGAATATTTCGACTCGTATTTTTAGCCTTTTCACCCGCAACAAGATCATCAACAACATTGGCGCTCAGCATATTCTTATCAGCCGAAATAACCCATCCGCGCTTCTCCCTGTACAGGCGAAGAATTTCGGGGTGGAGCACCTTTTCCGGGTCCGTGACCTTAGAAAGAGGCTCCGTGTCGCCCGTGTGGTAGAAGTAATTCATCGACGCAAAGAAGTACGCCAAGAATGCGTACAAGCCACCGCGGTCGTAGTTATCCATTCCGGGCTGCTGAATAGGGTACGGCACGTTCTGCGCCGCCTGCGCCTCGGTGGCAGGAATGAAACGCCCCTTACGCTCAAACGCCGTGTAAACCAGCGGCCCGGAGGAAGGGCCCAAGGTACGGAGCTCATCGTACTTCTCCGTGGGTTCCAGGCGCACAAACTCCTGGTCACGCTTCTTATCGGTTTGGGACTCCGAACCCGTCCCGTTGAGCAGTTTGGTACCCCAGCCAAAAGCTATCGCGACGAGGGCGGCGCCAGCGAACACGCCAGCCCGTATAAACCTGGCGCGAGATATCACACGCCTCATGTACGCTCGTTGCTCGTTATATCCGGGTCCGCCGTATCCTGGTCCACCAAAGTTATTCGTCATGTTGCTCTCCCCTCCCCTAACTCAAACTATTTTCTGAAATAAATTGGACGGGCCTCCACTCATTCGTGAATTGTGTGCGTAGAGCCCCGTGTATTGCGCCGTCACGGATCAGGCCGCGCGTATCAAAATCGGTGATGGGGTACACCTGGTTCGTGTCTTTGCGGTACACCTGAACTTCGGGAAGAATATCGAACCGCACATTCCATTCCACAATTTTTAGCGTCTCGTCAATGAGGCGCGGCTGCCCCTCCAGCAGGTTCATGGTCAGAATCTTGGGATTGGGCGTAATGACCCAGCCCCTGCCCTCTTCGTAGAGGTCCTGAATGGCTGGGAAGAACATTTCTTCGCTGATATTGTCCATCCTCAGAACTGCAGGTTCGGAGGCGAGAATCATGTAGTTTTGGCAGGCGTAGTAGTAACCCAGGTAGGGGCGCAGGTTTGACACCTCGTAACGGCTCGGGGTGTACCTCACCCCCGGTGCGGGTGCTGAGTAGGCGGGGTGGTCCCGGTTTGCGGGCGTGTAGGGCCCGATCACGTGGTCGGCAACATACGGGTATGTTCCGGTGTAGTCTTTTTCGTCAAAAAGCGTTTGAGCGTTTACGGTCATTCTTTCCCTCCCTGGATTCCATGTTCACTAGCTACCATTTTCGCGAGCTGCCGAGGTGGTTCTGGGCTACTCGCGGGCGGCTAGGCTCAGCGCCTGGGCGTCTTCGCCCGTCCGCCTTTGTTTGTCTGCATTTGCTTGTCTGTATTCGCTTACCTATAGAGGGGCGGCGCTCCCTGCCTCGCTCCCCCGCGGCCATCTTGAGGTTGCTGGCCGAGGCCCTCTATATTTCCAGTCTATTAGAGCTAGTCCTCTGCGTCCCCGATACAAGCTGTACGCCGCAGAATCCACAGCATATAGCCAGGAAACAGTATGTAAACACCCGCAAGGATAAATAGCCGGGCATGAGCGGGCATGCAGAAACCCCCGCCGGAACGGTACCGAAATACCGCCCCGACGGGGGTTCCCTACACCAGGTTCATACGCTAGATCTGCTCTCTAAATGGAGTATTCAGCAACTTCCACATATCGGTTTAGTATCTTATTTTATGAAAACCGGGAGGATATAGAGGCATCAAATCATCTTGATTGCTAATCAAAACCCATCGCCCTTTCAAGTTTTCTACATATGAACTAAACCTACTGCTTTTAAACGTCTCATAGTGGTCAAGGCGAATCTTTTCCCCCGTCTCTGGAATAAAGAAATGCCCTACCCGGTGAAGAAAAGATTCTACACTACAATCAAAAATATTCCGCTTAGTATACTCAAATCTCTTATCCGGGGAAAAGGCAGCAGAATTAATGGATACCTCATTAAATATCTCATCATCACAGATAAGCCATCCGCGTTTTTCTTGATAGAACCGGAGGATTTCAGGCTCAAGAACATCTTCCGGCTTCACTATCTTAGAAAGAGGCTCAGTATCTCCCGTGAGGTAAAAATATTTCAGAGACGCATAATAGTAAGCAACAAAAACATATAATCCGGACCTGGTGTATTTATTCATACCCGGGTGTAACACAGGGTAGGGAACATTCTGCGCTGCATGTTCTTCCGTTGCAGGAACATACCGCCCGCTACGCTCATACGCAGTGTAAATGAGCAATCTACTAGATTTTTCGAGCTCCTCCTGATAGTCGTATTGCTGCTTCGGTTCCATATCTATATATCTTTGGTGCTGAAGCCGTAGATGCGCTTCCCGTCGCTCATCGTACGATCCCAGCACACCGGCACGATACCCGGCAGAGACGAGCAACCCAGCACCCAGAACACCTACACCCACTCTGCCTAAAAAGACACGGCGGCTAACAGGACGGTTCTTCCGAGGTTCAGGCTGATAATTGGGCCGGGAATATGGGTCGGAATACGGGGTCGGATATGGGTTAGGACCGCTGTTGATACTCATGATGTCTTCTCCTCTGACGCATTGTTGGTACCTTCTGGAATAAAACTGATTGTTGGTCTTTCTCCCTTTGTTCTCACCGTTCTCACCGTTCTCACCGTGCCGTGTATTGATCCGTCACGAAGCAGGCCACGCGTATCAAATTCAGCGATGGGATGCATCTCTCCGGTATCTTTTCGATATACCTTCGCTTGGGGATTAATATCAAATCGCACTTTCCATTCGGTTACCTCTTGCTCCGAATTCGTGATGCGCGGTCGACTCTCAAGAACGTGCAGGCTGAGAATCCTAGTATCAGGTGTAACTACCCAACCTTTACCCTCTTCGAAGAGATCTCGAATAGCCGGGAAAAAGTTTTCATCCTCCCTCCACGGGTCTTCTAAACCCCTTATATCAGACGCTAAAAGCGCATAATTTTGGCAGGAGTAATAATAGATATAATTGAAAAGCTCCCGAACAAAGCTAATTGCTGATTGCCGCGTATAATCATAATCCGGGATAGGTGCAGAATATGCGGGATGATCCTGATTCGCCGGAATATACTCGCCAGTTAAACAAGCGGTTGCTAACGAATACTCTCCCGAGAAATCGTCCATGTATATAAATTCCTTAGGCAATTTTTCGCTATCTATCATTTTCTTCTTCCTTACACTCATCTTTGGACGTACAACAAAACCCACTACGGATGGGGCTTAATAGGGAGGCTGGCAGCTGCTCGCATCTCCTAACTGAGGTTACATTAAGAACCAAATCTTAAGATTTACCGGTATGGGAACCATCTGCAGGGTACATCGGTGTCCTATCCTCGTCATTATTCAGCAACGTCCACCTGCCATTCAGATGCTCAGCTTCTAGGTCCTCTCCACTGTCGGGCCGTGGCTTCCGCCCGAGAGGACTCTGATATTCGTAAAGAGATAATTTTTCACCAATACTTGGAATATAGAAATACCCTGTGTAGGCTTTTTCCTCGACCCCCAGTAAGCACCATAGAATGTGTCGACCATTCCGCTCCGATATCGATATACGATCCGAACTACTCATCCGGAAATAAATCCACGCCTTGCACACATCATCTTTCGATATAATCCATCCGCGCTTCTCCCGATAAAGACGAAGAATTGTTTCAGGAAGCACAGCCTCCGGCTCAACGACCTTCGACAGCGGCTCGGTATCTCCCGTGTAATAGAAGTAGTTGAGGGCCGCACAAAAATACCCCATGAAGGTCAGAAAACCCTGCAGACTATATTCGTACATCTCCGGTTGAAGTACAGGGTACGGTACATTCTGTGCAGGATGCTCCTCAGTCGCGGGCACAAACTCACCGCGGCTTTCGTAGGAGGTATACGTAAGAGGAACATCCTTATACAGATAAGACTTATCGATTGCCCCCACAAATTCTTGATTCGGTTCAAGAGCAGCCAAAGCCCGATCCTTTTGAGCCTGCTGTTCTTTCTCTTCAGCTTCTTGCTTCTTTTTGCGTTCCTCTTCCAACTCCTCCGGCGTCTTGATCAGGCCCGTGCACCGGCTAACAACCGCTACCGTAAGAACACCTACGCCGGCATATCCCAGGGTTCGTCGGGAAAAACGCTTCTTCTTCTGCTCCGGGTTCTGCACAGGGTTTTGTTCAGGGGTTTGCGCAGGGTTCTGCTCCGGAGTCTGACTGACTGAATTGCCGTCGTTGTTCGTGGTCATTAGTGCTCCTCCACAGCTCTCGTGAAATACCGCGATGTATTTTTAGGAAGTTGCAGCCCCCGTACCACGTGTAGCAGACGATGCCCCGTGGGTGGCGGGAACCTCTACAATTCCAGTCTAGTAAAGCCGTCTCTACCCCTCCCGGGTACAAGCCGCGTACCCAGGGAACCCACAGCATATAGCCAGGAAACAGTATGCAAACACCCGCAAGGATAACTAACCGGGCATGAGCGGGCATGCAGAAACCCCCGCCGGAACGGTACCGAAATACCGCCCCGACGGGGGTTCCCTACACTAAAACCGTGTAACTAAATCTGTGCATCCAGATTAGGCGCCCAGTGCCTCCAGACCGGGCAGGGTCTTACCCTCAATGTACTCGAGGGAAGCGCCACCACCGGTGGAGATGTGGCCGAACTGCTCATCCTTGAAGCCCAGGTTACGGACTGCAGAAGCGGAGTCGCCACCACCAATGATGGAGAATGCGTCAGAGTCGACGATAGCCTGTGCCACCGCGCGGGTACCCTCAGCGAAGGGAGCAATCTCGAACACGCCAACGGGGCCGTTCCAGAAGATGGTCTTTGCGCCCTTGATCTTCTCAGCGAAGATTTCGCGGGTCTTGGGGCCGATGTCCAGGCCCTCAGCCTCTGCACCCAGCTTGCCGCCGGTCAGGTCCTCAATGGGGCGAATCTCGGTGTTAGCATCAGCGGAGAATGCGTCAGACCAGACAACGTCCACTGCGGTGATGATCTCGGTGCCCTTCTCGGGAGCTTCCTTCATGTAACGCAGAACGTTCTCGACCTGGTCCTTCTCCAGCAGGGAGTTGCCGACCTCGTAGCCCTGTGCGTATGCGAAGGTGTAGCCCATGCCGCCACCAATGAGGATGGTGTCAGCCTTACCGATCAGGTTGTCAATCACGGCGAGCTTATCGGAAACCTTAGCGCCACCCATGACCACAACGAAGGGACGCTCGGGGTCGTTCAGGGTCTTAGCCAGAACGTCAACTTCCTTCTTCACCAGGTCACCCAGGTATGCGGGCAGACGCTTAGCAACGTCGTAGACGGAGGCGTGCTTGCGGTGAACCGCACCGAAGGCGTCGTTCACGTAGGCGCCGTTCTCGCCGGTCAGTGCGACCAGCTCGTCAGCGAATTCGCCGCGCTCTGCGTCGTCCTTGGAGGTCTCGCGTGCGTCGTAGCGGACGTTCTCAACGACCAGAACTTCGCCGTCAGCCAGGGCTGCTGCCTTAGCCTTTGCGTCCTCGCCTACCAGGTCGGTTGCAACCTTCACGGGCACGGATGCCAGCTCAGCCAGGCGTGCAGCTGCCGGTGCAATAGAGTACTGGGGATCAACCTTGCCCTTGGGGCGGCCCAGGTGTGCGGTCACGATAACGCGTGCGCCAGCCTTGGCAAGCTTCTCAATGACGGGCAGGGATGCGCGGACGCGGCCGTCGTCGGTGACAACGCCGTCCTTCAGGGGTACGTTCAGGTCGGAACGGACGAGAACGTGGCGGCCTGCGACGCCTTCTTCGAGCAGTTCGGACAGTGCCTTAGCCATAGGAATTCCTCCTGGATAGGTGGGTTTATATACCGTTTCCATCATACCGAATACTAGGGTGTTTGACAGCCTAGTAAATAGTTTTTAGATGGTGTTTCTCCGCGGAATATCGCGGATATTCGCACTCTCTATCAGCTATTTTCTTACGGTATTTTTGACCCAAAAAGGGCGACGGAAACCAGTATGTTGATACGTTTTTTGGGGTTTTATTAAGACCCTTACAAAGGGTCTTGGTACAGCAAACCCCGACTCCCCCGCTTAATGCGGTGGTGCCGGGGTTCACTATGCGTTAGTTACGCGGGGTGACGCTTACACTCGGTGAGCGTCGTAAGCCTATTGGGGCTTAGAGGGATGCCACAACCTTGTTGGTGAACTTCACGAGGCGTGCAACGTAGCCGTACTCGTTGTCGTACCAAGCGATAACCTTCACCTGGTCGCCGATGACCTTGGTCAGCGGTGCGTCGAAGACGGTGGAGATGGGCTCACCCTCGATGTCCT
>ERZ773037.698-NODE-698-length-18127-cov-55.527999_pt1 | contig 18127 bp, 5 predicted proteins | sample MGYA00511466_ERZ773037 | MGnify/ENA primary metagenome ERZ773037 (study PRJEB29015, sample SAMEA2738146) | human oral metagenome | biome: human oral; feature: human-associated habitat; material: saliva | place: China | collected 2202 ... | reverse complement strand
TGATGCCTTTAGTGTAATCCTCTGGTGTTAATGGGGTAGAGGTGACTGGTGTCTCTATTGAGACTGGAACGACTTCTACTACGTTAACAGGTACAGGTACCTCTTTAGTCGCAACTACTTTACCATCTTTCACATACTCTACCACTACTGTCGCTGGGATTTGTACACCAACTGTTGCTGTAGGTGGTACTGTTCCTGTTTTAACTTCTGTAACTGTTACAGTAACTCCTGATGGAAGCCCCTTCACGTTATTAGCTGCTTTTTCAGCCTGTTCTTTAATAGCTTTTTCTAGTTCTTGCTTATCACTATCTTTAAGAACTGTTACACCTTCTGGGGTTACTTTTGGTAATACTGTCACTGGGACTTTTACTGTCTCTTCACCATTTGCATACTTAACTTTAGTTGGTACTGTTACATCGGTTGCTCCAACTTTATCCTTTGTATCTGGTAAATCAGCTTCTGTTGGATCTTGTACTGTTCCACCTTGTCCTGGTGTTACTGCATCTTTTACTTTAGCTATTTCAGGTTTGTCGCCTTCAACAACGTATACTTGATCAGCATTTGAACCAACGACATTTACAGTAATTTCTGCATCTTTTGTATACTTAACGCCATCTACTGTATAGGTTACTGGGACTTTTACAGTTCCTTTGTTTGTTCCTGCTTCCGATGTAATGGTTGCAAGCACTTCTTCTGTAATCGCTCCAACTTCTACATCTTTGGCACCATCTGGTAATTTAGCTTTGAAATCTGCTGAGTTTGCTACTTCTTCCGCTTTAGCTTTAGCTACTTCTTTAACTTTATCTGTAGTTTCACCTTTTGGTACTGTTACTTCACCTTTAGCAACTGGCAATACTGTTACTGGTACTATTACTTTCTCTGGATCTTTAATTCCTTCGTAAGTTACAGGGACCGTTACTTCTTTCTTACCTGTTGTTTTTGTTAGGTCTTCTGGAATTACAGGATTACCTCTAGTTCCATTAGCTCCTGGTGTTACTGCATCTTGAACAGTTTTAGATTCTACTGTATCACCTTCAAAGACTACCAATGATTTTGATGTTGAACCAACTACCGTTACCGGAACTTCTACTTCTTTAGATCCAACTACACGGCCTTTGTCATCAGTATATTCAATAACTACCTTAGCTGGTTTTTGTTCTCCTGTAGCAGTTGTTTCAGGTTTTTCTTTCACTTCTTTAACAGTTACTGTTACACCTGCAGGAATACTATCTTTTGGTAATGCATCCACCACTTCTTGAGCTTTTGCTTTAACCATTGTTTCTAAATCTGTACTATCTTTAAGTACTGTTACTCCCGTTGGTTTAACAATTGGTAATACTTTAACAACCGTAGGGACTTCTACAAGTTTATCTTCACCATCTTTCGCAACTACTGTTACTTTCTTATCTCCAGGTGTTGTTGTATCTACATCACCATCTTTATAGGTGAACTTAGTTCCGTCTGGATATTGATCAGGATTAATGCTTTCAGATGGATCTGGTTGTGTATTTTGAGGATTTTCAAATACATATTGCACTTCAGGATCTACTACCACAACTTTAGCTGGAACTTTAACAATCGTATCTTCACCAACTTTAGCCACAACGACTACATCTTTCTCTCCCGATGTAGTTGTATCTACTGGAGTTTCATAAGTAAATTCCGTTCCGTCTGGATATTCACCCGGTGTGATACTTTGTTTAGCTTCTGGTTGTTTATTAGCTTTATCAGCCACAACGTATTGTGGAATACTGTCAACTACACGTACTGTTGCTGGAACTCTTACTAGTTCATTTCCATTTTCATCAGTAACAATAACCTTAACCCCTTTATCTCCAGGTGTTGTTGTATCTGGTTCTTTTTCGTAAGTGAATTTAGAACCAGCTGGATAATCATCTGGATTGATACTATCTTCTGCTTTTGGAGCTTCTTTTGGATCTACTGGGACAATTTGTGGATATCCTGCAACAACTTTAATCGGTACATTAACAGTTTCTTCACGTTTATTATCCCCTGAACCGTATGTCACTGTCACAGGAGCTGTTAATGTGTCATCCCCAACTTTATCAGTTGTATCAGGAAGTTTAGTTTCATCTACTGTTTTCTCATTTCCTTTAGTAGTAACAGCATCTTTTAATTTTTCTGAAGATGGTTTATCTCCTTCTACTACATAAACAGGTTTTGCAGTTGAAACTTGTGGTTTAACTTTAATTGTAAACTCTTGATCTATTTCTTTCTTAGTATCAAACGTTGGATCCTGATCAAATGGATTATCTACAACATCATATCCCATAGATTTCAAAACATCAACACGTGCTTGAACTTTTTCTTCTGGAATTTTATCTCCTGATTTACCAGTAAGATCATCAATATTATATTTCGTATCTAATGGTGTTTCAACACCTTTATCATCTACAGAAACAAATTTAACTTTTGCTTTTTGATTGTCTTTTTCATAGGTAATCTTGATATTTACTTTTGGATCCGTAATTTTTGGTGGTTTATATCCTTCTTCTGGTTTAGCAGGATTTACCGGTTCTAATGGTGTTCCATTTCCATCTTTTGGAGTATATCCATCTTTATGAGGAATAATTTGTGTAACTTCACCAGTCTTGGTTGGATCATTTGGATCGTTAGGGAATGGAATCGGATCTCCATCCTTACCAGTGGTTGGATCAACAGGAATCCAGCTTCCAATCTTCGTATAAGTAACTTTATCCGTTTCATCAGGGATTACTTTTGTATCTTTTGCAGGGGTTGCTGCTTCTTTAGCTGGAATTTCTTTTTTATCAGCAATATATCCTGGTAGAACGTCTACTCCAACTTTATCCCATGTTTTATTTGGACTTTCCCAATCAGTATAGCTTACTTCTTTTGTGACAAGATTAACGGTCGCTTTTCTTGTGAATGGCACCGTTTGAACAGTATCATCCTTAACTTTTTCTTCAGCCGATGTATCTGAATCTTTCTTCACATATGAAATCACACGTTTAGCTGTTGTATTCAAGTCAGATTCAGCTAATCCCTCAGGCCATTTAAGTTCTGGGGTATCCCCATTTGGATCTACTGGACTATCTTTTTCATGTGGTGTTGATGAAGGAACTTCAATGATTCTAGGTTTAACCACAATTTTGAATGTTTGAGAAGGTGCTGATGTACCATCTTGTGCATTGATATCTTCCTTGTCATCAAATGCTGGGTGATGATTATCTTGAATATGGTATTCATCACTTTCTACTTCATAACCTTGATTCTTAAGTTCTTTGATTTTGTTTTCAACATCTGTACTTGCTGGTAATTCTGAACCAGATTTTCCTGTTAAATCAAAGCTAGAAACCACTTCATTTGCGGCTCCATCTACTTTCTTCTCAATCACTACTTTAGCTGTTTGAGTAGAAGGTGTATATGTAATTGGTGATTCCCCAAATTTATCCGTTGGTGTAAATCCATCTGGAACTTTATAGCCTTGAGTTGGATCATTTGGATTTTTCGGTGTTAATTCTTGTCCGTTATATACTGGAGTATATCCTGGAACATATGGAATTGTTATCGTGCTAAAATCACCTGGAACCGTTGGATCAGTCGGGTTATTTGGATAAGAAATCTTATCTGGTGCTCCTTGTGGTTTCTTACCTGCTGGATAGTTAGGTACAAATGAACCAATTTCTTTATAAAGAACTTTCTTCACTTCAGAAGTTGCTGTTCCATTTTGTGCTGGCTTAGGAGCATCTTTTTCTGGAACAAGTTTATCCGCATTATCCACTAATAAATAATTATTAATAACTGGAGATTCAACTGAGTTATACTTACCATTAGTACCATCTGCTTTAGCATCAGTTAGTTTATCCGCTTCATTGTAAACTTCCCAATCAGAGTAAGTTACTTCTTTTGTTTCAGGATTAACTGTTGCTGTACGTTTGTAAGTTACTTTTTGCACCTTTTCAGCATATAAAGGAGTAGCATTATCTTTGTTTGCATCTTCTTCTTTTAGATACTTAATTGTACGTGTAACTTCTTTAACTAAGTCCTCACGAGTAACTCCTGCTGGATATTTACCAAGGTTTTCATCTCCTTCTTTTACAGGTGTATCTGCTGTTTTTGGAGATACTGGAGCTGTTGTGCTTGGATTTGTTGGATCAGTTGTTACTGTAGGGTCTACTTTAATTAAGTCTAAGACATGAACAGTGACATTTGTTTCTGTTGATTTCTTACCTTCACTATCAGTTGATTGAACTTTTACAGTGTAATCTCCAACTTTAGTTGTATCTAGATTACCTGCATCACTTACTGCAATTGTTGGTTTAGTAGAATCAACCCCATCACGATCATCTTCTAAGTCAGTTGCAGATGGTTTCGCTTTTTCTAGAACTTTATCATTGTTCCATTTGTCAGCTTCTTTAGTTTTATAAACATATAAGTCTTTTTTCTCAACTGCTACTGTTGGAGCTTCGTTTAGAACATTAGCATAAGCTGGATCTGATTCGTTACCTGCTTTATCAAGCACAGTAACTTTGATACGTTTGTCAGGATTTGTTGTCTCATTCGCTTCTGTCAAATCTGTCCCTTTTGGAACTGGTACAACTAATTTACCATCGCGTACTTCAACTTTTGTTTCACCAATATACCAACCGTCTTCTTTTTTATTTAAAGTAATTGGAGTTTTACTATTTGGTAACGTAACTTTCATTGAAGTTACTCCACCAATAGCTTCTTTAATATTGTCTACCTCAGTATCAGCATCACGGTCCGTTCCATTGTTTCTATCATTGTCAGCGATATCTTGTTTTTCTCTAGGTACATCTGTTAAATTAGTATCTTTTTCTGTTGGGACAGAAATTAATAATTCTGTTGGTTGATTTTTATCAGTTTTTTCTCCATTAATGCTATCAGTATGAACTGGTTCCACAGTAGGAGTTACTGGTTTAATCGTATCGATGTAAATTGTTTTGTTGTAGTAGTAATCTGGATTGTCTGTATTTCCTAGAGCATTGAATGTATTTCTATATGGACTATTTGGATTTACAACACCTGTATTTTCTAATACTCTGTTGCCTTGTAAATCTGTAAATCCTTCTTTAATTTCTGCAGTTACCTTAAAAGTAGCTGTCCCTTTGAAATTTTTTGCCGTTGTGAAATCAATACCGAATGTTCTTGTCCCATTCTTTGCTGGATCTGAATCCCCTGCATTAAATTTCAATCTAAGCGTTCTTGTAGCTTCATCATACGATACGACTTGGAAAGGACCAGGCCAATTCCATTCATTTGCTTTTTTTAGAGAATCTTTTAATTCGACACCTTCAGGAATTTTAATTGTGTATTCATAAGCGCCGTACGTTGGTAACCCACCAACGTTTTTCACAGTAACTCTTAATTGACCGGATTCTTTGTCTTTATAGAGAGTGTCTTCTCCATAAGAGGATGTAGCATTATTACGAACAACATCTGTTGTCATTTCTAATGCAGCACCAACAGCTAAGTTGACCCCACCTACAAAATATCCATCTTCAATTTCTGATTTACCATTTACTGGATAGGTCTTTTTAAATGCTGGTCCATCCTCTAGTGCCTTAATTGTTATTTTAATTTTTTTAGTCGTATTTGGAGTATTAATAATCGTTCTCCAGAATCCGAAACCATTACCATTCCCTCCATCACCATACGGAGTTGAAACGTGTGTTGTTTCACTATTATTATTCGCATCTTTCAGTGTTGTTAAAACTTCACCTGTGTCTGCATCTGTAACTGTGATTTCTACTTTTTCACCAGTACCAGCAGTCCCCATATTCCCATATGCACCACCCGTTAATGCACTAAGATATAATCTAGAATTCGGATTGACATTAAATTCTTTCGAAATTTGTGTACCTTTTTTATTTAACTGAATATAATAGCCTTTACCGACAGCAGAATGTTCTGCATTATTTAAAGGAATACCAGGTACACTTGAGTAGTTGACACCATTTGCATAGTTTTGATTAGCTTTATTAGGCGCTAAAGGATTGTCTGGAGTAGGAGTATCGTTATACTGTCTATCAATACTTCCATTATTATCGTAAACTTTAGATGGTTTTGGTTCAAATCCAGCAGGTCTATCAGCCGCAACTTCTGTTGGAGCTTCAGGTTTGATAGCTGTTACATAATTATTTGTCCCTTCTATCTTCCAACCATCAATTTCATTTTCTATTCGTTTTTCTTTCCAATTGTAAGTAATTTTCCCTAACTTCACTGGGGCTGGATTTGGACTACTAGCATTATTTCTTGAATATTGATTTTCAACAGTTGCGGATTTTGTTTCAACATCTGGGGTATTGAAATCAATATCCCCAAATTGATTTTTCAAACTTGAAATAACGTTATCTACTGGGTTAGCTCCTACCCCCCTCTTATTATTACTTGTAGGACCTTCCGCTGCTTGTTCCCCTACACCAGTAGGAGTCGCTCTAAACCCACTTTCCCCTTTACCAGGAATTGCTTTTCCGTTTCGTGGATCTTGGTTTTTATTTGTTTTTTCTACTTTAGCTTCTGTTTCTGATTTATCTTCTACAGCAGGAGACACCTTTGGCATGCTCTCAATTACAAAAGCCTTTTCTCCTAATCTTGCAACAGTTTTATCTACCTCTGCCTGAGTTGCTTTATCATTTGCTGATAAAGCTTGAGCTTCTAATAGTGCTGCCTTTGCATCCTCAATAGTTTTTGATGTTTTATTACTAATTTCAACTTTATCGATAGCTGATTGAATACGTGAAATCGCTTCTGATAACTTACTGAAGTCTACCTTTGCAATATTTTCTGGTGCTACCCTATCTTCATTAACTAAAGCTTCAGCTGAAGTTACTACTGGTTTAGAAACTGGATCTTTAGAAGGAATTTCTTTTCCCTTAGCATCAGAGCTCGCAACATTCTCTTCGTGATTTAGGTTTTCTTGAGATGGCGATGACTGTTGATTAGACAAATTTGAGCTCGTTCTTGCATCGTTTCCTTGAATAGTGTCAGCTTTTGCAGTGGCTCCACCTCCAAACATCATAAGCGCAGCAATCGCTACCGATGCTGCACCGAAACTATACTTTCGGATTGAAAATCGTTGAACCTTTTGTCCATGATATTTTTTTATTCGTGAGTACATTACTACTCCTTTTCTTATATTTTTATTTACACCAAGAAAAGTCAGTAAAATCCTTAAATAGATACTAAGAAAATCCCTGACTTCACCTATTGTATAATATATATAATAACTCTATCTATTCACTATGTCAAGCAATTCGATATTTTAATCGATGTTGATATATAAAAAAGCAAAGATAATTAATAGCTTCAGAAATATGATTAATAACTTTCAAAAAAGCTTAAAAATTACCTCATATTTACATAGAAAAAGGAGCGGATATGATATCCTACTCCTTATTCTTATCAGAAAATCTAATTAAATTTAGTCTTCTTTTTTCTTACGAGCAACAAGCCCAAATCCGCTCAAGACACCTAAAAGTCCAAGTGCTGCTAGGCTAGCATGGTCTTCTGTACCAGTATTAGGAAGTTCAGCTTGTCCTTTAGCTTCTGATGGAGCTACTGGAGCTTGTGGTGCTTTACCATTTACTGGTGCTGATGGCATCGTTGGAGTTGCTGGGTTAGCCGGTGTTGTTGGGTTAGTTGGATTAGCCGGAGCAACCGGTGTTGCTGGGTTAGCTGGGGCAGCTGGGGTTACTGGGTTAGCCGGTGTTGTTGGTTGACTTGGGTCTGTCGGTTTCACCGGACTTGTTGGGTTTGTTGAAGGTGTTGATGGAGAACCTGGTTGAGATGGAGTGAGTGAGCCTCCATTTGTAGTACCTTCTTTGACTTCTTTATAAACGTAAGTTACTTCTGTTGTTCCTTCTGTTACTTTACCATTTTCATCACCTTTAGTTGAAGTTGGTACTAATACGTATAGTTTTCCATCTTTCGTAGTGATTGTAGCTGGTTTGTTGTCAGTTGTGTCATATGCTGAGCTTACTGATCCGTCTGTAGTATCTTTAACGTCTTCTGCGATTGTGTTACCCGCTTCGTCTACATAATGAACGACTACGTTTCCTTTAATTTCTTTGTACACATATGTTACTTCTGTTGTTTTACCTGCTTCAACACTTCCGTTTTCGTTACCTTTAGTTGATGCTGGTACTAATTCGTATACTCTTCCTTCTGCAGTTGTAATACGAGTTGGTTTCATATCATTATCAGTAGTGTTGTAAGCAGCTCCTGGTTTACCGTCTTTGGTATCAACAGCGTCAGTTTGGATTGTGTTTCCAGCTTCGTCTACATAGTGAACTACTACTTGTCCTGCTTTTTCGTAAACGTAAGTTACTTCAGTTTTACCTTCTACTACATCTCCTGTTTCAGGTTTAGAATCGTCTTTAACAGCTTTTTCTGTTAAGTAATATTTAACACCATCTTTTTCGATTGTTGCTGGTTTATTGTCAGTTGTATCGTATTTAGCGTTTAGAGAAGCACCTTTAGTATCTTCTTTATCTTCAGCAATCACGTTGCCTTCTGTGTCAACGTAGTGAACTACTACATCTCCAGTTACTTCTTTATAAACGTAAGTAACTTCTGTTGTTCCTTCTGTTACTTTACCAGACTCTTCACCCTTAGTTGAAGTTGGTACAAGTACATATACTTTACCATCTTTTGTAGTGATTGTAGCTGGTTTGTTGTCACTTGTGTCATATGCTGAGCTTACAGATCCATCAGTCGTATCTTTAATGTCTTCTGCGATTGTGTTTCCAGCTTCGTCTACATAGTGAACGACGACGTTTCCTTTTACTTCTTTGTAGACATAAGTCACTTCTGTAGTTTTACCTGCTTCAACACTTCCGTTTTCGTTACCTTTAGTTGATGCTGGTACGAGTTCATATACTTTTCCTTCTGGAGTAGTGATACGAGTTGGTTTCATATCGTTATCAGAAGTATCATATTTAGCTCCTGGTTGACCATCTTTTGTATCAACAGCATCTGCTTGAAGAGTGTTTCCAGCTTCGTCTACGTAATGAACAAGAACGTTTCCTGCTTTTTCGTATACATAAGTGATTTCTGTAGTTCCTTCTACAACAGCACCGTTTTCTGGCTTAGAACCGTCTTTCAATTCTTTAGCTGTCAAGTAGTAAACTTGTCCATCTTTTTCAAGTTTAGCTGGTTTGTTGTCAGTTGTGTCATATTTCTCACTTAGTGATCCATTTTCTACATCTTTCGTATCTTCAGCAAGTGTGTTTCCTTCTGTATCAACGTAGTGAACGACGACATTACCAGTGATTTCTTTGTAGACGTAAGTTACTTCTGTCGTTTCTCCAGCTTTAACTTTACCTGTTTCATCACCTTTAGTTGACTGAGGGATTAATTCGTATACTTTACCTTCTGGAGTAGTGATACGGTTTGGTTTCATTCCGTTATCAGCAGTGTTGTAGTCAGCGTTTGGTTTACCGTCTTTTGTATCAACAGCATCTGCTTGAATAGTGTTACCTTTTTCGTCAGTGTAATGAACGACTACTTGTCCAGCTTTTTCGTAAACGTATGTTACTTCTGTTTTACCTTCTACTACGTCTCCGTTTTCTGGTTTAGAGTCATCTTTAAGAGCTTTTTCTGTTAAGTAGTAAACAGTTCCGTCTTTTTCGATTTTCTCTAGTTTGTTGTCAGTCGTATCGTATTTAGCGTTTAGAGAAGCACCTTTAGTATCTTCTTTATCTTCAGCAATGACGTTACCTTCTGTGTCAACGTAGTGAACGACTACATCTCCAGTTACTTCTTTATAAACATAGGTTACTTCTGTAGTTCCTTCAGTAACCTTACCAGTTTCAGCACCTTTAGTTGATGCTGGTACCAATTCGTAGACTTTGCCTTCTGGAGTCGTAATACGTTCTGGTTTCATTCCGTTATCAGAAGTATCATATGGTGTGCTAATTGATCCATCTGTTGTATCTTTAGCATCTTCAGCAATTTTGTTTCCTGCCTCATCTGTATAGTGAACTACTACATTACCTTTTACTTCTTTATAAACGTATGTTACTTCTTTAGTTTGACCTGATTCTACAGTACCTGTTTCATCACCTTTAGTTGATGCTGGGACTAGTTCGTATACTTTTCCTTCTGCAGTTGTGATACGAGTTGGTTTCATTCCGTTATCTGCAGTGTTGTATTCAGAACCTGGTTTTCCATTGTCAGTATCTTTAGCACCTGAAGCAATATCTTTACCGTCTGCAGTTCCTACTAATGGAGTTCCGTCTTCTGTTTGGTAATTAACGATTACTGATCCAGCTTTTTCATAAACGTAAGTTACATCAGTTTTACCTTCAACTACGTTTCCAGTTTCTGGTTTAGAATCATCTTTAAGACCAGCTTTTGTAATGTAGTATACAGTTCCGTCTTCTGCAGTGATTTTTTCTGGTTTGTTATCAACAGCAGTATCATATTTTTCGCTTAGAGATGCACCTTTAAGGTCGTCTTTGTCAGATGCGATTTTGTTACCTTCTGTGTCAACATAGTGAACTACTACATCACCAGTTACTTCTTTATAAACGTATGTTACTTCTTTAGTTTCTCCAGCAACAACTTTACCAGTTTCTTCACCTTTAGTTGCTGTTGGTACTAATTCGTATACTTTGCCTTCTGCAGTTGTGATACGAGCTGGTTTCATTCCGTTATCAGAAGTATCATAATCTGATCCTGGTTTTCCATCTACAGTGTCTTTAGCACCTGAAGCTACATTTGCACCAGCTGGGTCAACACCTACTAATGGAGTTCCATCTTCTGTTTGATAGTTAACGACTACTTGTCCAGCTTTTTCATAAACATAAGTTACTGTAGTTGTACCTTCAACAACATCTCCAGTAGCTGGTTTAGAATCATCTTTCAATTCTTTAGCTGTTAGGTAGTATTTAACACCGTCTTTGGTGATTTCAGCTTTTTTGTGGTCTGCTGTGTCGTATTTAACGTTTAGAGAAGCATCTGTTTCGTCTTTTTCGTCTTCTGCGATTACGTTACCTTCAGTATCTTCATACTTAACGACAACATTACCTTTTACTTCTTTATAAACGTAGGTTACTTCTTTCGTTTCACCTGCAACAACTTTACCAGTTTCTTCACCTTTAGTTGCTGTTGGTACTAATTCGTATACTTTACCTTCTGCAGTTGTAATACGGTTTGGTTTCATTCCGTTGTCTGCAGTGTTGTAGTCAGTTCCTGCTTTAGCGTCTGTAGTGTCTTTAGCACCTGAAGCTACATTTGCACCATCTGCAGTACCTGTTAATGGAGTTCCGTCTTCTGTTTGGTAGTTAACGATTACTGATCCAGCTTTTTCGTAAACGTAAGTTACTGTAGTTGTTCCTTCTACTACGTCTCCAGTAGCTGGTTTAGAACCATCTTTCAGTTCTTTAGCTGTTAAGTAATATTTAACACCATCTTTCTCGATAGATTCTTTTTTGTGGTCAGCTGTATCGTATTTAACATTTAGAGAAGCATCTGTTTCATCTTTTTCGTCATCAGCAAGTGTGTTACCTTCAGTATCTTCATACTTAACGACAACATTACCTTTAACTTCTTTGTAAACGTAGGTTACTTCTTTAGTTGCTCCTGATTCAACCTCACCTTCTTCTTCACCTTCAGTTAAGTCTGGAACTAATTCGTATACTTTGCCTTCTGCAGTTTTAATACGAGTTGGTTTCATTCCATTGTCTGCAGTGTTATAAGCTGTACCTGGTTTACCATTATCAATGTCTTTTGCACCTGATTCTACAGTTTTACCAGCTCCATCTTCGTCTACTACTGTTCCTGCAAGTGGAGTTCCATCTTCTGTTTTATAGTTAACAACGACTGATCCAGCTTTTTCATAGATGTAAGTTACTTTTGTAACACCTTCTACTACTGTTCCTGTTTCAGCTGGTGATGTAGTTTCTTGATCGTTTACAGCAGTTTTAGTGTTTGCTTCGTTTAGGTAGTAAACATTTCCAGCTGCATCTGTAAGTTTTTGAGGTTTTTCAGTTTCATTTTCTTTAGTGTTGTAAGGTACGTTTTTAGAAGCTGTAGTACTACTTACAATTACATCATTTCCATCAGCATCAACATAGTATTTCTCAGTTACTACTTCAGCTACTGTTTCAGGAGTATCAGTGTAAGGAGCTTTTAATTCTGTTCCGTCTTCTGTTTGGTAGTTAACGACTACAGAACCTTTTTTCTCGATTTCACGAGTTTTTTCTTCTGCATAAGTGTAAGTGATTGTTGTAGTACCACTTGCTAAACGGTATGCACGAAGAGGAGTAATTTCATCACGGTAAGAATACTCTTCAACATCCGGCGAAGGACTATTTAATTTAAGAACAAAATCAGGAGTATCTTCTATAGTACTTGAATCTGATTCAGAAACGCTTGCTATATCAGCTGTTATATCAGTTGTAGGTCTTCCTTTATCATCAACTTGATCTCCCTTATCAGCAATAATCGCGTAAGGATCACCAGCTTTTGCCCCTATTCCTAAAGAAATATATCGTTTAAAATTAAGGAGGTTATCTTCAAATCCTTTTTCTTGAAGATATGCAAGATATCCTTTCACAAGAGTTTTGTTTGCTACTCCTGTTAAAGTATCTGGAGCCGCTTTAAAGTTTTGTACCATTGCATATGTTCTATTTACAGTAGCCCCAGATCCATCTTTATCATCTGCTACATTATCACTAGATGTCAATTGTATGCTTGCTGTTAAAGCGAAACTCTCAGTTTTAGCTGTTACATAAGTATTTTTCTCAAGGACGAAAACATAGTCTCCCTCTTTGATGCCACCATCCGCAGTTACGTTAGCTGAAGTGAAGTTTTTCGCTGTTGCTTCTCCAGCTTTGAAAGCTTCTATCATCTTAGCATCAGAAGTGATTGCACCTGAATCAGCTTGTACATATTTACCATATGTTCCTTTTCCTGTTTGTTCAACGATCCAAGCTTTTCCACCGGGTTTTACAGTATCATAAGTGATTTTACCTTCTGCGTTACTTAACCCTTCTGGAGTCAATTTCGCAGTTACATCACCTAGAGTTGTGTCAGAGTACACTCCTCCACCGTTTCCAGTAGTTTCAACCTTAGGTTCTCCGATTAGGTGGTAAGTCTTCCCATCTTTTTCGATAGTTTCTTTCTTACCATTTTCTTTAGCATCGTTTAGGTCGCTATCTTGTGCATCTCCACCTGTTGTTTCTTTGAATACTTCTCCTGATTTACCGTATACATCATAATTTGTAGAGATTGTTTTATTTGCACCAGAATTTTGGTTTTTGTTTTCTTCTAGTACAGTATTACCGTCAGCAGTTACATATTTGTAATCTACTTTTCCAGTTTTTGTAATTTCTTTTGTTCCTGTATCAGTTGGATCAGTTGAAAATGCCCTACCTGCATCTGGGTTCTCAATATTAGCTGTATCTACAATTACTGACCCCTTATCATTTGAGATCGTTGTTGTGTTGTCGCTGTTTTCTGTCATCGCTGCTTCTGCAATATGGGGTTGTCCTGCCATTGCAAGGGCTGCACCGACAATCAGACCGACTGTACCGATTTTGACTGAGTCTGAACGACCGTCTTTAAACTTACGAATGGAAAATTTTTCTTTTTTATTTATAAACATCTTCATCATCCTTTTTTTATTGTATAATTTTTATTTTTAAGCTGTTATTATGCTAATGCTTGCTTGAAAACTTCAAAATTAGACACTTAATTTTAACACTTTAAAACCTCTTATACAAGGAATTTGAATACTTTTTGATCATTCAAACTATAGTTTTTTGCTATATTTATATATAAAAAATCCATATAGCGTATGGATTTACATATTTTAAAATATACATTTATGCTACCAGCCAAGTGAAACCCTTTCAAACTGACAACCCAAGCGTCGCAATTCTTTTTGACGGTCCTCATAGTAGGGGAGAGAAATACCTGTAATGGTCACATGGGGAAGGTCTTTCAAGTGCAGGCTGACCGACGAAGTGAAGTGATAGACATGAACGAACTCGTATTCTTGAAAGAGTTGGGCTAGGACATCTTCAAAGATGAGCTCCGTCTCCAAGTAGGTCACATCAGGGATAGTGAAGGTTTCCTTGGGATGGGGTATATAGAGGTCAATGGCCAAGGCCTTGGCATAGGTACTGATAAAGCGGATGGAGATCTGATCGTCCTCTTCAGAGAACTTTTGCCCCAGCAGAACCTTGACTGTCTTGCCATTTGAAACAGGAGCTTGAGGCAGGTTAAAAAAATGCTCCAGATAAACTAGCTTTTCTCTAGCCACGACATGGTAGTCGCTGCGATAGAGAGTATAGTGCTTTTCCGTCCGCTCAATCAAGTCATCTCTGGTCAAGCCCAAAGAGCCCACCTGACTGGGTTGAAGGGGCCAAGCATACATACCCAAGGGATAAATATCCGCATAGCCATCATCGAAACTCATGAGGTGCTGGTAAGTAGAGCTAGCAACCAAGTCTAGAATCAATCTATTGTCAAAACTAGCATAAAAGATAGTGTCATAGTCTCCCGCCAGCTCCTGACAAATCTGAGCCAAGTCCGCTGCCGTCTGAGGATAGTAAACATGATCAAAATCCTTAGCATAATGCTCTTGTCGGGCATTTTTGACAGGACTGACATAAAGACTGACAAAGTCCTGATCCGGATAGAGTCCCTCGATATGCTGTGCAATCTTGGACTGCAAGGGTGTTGTCGCAATGATGAGGTGTTTCATCTCTTTGATTCTCCTAGGTGGTGATGGTGCAGCAAGGTCTCAACGACTTCAAAGTCCAAGGCATCGTCGATATCATAAGAATAGAGTTTGGGCATTTCATAGGCTACTGTCTTATCCGTGTAAAAGGTCTCATCTCGTAGGTAAAGGTCCTTGCGAGAAATCCAAATACTACCGTTAGGATAGTAATAGACAGGCTCTTTCTGCCGAGCATAGTGCTTGGAAACTTGAGGGGGATGGATAAATGACGACTCCGCAAACTGCAAGTAAAGACTACGACTCTTGTCCGCCTTAACACAGGAAATCAAATGGTCAGCGCCAGACTGACAGTAAAGTTGATAGGACTCGATGAGATGCTCTACCTCTCTAAGAGGTGAAGTCACCTGTAGATTGACAAAGACCTGCTCTTCCTCAAAGGGCTGTAAAAAGTCTCGTAAGGTTTCTAAGCTAGAGGTTGTTGCCAAGGCCAATTCTTTTGGTCTGTGGACACAACGAATCTCTGGATAGGCTTGACGACAGAGTTCTAGATAGGCTAGTGAGTCTGATGAGACCCAGATATCACTAAATAGCTTGGAGGCTAGAGCGACTTCTATGGTATAGAAAACCAAGGGTTTGCCTGCAAGCGGTTTGATATTTTTATCTACTAAGCCGCGTGAACCCGAACGGATCAAAATGACGGCTATGGGTTTAGATGTTGCTTTCATATAGTCTTCCTAGAAATGAGATAAAAAGAGCAGATAAAGTAGTAATGATGCTATTTAACCAGGGATTGGGGTTGGCAAAGAAACCACTGTAATGATAGAGAACCAAGGCTCCTAGACTAAAGACCAGATAGATTTTGGCTAACTGTAAGTTCGGTCTTTTGAGGAGTAAGACCAAGAGGTACAAACCACCAATCACACCTAGTGTCAGGCCCATAAAACCGTTAATCCATTCATAGATGGAGTAGATTTCTGCACTCATGAGTAAGAGGCAGAGGAGCCAGGACAGGCCTGCTATGACAAAAGACAGGAGACTTGGCGACCAGCGAATCTTTGACCAAGCAAAATCCAACTTCAAGCAGGTCACGATCGCATTCATACTGGATGAAACTGTGGATTGGCCTGCTGCCAAGAGAGCCAGCATGATGAAGCCGCCAAACCAAGGTGCCAGACCCTCCCGAGCGTAAGCAATGAGAACAGGATTAGTCGATGTGGTAGCGAAATTTTCCTGACGAATCAAGCAGCCAATCAAATACAGTAAACTGGCAATCCCAAAGGACAAAAGTCCCTGAATCCATAAGATTTTCCCAATTTTCCGACGCTCCATTTTGCTATTAAAACGTTGGACGATATCCTGCGAAGAAACGTAGGAAAACAAGCTACTAAAACCTGCTCCTGCAACTAAGATAAAGACCATCTTCCCATCCAGAGTCTCTGCAAAGTGAGATAGCTGTTGACTGCTATTCACGACTAAACCAGATTGGGCAATTCTTGGTAGAAAGAGGGCCAATATAGCCAGTAGGACCAAGCCTTGAAAGAAGTCCGTCCACAGCACAACCCAGAGACCACCCCTTGCCAGATAATAGACCGTCAAAAGAAGGAGTAAACCTGACAAGACCAGCTAATTGATAGGGATAAAGGACTCTAAGGCTTGAGACAACAAGTAGGTCACCACTGCTATTCGCCCCAACTGGTAGAGGATGAAAAGTCCTGAAGCCAGTGAACGAATGCCAGCCGATTGAAACTTATCCTCTAAAAGATGATAGGCTGTCTCATAGTTTCCCTTTTGATAGAGGGGCAGAAAATAGCGATGAGCTAGTGGAATGGCTAGAAAGATGCCACACTGGGCAAACCAGAGATAGGACCTACCTGTATAGGCATTCCCCACCAGAGTCAGAAAGGAAATGGGGCTGAGTAAGGTCGCAAAGACTGAGAAGGCCAAAACTGTCACTGGAACAGCTTTCTTAACCTGATAATAGTCCTCTTCACTCCCTTTTTTCCGATAGGCAATCCAGGAAATCAAGCCGAAATAAAGCAATAGGATGACTAGAATTCCCAACATCCTAGAAGTTCCTATCTAATAGTTCCCGGTATATTTGAGCTACTTTTTCCAGAGAATAGTGAGAGGCTAAGGCTAGATTTTTTTCATTTAATAGACAAAAATCAGGCTCTTCCATCTCTTCTACCTTTTGAATCAACTCTGATTTGGTTTTAAACAAGTTGATGGCATTGGACTGACTAGCATAGAAACGATGAGCAATCTCCACATCCGATAATAAGGCTAACAAACCTTGATTGAGGGCTTCAACACAGGCGTTGGCAAATAACTCTGTGTAACTTGCAGACAGATAGCATTGGTGCATATGATAAGGCACTTCGTTAACGATACCTTTAAAGTGAATGGTTGGCGGAAGATCATATTGATTCTGTAATTCTGCTAGACGTTCCTCTGAGCCACCATAAAAGGTAATCTGGGCCTTGGAGCCACGTTTGTAGAGTTCGATAAAAGCTTCAATGACAAGGTCAACGTTCTTGCCTTCTCCCATATGACCCACTAGGCAATAGTCCAAAACAGGTCCAATTTTTCTTAGCTGACCTAATTTTTCTGTAAACATTGGTGGTAAAAACTTGGTATCATACCCTTGTTTCGCCAAAGTATCAGTCAACATTTCACTGGCAACTAGGTATTTGTTTGTCTTGCGCAGATTGGCGAGGCGTAAATCTCGCATGACATTTTCATGGACGACTTCATAATAATTTTTATCCGTGTTTTCCATGTAACGCCAAAGGCTGGGTTTGGGTACGATTTGTTGGTCACGGATAAAGAGGTCGGTTTGCTGGGCCCATTTGGCTAAAAACTTCACTAACAAGTCCTCTTCAGAACGGATTTCTCCTCCTATGCGGTAGATGTATTCTGGGTAAAAGATGGTTACAGGAGAGGGTTCTTTGAAGGGATCGATAAAGCGTCCTTCCAGGGCCAGTTCTCCATTTTCATGATACCAACGAAGTTCCTTCTCCTTGAAATCTTCAAACAAGAAGGGACCCTTGGTGTAGTAATATCTCCCCGAGCCATCTCCTAAGGTAACTGAGGCCACAAAACCATCTTCATTGAGCTCCACCTGATCTCCGTCTGCTAGCGTTAGACTTTCTGGTCTCACTGATAAGTCTGCATGGCCTATATCTGAAAAACTATGAGGAACACAGAGCAATTCTTTTTCTAAAAATCCTAACTTGATCAAGTCTTTCTTCCAATCAGGACGAAGCTGAGGGCTCGAAACAAGGTGGACATATTCCAAACCCAGATGTCGTGCTATATGGGCTCGATAGACCTGGGTACTCTCAAAGCCATAACGATGGATTTCCTTGGCTGGATGGATGCTGACAATTCTCGACATGATGTAGACTCTTTCTCTCTTATTTTCTGCTTACA
>ERZ773037.680-NODE-680-length-18332-cov-5.726323_pt1 | contig 18332 bp, 18 predicted proteins | sample MGYA00511466_ERZ773037 | MGnify/ENA primary metagenome ERZ773037 (study PRJEB29015, sample SAMEA2738146) | human oral metagenome | biome: human oral; feature: human-associated habitat; material: saliva | place: China | collected 2202 ... | reverse complement strand
ACAAAATGACAATCGAAGACTTAGCTTATGTAGACTTCTTCTTCCAACCAGTATTCGACCGTCCATGGAACTACTTAAACATCTTAGGACAAGCTGCAGTAGAACAAGAACGTGTATTAGCTGAAGGAAAATAATTCAATTAAAAGATGAAACAAAAACGACAAGTATCCCAACGACACTTGTCGTTTTTTTGCGTTTTTATTCCCTGACAAATCAGTTGTTCGAAAACAGAAAAAATTTTATAGTAGCAGAAAAGACATAAGCGCCCTTCACATCAAGGAGAGTGAATAGAAAGAAAAAACATTTTTACCGTTGCAGTAATATAAGCCACAAATGGCAGTAGCTTATATTACGGGAAAAATTGAGACCTTAGGCTCAATTTTTAGCAATGAGATTCGCTTTCGAAGCTGCTTGCGTCCCAGCAACAGTAAAAATGTATTTTTCTTTCTATTCACGAGTATTCTCTAAAAAAGAATTAAGGTAATAATTGAATTAGCATTTCTGTTCGTTTCTATGTTACAATAAGTACGTTATATTCCTACAAGAATATAGAACTCAGACATTAGATACAATAACAGAAAAGGAGTTACCAATGAAAAGGAAAATTATGTACGACGAACAAGATTCCCGCATCGATTACGGAATCATCCTACCCGTCTTATTACTAGCACTAATCAGCATAGCGACACTACTATCCACCACCTATATCCAAGTAGCACATGGATCACTAAGAACCGTCTTCATGCAATTTGCTTGGTACGTAGTCGGCACAATCGCAATTATCGTTATAATGCAATTTGACTCAGAACAACTATGGAAACTAACCACCCTGAGTTACATCATAGGACTCATACTGCTAGTAGCCGTCCTATTCCTCTACGACAGAGGAACCGCAGCCGCAACCGGTGCAAAAAGTTGGTTCAGAATCGCAAGCTTTTCATTCCAACCATCCGAAATCGTAAAAATCTTCTACATCCTGATGCTCGCAAAAGTAGCGACCCATCATAACATGTTAACGAAGTACCGTACAAAAAGTACAGACTGGTATCTATTCGGAAAACTAATTGCATATGCATTACCAGCGTTATTACTCGTTATCCTACAAAATGACTTAGGAACAACCTTAGTATTCTTAATGATTCTTGGTGGCGTCATGATTATGTCAGGAATTAGCTGGAAAATTTTATTACCATTAATTTTAACAGCCATTTTAATCGGTTCATTACTCATCTATTTAGTAGTGTACAATCGACAACTATTATTAAACATCGGATTCAAAAATTATCAATTCGGTCGTATCGATTCATGGTTAGACCCATACCGTGACCAAGGAGGAGCAGGATTCCAATTATTCCAAAGCTTGAAAGCAATCGGTTCAGGAAAAATGTTCGGTAAAGGATATGGACACTCAGAAGTATACGTTCCCGTTCGTGAGTCAGACTTAATCTTTGCGACAATCGGTGAAAACTTCGGCTTCCTAGGCGGAACATTCTTAATTACCGTGTACTTCATTTTAATTTATCAAATGATTCGCGTATGTTTTGATACAAAAAATGAGTTTTATTCTTATATTGCAACGGGAGTAATTATGATGATTTTATTCCACGTTGTAGAAAATATCGGAATGACAATTGGGTTATTACCATTAACAGGGATTCCATTACCATTCATTTCGCAAGGGGGATCTTCTCTATTAGGAAATATGATGGGGATTGGGTTAATGATGTCGATGAGATACCACTTCAAGAGTAATATTTTTGGAGAAGATGAGGATCCATTTAACCAACAAACAAGACAACAACAACAACTACCAGAAGAATTTTTAAAAGCAAGAGCGTAAGGGAGAACAAACATGATTATTTATAGCCATCCAAAATGTACAACTTGTAAGAAAGCCTTAAAATGGTTAGAACTACACAACATTCCATTTGAAGTAAAAGATATTCGTGAAGAGCATCCAACTTCAGAAGAATTACAAGTCTTATTTGAAAGAAGTGCATTACCTCTAACAAAAGTATTCAACACTAGTGGAGAATTATATCGTAAATTGGGATTAAAAGATGTCATTAAAACAATGGAAACTTCTAAAGCGATGGAATTATTAGCCAGTGATGGAATGTTAATTAAACGCCCATTATTAGTATCAGATGACGTAGTGTTTTTCGGGTTTAAAGAAGAACAATATGAACAATTATTGAAAGGTGAATCAAATGATTAAATATAGTGAAAATGGATTATGGATTAAACAAGAAGACAATCGTTATACAGTAGGAATTTCTCCAAAAGGTCAAGATGATATTGGAGATGTTAGTTTTGTAGAATTATTTAACCAAGAAACTTTAACAACAGAAGATTCATTTATGAGTGTGGAAGCAGCAAAGGCTGTCACAGAATTTGTTAGTCCATTATCAGGAAAAGTAGTCGCTTGGCATACAGAATTAGAAGACAATCCTGAAATGTTAAATCAAGTCGATACAGCTGTGAACTGGATTTATACATTAGAAGAAGTGGATGAAGCAGCATTTGCGGGCTTATTAGACAAAGATTTACCAATCGTTTGTGAGAAGAAAGAAGGGTGTGAAAACTAGAATGCAAGTACAAATGATTTCAGCAGAAACTTTTGAACAACGTCAAGAAAGTTTTGAGAGTGCCAATTTTTTACAAACAAGACAAATGGCAGAAGTTCATGAGCAACGTAGTGTATTTGAAGAAGTATTCTTTATTTCTTGGACTGAAGGCGACGAATGGATTGCTCAAGGTTTAGTAGGAATTCGTAGACGTTTTAGATTTTTTAAAGAAGCCGTTTTGATTCAAGGTCCATTATTTGAAGGTGATAAAATTGCCCAACTTCCTCAAATGTTAGAAAGTTTAGAAGAATTCTTGAAAGAACAAGGCATTGCTAGAGTAGAAATGAATCCATATATGATGAATAAAGTCATTAATGAATCTTTAGAAGTTCTAGAAGAATGCCGTTATCCAGAATTATTAGCAAATTTTGAAAAATCTGGATATGACCGTTTCTTAGATATAGATGGTCGAGCAGTTATGGGGCAATTATTCAGAAAAGATTTATCAGAATATGAAGATAGCGAAGCGATTTATAAAGATTATTCAAATTCTTTAAAACGTGACTTACGTAAAGCCGTAGAATCTCATATTACGATTCGTGAATTAGAATTAGAGGATTTAGAAATTTTCTATTCTATTTTAAGTGAGACTTCTGTTCGAAAAGGATTCCGAGTACAAGATTTCAGTTATTTTCAACAAATGAAAGAAGCGTTCCAAGATAAAGTGAAATACATGGTTGCTTTTTTAGATGTTGAAGCTTATAAAGCTTATTATCACGAAAGAATTGAATTCTTCACGAATCGAGTGGAAGAGTTGGAAAAAGAATTAGCAGTCCGTGAAGCAGAAGGAAAACATGTGAAGAAAACACGTGGATTGATTACAGATGCAAAAGATCAATTAGCGAGTTATCAAAAACGTAAAAAGACTTTTGAAGCATTAGACATTCATAATCCAATGTTAGCTTTATCAGGATACTTATTTATGTGTTATGGGGATGAAGTCATTTCAGTATTTGGTGGTTCTCATGAAGAATACTTAAACTTTGGTGGTTCAAGCTTATTGAACTGGGAAATGATGAAATATGCGAAGGACAATGGATTTAAGTATTATAATTTCTATGGAACGATTGAAACGAATCAAGCGAACCAAAATGAAGGAAACTTTAATTTCAAACGTCAATTTGGAGGCAGACTCGTTCAACCGGTCGGAAACTTCACAAAAACACTAAGTCCAGCATTAGGATTTATTGCGAAATTTAAGAAAATATAATAATCTAACGTTTTACCGTGGAATAGGAAAAGGAATTTCTTATTCTGCGGTATTTTTTTGCGCCAAGAAAAAGAGAAAAGACTTTTCAATGTAGTAAGAGCAATAAAAGCCACTTGGAGTGGCTTTTATTGCAGGAAACATCGAGACCTAGGCTCGATGTTTAGCAATGAGACTCGCAAAGCGAGGCTGCTTGCGTCCTAAATACTACATGTTAGAAAAGTCTTTTCTCTTTAACATACTGTACAAAATGGTTGAATAATTCTTGCATTCCTTCGTAATCGTTCACCATTGTTTCTGGATGACCTTGTAATGCTAGAATATATTGTCCTTCTTCATTCGACTCAAAAGCTTCGATTAATCCGTCCGCACTCCAAGCAACTGCTTTGAAGTTTGGAGCAAGCTCTTTAACTGCTTGATGATGATACGAATTGATTACTGTCTTTGTACCAAATATTTTAGATAATTCACTGCCTTCTGCTATTTCAATCGTATGAGTAGCAGTAGAAGGCATTGTTTTTTGAACATGTAAAATTGTTGATTCTGGATATTGCGATTGAATGTCTTGATATAATGTACCTCCAAAAGCAACATTTAAAATTTGAATACCTCTACAGATGGCAAGAATTGGTTTACGTTGACGATAAGCTTCTTCAATTAGCGCAAGTTCATACGCATCTCTTACTGGATAAGTTCTTCCTAAGTTAATATGAGGTTCTTCTCCATATAAAAGAGGTGAAACATCTTGCCCTCCTGATAAAACTAATGCGTCAACTCTTGAAATATATTCGTGAGCTGTTTCTTGAGAAACAATCGGTAAGATTACTGGAATGGCTTTTGCTCTTTCTAAACCAGTAACAAATCCGTTAGGTGCATAAGATAGGATATAGGTATCATGTTCAGTATTATCTTGACGATGATTCCCTGAAATTCCTATTAAAGGATATTGTTGCATCTATTTTTCCCCTTTCGCATTGTAAGTAGTTTATATGATACTCCATTTTCATGAAAATGAAAAGTTATTTATATGAAAATAAGTGAAAAACTTACAATAGAAGATATGAATTCGAAACGTTATCTTTTGATAATCGTTATCATTTAGGATAAAATATTCTTAATGTGACAGATAAAAAATTCTGTTATATGATTGAGGATTTATTTTGAAAGGGGCTTAATAATGGCAACATTAGAAATTAAAAATTTACATGTGTCAATTGAAGATAAAGAAATTTTAAAAGGTGTTAATTTAACCATCAATACTGGAGAAATTCATGCAGTAATGGGACCAAACGGTACAGGAAAATCAACACTTTCTGCAGCAATTATGGGACATCCAAGTTATGAAGTAACAGAAGGAGAAATCTTATTAGACGGAGAAAACGTTCTTGAAATGGAAGTAGACGAACGTGCTCGTGCCGGTCTATTTTTAGCAATGCAATATCCAAGTGAAATTGCTGGGGTAACAAATGCAGAATTTATGCGTTCAGCCATTAATGCTCGTCGTGATGAAGACAATAAAATGGGTGTTCGTGAATTCATTAAAAAATTAGATGAAAAAATGGCGATTTTAGATATGCCAGAAGAAATGGCAGAACGTTACTTAAATGAAGGGTTCTCTGGAGGAGAAAAGAAACGTAATGAAATTCTTCAATTAATGATGATTGAGCCAAGTTTTGCGATTTTAGATGAAATCGATTCAGGGTTAGATATTGATGCGCTTAAAGTGGTTTCTCGTGGGGTTAATGCTATGCGTGGAGAAAACTTTGGATCATTAATTATTACTCACTATCAACGTTTATTAAACTATATTGAACCAGATGTTGTTCATATTATGATGGACGGACGTGTGGTAATGACTGGAGATGCAGCTTTAGCAAAACGTCTAGAAGCAGAAGGATATAAAGGAATTAGTGAAGAATTAGGAATTTCTTTAGAACATCAAGAATAGGAGAAAGAGAATGGCAGAGAAATTAACCGTAACACCAGAACAACTGACTTCATTCTCTCTTCTAAAGAATGAACCAGATTGGTTTTTAGACATTCGTTTAAAAGCATTGGAATTAGCGAAACAATTACCATTACCATTTATTGAGCGTGTAAAATTCCACCGCTGGAATTTATTCCAAAGTGAAATTGGAGAAGCAAACTCAATCATTACAGAATTAGAAAAAGATATTCCAAGTGCAGTAGGAAGTGCAAAAATTGTTCAATTAGGAGCTGTTTCTTACTGGGAAGAGATGGATGTTGAAACAGCGATGCAAGATGTATTAGTAATGGATTTATTTGAAGCATTGCAACAATATCCAGAATTAGTGAAACCATACTATATGACAAAAGCTGTACCAGTGGATGAAGATAGCTTAACTGCGTATCATGCAGCAATGGTCAATTCAGGAATTTTTATTTATGTTCCTAAAAATGTTGTTTTAGAAGATATTATTGAATCTCATTTTGTACAAAATAATACAGTAGACGAAGCATTTGTTAAACACGTATTAATTGTTGCAGAAGAAAATAGTTCACTATCTTATGTGGAACGTTTCGAAAGTATTGGAGACCGTAAAAATACAGCGAATATTGTTGTAGAAGTCATTGCAAAAGAAGGAGCAAAAGTTCATTTTGCTGCAGTAGATACTTTAGGTCAACCAACAGATGCTTACATTAACCGTCGTGGCTATTTAGAAAAAGATGCGACTATTGAATGGGCATTAGGAATTATGAATGATGGAAATGTCATTGCAGACTTCGATAGTGAATTACGTGGAGTAGGTTCTACAGCAAAAGTAAATGTTGTTGCTATTTCAACTGGTAAACAAGTTCAAGGTATTGATACAAGAGTGACAAACTATGCAAACCACTCAGTGGGACATATTTTACAACATGGGGTTATTCTTGATAAATCAACATTAACATTCAATGGAATTGGACATATTATTAAAGGAGCAAAATTCGCAGATGCACAACAAGAGAGCCGTGTATTAATGCTTTCTGAAGGCGGACGTGGAGATGCAAACCCAATTTTATTAATTGATGAAAATGAAGTAACAGCAGGACATGCGGCAAGTGTGGGACAAGTGGATGATGAACAATTATTCTACTTAACAAGCCGTGGAATTAGCCAAGCTGAAGCGAAACGTTTAGTAATTCGTGGATTCTTAGGTTCTGTTATTAGTGCAATTCCAGCAGAAAATACGCAAAAAGAATTAGTAGAAATGATTGATCAAAAGTTGGCGAAAAATGATGAACGTTAATCAAATTAGAAAAGATTTTCCAATTTTAACTAGAACCGTTAATGATGAACCGTTAGTGTACTTGGATAATGCCGCTACAACGCAAAAGCCTGAAAGTGTGATTCGTTGTATAGAAGAATATTATCGTCATTATAATGCGAATATTCATCGTGGCGTTCATACACTAGCCCAACTAGCTACAGATGCCTATGAAGCGAGTCGTCAAAAGGTGCAAGCCTTTATCCATGCTTTCTCGATAAAGGAAGTATTGTTTACAAGAGGAACAACAACTGGATTAAATTGGGTGACGCAAGGTTTTGCTAAATATCGCCTGCATGAAGGAGACGAGATTTGGATTAGTAAAACGGAGCATCATTCTAATTTTGTTCCATGGCAACAATTAGCACTTCAAACAGGAGCTAGTTTAAACTTCCTTCCATTAACTGAGGAAGGGGAGCTAGATTTACAAGCTACAAAAGAAGTTTTAACGAATAAAGCAAAAATCGTTTCAATTGCGCATGCTTCAAATGTCTTAGGAACCATTCAGCCGATTAAAGAATTAGCACAAATCGTCCATGAAGTTGGAGGAGTATTGGTTGTCGATGGAGCTCAAGCAGCACCGCATATGAAAATCGATGTACAAGACTTAGATTGCGACTTTTATGCGTTTAGTGGACATAAAATGTTAGCTCCAACAGGCATTGGTGTCTTATATGGAAAGCAAGTACTATTAGAAGAAATGCAACCTATTGAATTTGGTGGAGAAATGATTGATTTCGTGTATGACACAGAAAGTACATGGAATGAACTTCCGTGGAAATTCGAAGCAGGAACCCCAAATATTGCCGGTGGAATTGCTCTAGGAGCAGCGATTGATTACTTAGAACAAATTGGAATGGATCATATTCATGCCCATGAACAACAATTAGTAGCGTATGTTTATGACAAATTAACACAAATGGAAGGTGTGACCGTTCATGGTCCAACGGATGTTTCAAGAAGAAGTGGCGTGATTTCATTTACAATGGATGGTGTTCATCCTCACGATTTAGCGACAGCATTAGATATGGAAGGCGTAGCGATTCGTGCAGGACATCATTGTGCGCAACCGTTAATGAGAGATTTATGTGTTTCTTCGACTGCTCGTATTAGTTTTTATATTTATAATACAATGGAAGAAGCTGAATTTTTCATAGAAGCATTACAAAAAGTAAAGGAGTTTTTCTCAGATGGCTTTATCTAAATTAGATCAATTATATCGCCAAGTGATTTTAGACCATTCGAATTTTCCTCGTCATAAAGGAATTCAAACTGAAAAAACAGCTGAAGTTATCGAGTTAAATAATCCGACTTGTGGCGATGTATTACAGTTACAATTAGAATTATCAGACGATGGTCATATTACAAGTGCTCGCTTTGATGGACAAGGATGTTCTATAAGTATGGCGAGTGCGAGTATGATGTGTGTTATTTTAGAAGGAAAAACTTTACCAGAAGCTTTGGAATTAGCAGAAGATTTCTCAAAATTAGTGCAAGGACAGAGTGTGAATGAAGAACGATTAGAAGATGCTGCCTTACTAAGTGGAGTTTCTAAATTTCCTGCACGTATTAAATGTGCAACCTTAGCATGGAAAGCATTAGAAAAAGCAGTTGAACAGAAAAACAAGAAAGGAATATAAAAATGAGTGGAGTTCCAGAATTAGAAGATTACAAGTATGGCTTTCATGAAGATGTAACGCCCGTATTTGATAGTGGAGTTGGATTAAGCGAAGAAGTCGTTCGTACCATTTCAAAAATGAAAAACGAACCAGAATGGATGCTTGAATTCCGACTAAAATCTTTAAAAGCATTTGAAAAAATGCCAATGCAAACATGGGGAGCAGATTTATCAGATATTGATTTTGATGCGATTACCTATTTCAAACGTGCGAGTGATAAACCAGCTCGTTCTTGGGATGATGTTCCTGAGAAAATCAAAGATACATTTGAAAAAATTGGGATTCCAGAAGCAGAACGTGCCTATTTAGCAGGGGCATCTGCACAGTTCGAGTCAGAAGTGGTGTATCACAATATGAAAGAAGAATTCGATAAACTAGGAATTGTCTTCACCGATACAGACTCAGCATTAAAAGAATACCCAGAATTATTCGAAAAATATTTTGCAAAATTAGTACCACCAACAGACAATAAATTAGCAGCATTAAACTCAGCAGTATGGTCAGGAGGAACGTTTATTTACGTACCAAAAGGGGTAAAATGTGATGTTCCACTTCAAACCTATTTCCGTATTAATGACCAAAATATGGGACAATTTGAACGTACATTAATTATTGTAGATGAAGGTGCAAGTGTACACTATGTAGAAGGATGTACAGCACCAACTTATTCATCTAATAGTTTACATGCTGCGATTGTAGAAATCTTCGTAGAAGAAGGTGGATACTGCCGTTATACGACGATTCAAAATTGGTCTGATAATGTCTACAATCTTGTAACAAAACGTGCTCGTGCAGCAGCTCATGGAACAGTTGAATGGATCGATGGAAACTTAGGAGCAAAAACAACAATGAAATATCCTTCAGTATTTTTAGAAGGGCCTTATGCAAAAGGAACAATGTTATCAATTGCTTTTGCTGGAGAAGGACAACATCAAGATACAGGGGCGAAAATGATTCATAATGCACCTCATACTTCTAGTTCGATTGTTTCAAAATCAATCGCAAAAGATGGCGGGGTTGTAAACTATCGTGGACAAGTGACATTCAGTAAGAAATCTGACTATTCCATTTCTCATATTGAATGTGACACGATTATTATGGATGATTTATCGAAATCAGATACAATTCCATTTAACGAAATTCATAATGATAAAGTCGCTTTAGAACATGAAGCAAAAGTATCAAAAATTTCTGAAGAACAACTATTCTACTTAATGAGTCGAGGAATTAGTGAATCTGAAGCAACAGAGATGATTGTAATGGGATTCGTTGAACCATTTACAAAAGAACTTCCAATGGAATATGCAGTTGAGTTAAACCGATTAATTGCTTATGAAATGGAAGGTAGTGTGGGATAAAACCCTAGCAAGTGCTAGAAACGTTGACATATCAACGTTTCTAGGATTGCTTTTTTGTTTATTTTTTGATTTTTGCCAGAGATTTTGCCAGAGATTGCTAAAATCCTAAATGTTTTGAAAAATTCTAATCGTATTTGTTAATGAAAGAACTTGAGACTTTAGTAAGGCTTAGAATAGGATTTGACAATAGGGTAATTTACTTTTAGAATATATTTGTTATTAAGTGGGGGGACGTAGTGACGTCTAAAAAAGGCTAGAAATGAAAATTTTTAGTCTTTTTTGTTGGGCAGGGATATAAGAGACAAAAACTTCTCTAAATTATTTCCACATCAGTATAGTTATATGGAAAAAGTAGAAAATAAAGCTATACAAAAATATTAACGATAATTTATAATTAGCTTAATGAATATTGTAAATAAAGGAAACTAAACAAATGAAAGCACTAATTGTATTAGATTGTCAAAAAGGTATGTTAGAACGTGGACATTTTGACGAATTGAGAAAAAATATTTTGAAGTTACAAAATATTTTTAAGCAAAATGGAGATATTATTATTAATACAAGACATATTGATAATGATGAAAATAGTATTATTTACAATGGAAATGAAAGTGGAAGTTTGGATGAAGAATTGTCAGTTTTAGCAGACTATATTATTGAAAAAGAAAGTCCAAATATTTTTCACTTTAAAGATTTGACGGAGATTTTAGAGAAGCATCAAATTAATGAAGTCGTAATTACAGGATTAAATGCTGAATATTGTTGTTTATTTTCTGCTATTATTGCTTCAGATAGAGGCTATAAAGTAACTTATATTGAAGATGCAACTGACAGTGTGAATAATGGGGAGACATATGAAATGAAGGATTTAGATATTGTTGATTTCATTGGTTGCATATTAGATTGGTCAGGTCAAGTAGAAGTATTATATCTTGATGAATTTGAAAGTAAAAACTGATAGATTTGCTACAAAATTGACAAAAGAAAATAGTTATTATAGAATGATCTCAGAGTTGAGGGAGAATTTTTATCCTTTCAATTACAAATTTTTCCAATAATCTATAGTGATATAGAAGTGTAAAAAAGCACGTTACACTGCTTGGCAGAGCTAATGAACTGTTCCCTTGCGATAAGCCTAAAAAGCACAACAGTAGGGAGTTAGTTGCTTTATATGAGTAACTAATCGATTGTCTTGTTCGGAGACTATTCCGTTCCGTGCTTATTTTTTTTGCTTTAAGGAGCGACTATGGATAATGATGCAACTTTACAAAGTGTTTTAATTGATTATCATGAAAAGTTTTGTCATAAAAAATGTTTATTGGAGATAAACTATCCTAAATTTGATAAAATAGTTGTTCTCTTTCATGAACTTGATTTGAACCATTTATTGGGCTTACATTATGTATTAGATAAAAGTATCAATGCCACTACAAGTATACAAAGTATAAAAGATAATAAATTATTTTTATCTGATTTAACAAAAAGTACTAATTTTAGGAAGATGTTTTCTAGATTTAATAATTACTCGTTTATAGAGAGAATTTTCTATGATAAAAAAGTGAAAGTTTGTGTTTTAAATAAAGACTTAAATAGTAATAATATGCATCTGGATTTAGTTTTCTTTGAGGAAAAAGGAAGAACTGCTTTGGTATTAGGGTTAAGAAAAGTGGGAAATTATTATAGATTGATTATTTTACATGAAAGTGATGCTAGAAAATATAAAAAAGTAAGAAAAACTATAATTAATAATATATCATGGTTAAAATAAAAAATAGCGCTATAAGGCGCTATTTTTTTATTTTAATGTAAAGCTCATTGAAACTGGGTTGTGATCAGAATGTTGAAACTCTAAGTCGTGTGCTTGGACATGATTGAATTGTACATTATCTGAAATAATGAATCCATCGACTAATGTCACGAATGTTTTTTCTTTTTGGTAGCCTTCATCTAATGCACGAGCAGACGGGATTTTTTGTTCTGCTAATCCTTGAGTGGCTAGTGTAAAATGTTTTGAAAGATTATCTACTGGGAATGGATGAGTCCAAGTTTGTGGTTCATCGGATGTTTGGAAGACTTCAGGACTTTTTCCAAGTAAAATATCATGATTAAAATCTCCACCGACAATAACATAGTTTCCTTTTTCATATTCACTTTCCATATAGTGGAATAGTTTTTCTAATTGGCTTTTTCCAATTGTTGGATCTTTTGTATAAGCAGATAAATGAATATTGATTAAAGCTAATTGTTTCTGATTGGAAACGGGTAAGTAACTAACGGTGAAAGCTCGATCTAAATCGAAAAATTTATTAAAATTCGTTTCAATGGGTAAACTATATCTCTGGCTAGATTGAATCGTGTATTTTGACATCGTTAGGAGTCCAGAAGTTGCTTTTCCAATGGGATCTAATATTGGATAAAATAAATAAGGGGAATCATAGTTTTGTCCAAATACCCAATTTTGTTTTTCAAAAGCTTGAGTTATAAATTCCACTTCATCAACATGTTGGGAACGATCTCCATCCGTGTCTATTTCTTGGAATAGAGCAATATCTGGTTGAATCATCTGAATAGCATTTTGGATTCCTTGCATATTGTCTAATACGGTTTGTCGATTATAAGCTCTGGAATATTGCCCACCGTCCATAAAGAAGCTATAGTCTTGAGGGTAAGCTCCATATCCGATATTAAAAGAGGAGATGGTGTAATCTTTTCCAGTGTTAAGAGTTTGGTCTGTATGGCTTGTAACGGATAAAGGTAGATTATCTTTTAAACGATAATAAGCCGTATAACCATAAATATAATAGCCAATAATTACACTGATAAGAATAATAAGAGGACTTAAAAAATAAAATAGTTTTCGTTTGAATGATGTTTTTCTTTTCATAATACTTTCCTTTTACTATTAATAAATTTCTTTACCGATTATACCATGATACTTCAAAACTACATAAAGGGATGAATTTCATTTCATTGACAGTGCTTTCTATTTTGGTGTATAGTGGCTCTGTTATAAAGATTACTAGGAGGTTTTGTTATGGCAGAAGTAGAAAGCTTCACATTAGATCATAATAAAGTAATTGCACCTTATGTGCGTAAAATTACAGAAGAAGTTGGAGAAAAAGGAGATCGTATTACGAATTTTGATATCCGATTTTTACAACCAAATAAGCAAGAAATGCCAACAGGTGTAATTCATACATTTGAACATTTATTAGCAGATTTATTAAGAGATAGAGTAGACGGAATTATCGATATTTCTCCATTTGGATGCCGTACTGGATTTCATTTAATTACATGGGGAACACCAAGTGCAGAAACAATTGCTGTTGCGCTAAAAGCAACATTAGAACAAATTGTTAACGAAATTCGTTTTGAAGATATTCAAGGAATTTCAGCTGTACAATGTGGAAACTACAAAGATCATTCATTATTCGGGGCAAAAGAATACGCAAAACAAGTATTAGAACAAGGAATCAGTATCGACCCATTCGAAAGAAAAGTGATTTAATGACTAGAATTATTGTCGTGAAGGAAAGAAGGAGACTTCTAACTTCACGTTTTTTTAATATGTAGAGATTTGAAAACTATTTTTTATTCTACCTATTTCTATGAAGATGAGTATATGCTTATTAGAAATGGATAAAATAAAAAACCTTTTTGCTAGACAAAAAGGTTTTTTATGAATGTATTATTTTCTGTTTTGTTTTCCGCTGTTTTTTCCTGTTGATGTGCGGTTTCTTTGTGCAAATGTTTGTTGAGCAGGGGAAACAGTTGTATTATTTGAAGTCTTAACAGTGTTAGTTGTATCTGGTAAGATAACTGAATTTCCTTGAGCTTCTAATTCGGCATCGATTTCAGCTTTTACTTTTGGACGAATGAATTGGTTTTGAATCCAAGTTTGTAAGATTGCAGTTAAACCAGAAGTGAAGAAGTAAATCCCAATCCCTGCAGCTGTACCAACCGTGAACATTAGCATCATGACGGGCATCAAAAATAGTGTAGCTTTAGCTTGAGCCTTTTGCGTTTCATCCATATATAATTGGCTAATATATCCTTGGATTAAATAAATAACGGCAGTTGCAATTGCAATTGGTAAATACGTACTACCTAATGAAACTCCCATAAATGAACTATTTGAAATTTCAGGAGAGTATAAAATCGCATTATATAAAGCACTATAGACTGGCATTGTTACTAATACTGGAAGACATCCAGAAGCAACCCCACCTGTTAATGAAACATTATTTAAACGATAAATATCCATTGTATATTGTTGAACTTCCATACGTTGTTCTGGTGTTGGGTTATCCCCATAACGTTCGTTCATTTTATCAATATATGGTTTTAATAATGCCATTTTTTCTTGGTTCATTAACATTGTTTTCATTTGTTTAAACATAGTAGGCATTAGAATAATACGAACTACAATTGAAACAATCATAATAGAAATGACATAGTTTCCACCGATTGCTGAAGCAATCCAGTTTAAAATGGTTTGAGTTGGGACTGCTAAATAATCATAGACAATTCCATATGGTTGATTAGTGGCTTTGTCGATTTGTACACATCCAGAAAGGAATAGTACAAGTAAGCTCGATAGAGCTGCTAATTGAATTTTTTTTGTTAATTTCATGAATCACATTCCTTTATTTTTTTCTGTCAAACACAATCATTTTACTTTATATTGAATAGAATAGCAATGAAAATCAGTCGTATGTGGATTTCTCTCTCATTAATAATAAATTGAGAATCCTTTATAAATCGGTTCGTTTTCAATAATTTCTAATGTTGATGAACGGATTTTTGCATACGGAGATGGAGGAGAGGTTTTCACTCGGTCTACAAAAGCATAGGCTCTCTCCGGGGTATCCTGGACAATGATTTCAACGGAAGCATCGATTTTATTTTTTACCATTCCGTTTATCTGTAATTGGTCTGCTAAACGTTTTGTATAAAAACGAAAACCAACTCCTTGAACAAGTCCCCAAACTCTTAGACGTAAAGTAATCATTTGAATTCCTCCTTTTTAACTATCCTATCAAAAATATATGAATTTTCAATGGATGAAGATAACAAGTTTTGAAAAAGTCTGGTATACTGTTCAAGAGAGGTGATAGATATGTATTGTGTTATCCAAACAAAAGGGGTCGATGAACCTTGGTGGATGATGGACGACTGGAAAGAGATGATTGTTTTAGAAGAATTTTGTTCCACTCTAGAAGAAGCAAAAGAACTTTATAAACAATTAGTAGAAACATATACAGCTAAATATCAAATGAAACGTGAGAAATATTTTTCTTGCGCATTTTGGGATGAGAATGAATGTGAATATTGTGAGTCCTGTGAGGATTGTTTGCAAATTTATTATGGTGTATTGATTTTAACACCAGAAGGAAAACTATATTCAGAAGGAGAGTAAAGTGGCTAAGCAAGAACAAAAGAGAAAAAGAAAATCTACAAAAAAGAAGACTGAGTCTACAATGTCCATTGAAATTGTGATGGCGATTTTGATTCTAATTCAATTTTTAGCCATTTTTAAATTAGGATTTTTAGGACGATTTTTTGCCAATAGTATTCGTTTTTTTGTAGGAGATTTATTTATATATGCGGGGATTGTTGGAATACTCACTTCAATAGGAGTTTTATTCCGTGGAAGAGTACATTCTATTCCGAAAAAATGGATTGGAGTTGCTACATGTCTTTTGATTGGGATTTTTCTTTGGGTAGAAGTGGCTGTATTTAGTAATCATGTTCAAGAAGGCGGTCAGTTATTTAAAGAAATGATGGCTCGTTATGCGATTGATTTTAAAGCAAATGCGATCGAACAAAATTTAGGTTCGGGGATGATTGGAGCATTATTTTATACGATTACTTATTTCTTAGTTTCTCAATGGGGAACTTATTTGACGATTTTCGTACTATTTATGATTGCCATATTCGTAGCGTTTGAAATTCATTTAAGAGATGTTTTCGAAGTTTTAAGAAATTGGACAGCCCAAGTGAAACACCAATTAGAAGCAAATAAAGTGGAAAAAGCTTCTCAAGTTCGTGAAACTAAACCAGAAGTGATTGAAGCAAAACCAAAAGAAGTAAAAGAAAAGAAAGCTTCTTTAATCGACAAGATGAAAAACTTTGTTTTTGATGAAGAGGAAGAAGAGGATGAGTTTGAAGAAATTTATCCAGAAGTAACAACACCTCCAGTAACAAAACCAGTTGCAGAAGAGGAGTTTGTTCAACCGAAAAGAGAAGAACCAACTTCTTTTACTCCTTTTATCGAACCAACAGAAGTAGAGGAAGATACAGAAGATTTAGAAGACTTTGTCATTAATGGAGGAACTGATGATTCAGATTATCAATTACCACCTTTAACATTATTAAATCCAATTCCACCATCTGATCAATCAGATGAAAAAATGATTGTTGAGAAGAATCTTAAAATTTTAGAAAGAACGTTTGAAAGTTTTGGAGTAGAGGCAAAAGTGATGCCAAATCCATTAGTAGGGCCTGCTGTAACTAAATTCGAAATTAAGCCTGCTATTGGAGTGAAGGTTAGCAAAATTGTGAATTTAAGTGATGATATTGCCTTAGCTCTTGCTGCAAAAGATATTCGTATTGAAGCGCCAATTCCTGGAAAACCTTATGTAGGAATCGAAGTACCAAATAGTAAAACAAGTTTTGTGGCCTTTAGTGATGTCATTCAAGCAGCTCTTCAATCACCAAAACCATTGGACGTACCTCTAGGAAGAGATATTTCTGGAAATGTTCGATTATGTGATATTTCTAAAATGCCGCACTTATTAATTGCTGGTTCAACGGGTAGTGGTAAGTCCGTTTGTATTAATGGGATTATTACGAGTATTTTGATGAAGACAAAACCTCATGAAGTTAAATTAATGATGATTGACCCTAAAATGGTAGAGTTAAATGGCTATAATGGCATTCCTCATTTATTAACGCCTGTTGTCACAAATCCAAGAAAAGCAGCGCAAGCTTTGAAAAAAGTTGTAACTGAAATGGAAAAACGTTATGAAATGTTTGCTGCAATGGGAATGAAAAATATCGATGGCTATAATGCGCATGTAGCTTCTTATAATGCGGAAACTGGAGAAGAGAATCCATTACTTCCATATATTGTGGTCATTGTGGATGAGTTAGCAGACTTAATGATGGTTGCGAGTAATGAAGTTGAAGATGCGATTATTCGTTTAGCGCAAATGGCTCGTGCAGCGGGGATTCATATGATTCTAGCAACGCAACGTCCATCAGTTGATGTAATTACGGGAATTATTAAAGCAAATGTACCTTCAAGAATTGCTTTTGCAGTATCTAGTGGTACAGATTCTCGTACGATTATTGATTCAAGTGGTGCAGAAAAATTACTGGGTCGAGGAGATATGTTATATATTCCAATGGGTGAGAATAAGCCGATTCGTGTACAAGGAGCTTATTTAACAGATGAAGAAGTAGAAAGAATTGTTGAATTTGTAAAAACACAACAAGAAGTGGAATATGATGAGACAATGATGCTACCAGAAACACCAGAAGGAAGTTCAGATGATCCTGAAGATGATTTATTTTATGAAGTATTAGAAATGATTCGAGAATTAGAAACGATAAGTACTTCTTATATTCAACGCCGATTTAAAATTGGATTCAATCGTGCAGCTCGTTTAATTGAAGAGTTAGAAGCAAGAGGTTACGTAGGGCCTTCAGAAGGAAGCAAGCCAAGAAAAGTAAACTTAGATGCTTTTGATCATGAAAATGACTCACAAAATCCACCAACTGCGTAATAAATGAAATGCTAGGACAAGCGATGCTGAAATGTTAGAATAAAACCTAACAAAATGGTTCGCTAACCTAGCATTTTTTGAAATCAGTCTTTAGATGGATAGTCAGGAAAGAAGGAATATGTTACTTTTATAGTGAGAAATTACTCTAAAGAAAGAAGGGTAGAAATGAAAAAGAATCGATTCATCTTAATACTATTTATTATAGCTATTGGGATGTTTTTAACAGGATTTCAATTATTTACAAATCACCACTTACTGTATTTATTTGTGTTAGGAATTATTTTTGTAGGAATTGCCGTTCAATTAAAAAATCGTTTTATTCGGACGAACGGGATTTTCTTTGGGATATTAATGATTCTTTTAGCGGTATTTTCTACATGGGGAATTTGGATAGCGGGAAGT
>ERZ773037.677-NODE-677-length-18356-cov-7.283919_pt1 | contig 18356 bp, 11 predicted proteins | sample MGYA00511466_ERZ773037 | MGnify/ENA primary metagenome ERZ773037 (study PRJEB29015, sample SAMEA2738146) | human oral metagenome | biome: human oral; feature: human-associated habitat; material: saliva | place: China | collected 2202 ... | reverse complement strand
TTTTGGGCACTTTGTAACATTCCTGTAACATGTTCGTAATCTATGCACACATCTAATGATTTGTCAAGTTAAATTTCTTTAATAAAGCCGAAAACCCCTGATACGAAAGGCTACATTCGACTTTTAGCCTCAAAAAGTAGTTTGAACCATCAAAGTATTGTACCCGTTTATGAGGAAGTTAGAAGATTTACAGACAGGTTACAAATCTTACACATCTTGTCATTATGTAAAACAAATCATCAAAATTTAGTCTAAATTTGGGGAAGTCACTATGGTCAAAATATTACTTTAGTCACGGTTTCAATCTAACGGTTGAAACCTTGTTTTTTTTCTATGGTCTCGCCATATATGGCGATAAACCGAAGGTTTTTCGTTTTTCCAGCGAGACGTTTCTCGCTGTTGTTTGAATAGGCGTGAACTCATGTTTAGGTGTTCTGATACCAGTTTAATCTAAACAAAGAAAATCCCTATAAAATCAAGACATTCGTCAATTATCTATGGTTTTTATTGCGGAAATCTGATAAAATAAGAATGTTCAATCTAATAAAGAAATCTACGGAGAACCAAATACTATGTCAAAACTTATCAAAAATGCTGCTCTTGCTGCGGGTATCGCAGCCGCATCTGGTGTCGCTGTCGCACACGCTGACGACATCACACCTGACACTACAGCAACAACTCCTGTTGCTACTGAAACTGTCGCACCAACTACAACGACAACTGCGCAAGCTGAAAGCAAACCTGTCACTCAAGCTGACGTAACTTCTGCCGAAACAGCTTACAATCAAGCAACTGCTGAAGTCGCAACTGCTCAAGCCGACGTTGACGCTAAAACGCAAGCTGAAACTTCTGCTCAGACTGCCGTTGACACAGCGACTACTGCTGTGACAGAAGCTAAGAATGACGCCGCTGAAGCGACACCAGCAGGTATTGCTAAAGCTGAACAAGCTATCACAACGGCTGAATCAAACGTTACAGCCAAAGAAAACGCTGTAGAGTCCGCTAAAGCAGACCAAGCTAAAGCCGACAAAGACGTTGAAGCGAAAGCCGCTCAAGTAGCCGCTGACCAAAAAGACGTTGACGCTAAAGCCTCTGACGTTAAAGCTAAAGAACAAGGCGTTGCAGACGCTAAAGCCGTTCTTGACGGAACTGGTGCAAGCAAGGTTATCGCTAAACAAGAAAAAGCCAAAGCTGACCAAACTGTAGCCCAATCTGATAAAGACCTCGCTGAAAAGGCACTTGCTGAAGCTAAAACAGCAGACGCTAAACGCGAAAGCAACATTAAAACAGCAACAGCTGACCTCTCAACGAAAGAAGCTGAACAGGCTAAAGCCAATCAAGCCCTCACACAAGCACAAAAAGCAGCAAGCCAAACGTCTGATGCGGAACACCTTGCTTACACGACTAAACTCTCAGCTGACGCTAAAGCTGACAGCATCAACGTCGTTAATGTTCCTACCGAATACGTTCGCGCCTTGAAGGCTTATGAAGAAGCTCGTTTTGGAACAGCTGCTTACGACCAAGCCCTTAAAGACCTTAAAGCTATCAACAAAGTTGGTCTTGAACTTAATGCGTTTAAGTCAAACCCTGAAGATGCTAACATCGTTCTTCCTGACGTTAACAATCTCTCAGAAGACATCCGTACAAACTTGTCACTCTTCACGTCTGACCTCGTTAACCAAATTCGTACAGCCTTTGGAACACCTAAGACAGACGTTACCAAATCATCAGTGGCAATCTCAGACGCTGTGACTGACGCTTACGTTAAAGCTAACTGGAACGACATCAACGCTGGTCACTACGACGATGGTATCAATGGCATTCAAGTCGGTTCTATCTCAGGACGCTCTGTTCGTGAAAACATGAACTCAGGCTACATGCCGTCAAACACATTGACACTTGACACCCTCAAAGGTAAAGTCTACAACGCTATCATGCGTTTCATGTTCAACGGTTACGAGTGGGCGCACGCGACATCAATCGCAGGTCTTGACCTTGAGCCTGGACAAAAAGATCACTTGGGTGCTGATTTCTCAATCTACGAAACAAACGCCGACAAGAACTGGCCTTACCTCCTTCGTTTCCACGTGAACACGACATCAAAAGCCAATGCTGATGACGTTGCTCTTGCTAACCCATACGATAGTGCAACTATCTTGGCCGCTCAAGCTAGCGCAACAACTGTTTACAACAAGGCTAAAGCGGCTAATGACGCTGCTCAATTGGTTCAAAACCAAGCTACTGAAAATTACGCTGTTGCAACAACTAACGTCGCTAAAGCGAAAGCCCTTCTTGCAACGCTTGAAGCAACGCCTGTCCAAACACCAAAAGCTAAAGCAGACCTTGACGCTAAAGTACAAGCGCTTAAAACAGCTAACGAAACCCTCAAAGCGGCCAACGAAGCTGTTGCCAACTTGAACGCTGACATCAAGACTAAAACACAAGCTCTTGAAAATGCTAAAGCTGAACTCACTAAGGCTGAACAAGCGCTTAAAATAGCTGAAAGCAAACGTAACCAAGACCAAACGGCTCTTGAAAACGCTAAAGCCGTAGCTAACGCTAAAGCTACTGCTGTTAAGACAGCTGAAACAGAACTCGCAAGCGCACAAGCGACCCTCAAAGCAGCTAAAGACCATTTGGCTAACTTGAAAGACGCACCAGCACGTCTTGCTAAAGCTGAAGCACAACTCGCAACAGCTGAAAAAACCCTTGAAACAGCTAAAGCTGAACTCAAAGCAGCTCTTAAGACACTTGAAACTAAGAAAGCTAAAGCCTCTGAAGCTAAAGCTGACTTCGATAAAGTATCTGAAGCTTACGCTAAGGTCCTTGAAGCCGAACGTCAAAAAGCTGTCGCTGAAAGCTACGCTAAAATCGTTGCCGATGGTCACACACCAGTCCCTGTCGTAGACGCTAACGGTACTGTCGTTGGTTACCAAGCGCTTGAAACGCAAAACCAAACGGTTAAAGCACAAGCCTCTGTTAACCAAACACGCTTTACTAACCAAGCCAAAGCACAAACAACACCAGCTAAAGGTTCAACACAATCAGACAAAACATTGCCTGAAACAGGTGAAGCATCAAGCGCTCTCCACATCCTCGGAAGCTTCCTCGTTGGTTTGGGCCTTGCTGCCACTGACCGTCGTAAACGTCGTAACTAATCACTAAACCGCAGTTTTTAAACTGTGGTTTTTTTTTATTTGACTAAAGACATAGAACTGCCGAGCAGTTCTATTGTTTTTCTGACTATAGTTAATTATTTTAAAGGAGAAAACTTATGGATTTATCTTACTTTGCCGATTTTAAAGGCACACGACCTGTAACCAACTCACGTCTAGAGGCTGCACGACACAGTAAAAAGTTTCTAGGGTTCATTTCAACCCTAGAAGACATCGTGGCAAACGCTCTAGCAGGTATTGAAGAAGCTGATATTGAAGAAGACCTCAGCTACAGCTACAACACGCTTGAAGTTATCATCCCAAGCTACCACGTCCAACGCTACATCCCTGGGCTCGACGTTGACATCGTTGTCCTTTTCATGCGTACCAACTTTACAGACGCTCACAATTTGCGTTATACAGCTGATACCATCAGCCAATTCTACCGCAATGCGTCTATCACCATCGGACGTGCCCACTCTGTTAAGAACTACCACGTTAATCTACGTCATACGTCTCGTACGGGTGGTTATACAGCCCTTAACGACAGTATTGCGCGTCTTTATAGTATCGAAAAGAAACACGACGTCTTCCCACAACTCACAGGTAAAGGCTTGGACGAACTCGCTGATAACCTTATCACAGTCGTCAACCCACAAGCTAGTCACTTCCCTCGTAGCTTCTCAGTTAACTAGAAAGGTCACTTATGCTTCCATTACCAACCGTTATTGAACAAACGTCACGTGGCGAACGCGCCTACGACATTTACTCGCGTCTCTTAAAAGACCGTATCATCATGGTTCAAGGACCCGTCGAAGACGTTATGGCTAACGCTATCGTTGCCCAACTCCTCTTCCTCGACGCTCAAGGTCATGAAGATATCTACATGTATATCAACACACCTGGTGGTTCTGTTTCAGCAGGTCTCGCCATCGTTGATACCATGCACTTCATCAAATCTGACGTTCAAACTATTGTTATGGGTGTTGCCGCTTCTATGGGGACCATCATCGCATCTAGTGGAGCTAAAGGCAAACGTTTCATGTTGCCTAATGCCGAATATATGATCCACCAACCTATGGGTGGCACTGGCGGTGGCACGCAACAAACCGACATGGCGATTGCAGCAGAACACTTGCTTAAAACGCGTCATAATCTTGAACAAATCCTCGCCGATAATTCAGGGCAACCCCTTGACAAAGTCCATGCGGACGCTGAACGCGACAATTGGATGAGCGCCCAAGAAACGCTTGACTACGGCTTCATCGACACCATCGTGTCTAAAAGCAATTAAGCTAGTTGACACCCGTCAGAAAAACACGTATCATAGTAGCGGGTATCTATAGCCTATTCGGATTAGCGAAAGCCTGACCACACGGTCGGGCTTTTTCTTTTGTCTAAACCGTGGTACAATAGAAGTATCGAATCTCAGAAAGGTTAAAGCGATATGGACACCATAACAACAACAATCTATCGAGCCATAGACGGTCGTGAGTTTGACAACGAAATTGACTGCCGTTTTCATGAAGACATGCTCAGACGACACACGGTTCATGCCGAACTTCAACACTCTAAAGACGGTTTTATCTACAGCACCCCTATGAGCACCTACGTTGTTCATGCTGTTGAGGGTCGAGCCGCCTGTCATGTCAGCAGGCCCTTCCCCGTAGAACGCCCTGACGACAACAATAACCTCGTTTACGCCACGGCTGTTGTCACCTGTCTAGAGCTTCATGACGACTTACCAGCACCCCTTGACGGGTTCTCAGACAATACCGCTGAAGACGTCCTCAGTCGTCTCTATACTGAAACGGGTAACGACGACGCTTTTAGGCAACACTTGGAAACGCATGTATTGGTATTACTACCGAACCAAGCCGTCATCATTCACTTGGGGCAACTCCCTAACCTTGAAATCGCCAAATGCGTAACTGTCGAAGGCTTTGAGACGCGCAAGTAATTGTTACTTTCGTACGACAAAAAACCACTAACAGGCGTACAAACGCAACAAAAAAAGACTAAGGACAATCCTTAGTCTTTTTCTTTTAGACCGAAAGTTCTGGTGACTTTTCTTTGGTCTTTTCTTGCGTTTTAACTTTGCTTTGGTAGGCTTGCTCACGTTGGGCTTCAATCGAGCGTCGAAGAGCTTTGGCTTCGCTCTTGTCAGCCTGGAAGGTCAAGTCGTGTTTAGCAAGCGCCTCAGACAAGTTATCAACCGTCTTAGGTCCAATGTTCTCCATTTCAAGCAATTCGTCCTTATGGTAAAGAGACAAATCGTTCATGGTTGCAATATGATGAGCCTTGAGTGACTCCTTGGCTGGTGTGCCAATCGCAAGACTAGCCACAAGAACAGCGTCTTGGTCTTCGTGCGTCATACCTGTTGCATCGATATCAACACCCGCTGCTTCAATCATGTCTTGAATATCTGCATCACGCATCAATTCAGCCGCATTTTGAAGCATAAGAGCTTCTTCAGCAGCCGTGACCTCTTTAGTTTCATCCTCAGACGTTTCTGAAACAGGCGCATCCGCATCTACCGATACGTTTTCAGCTTCTTCACCGAACAAGGCTTTACCTTCAGCCAAAATCTCAGCATCCGTCTTCGCACGTTCGTTACGCCAGTTGTGCTCTTCGTCAAGCTCATTGATGAACTCTTTCGACGTCGCCCACGCTTGGTCAAGAGTCATGCGTTTTTCAGCACGCGCTTCTTGGTCCAAATCAGACGTTGGTGCAATCGGCATGGTCTTATCAAGAATGGCTTGAGGGACAAGGCTGTTCAAAACAGGGTTGTCTGTTTCAAACAGTGACTCACCTTCACATGACGCACGGAACAAACGATCAAGACCACCGCCTGTGTAAGCCAAGTTACAAAGAAGGTTAGCATCTTCAAGACCCTTACGGAACCCTTTGTAGACTTGACGACCCTGTTCGTCTTCCTCGCAAAGCGCTTGTCCGAAGGTTTCAAAGACCTGAGGGTCCAATTTGTCAAAACCAAGACTTGAATAAATCTCAATCGAACGGTTGACGAATTGGTCAAGCGTTACAGGGTCTTTACCATGGTTACCGTCGTTAATATCACGACCATCCATGAGTTCGTAAAGTCCCCCACCTGGTGTGTAGAGACCTACAAGACGAGCCGCCATAGCCGCATCGTGCTTGATTTGAAGGTTAGTTTGAATAACGTAGTAGAAAGCTTCACAAGCCGCATTAGCCGCCTCATTATCGAGACCGCGAACCGCATTGAAGGCTTTTTGAAGCATAGCTCCTGGGTCACCCGTGAAGTCAGCCTTGGTCGCATTAGCGCGTTCAGACTCGTTACGTTCCACAGACGTTGCGTGCGACATGTGTTTCATGACCTTCTCACCGTTAGGCATTTCCACTTCTTCCATGTGACGTTCAACCGTCCATGGCATGAAGTCACTACCGCGACCCGCTTCTTTAATCTTGTCACAAGCAAAAGCAAAGGCATCCGCGGCATAGGCTTTAGACACACGCGCATCGTCAGGCGTCAACCTCTCAGGCAACTGACCAACCAAACGTTTTGAAGAGCCATCAGAGACAAAGTAACCAACAGGACAATCCGTACCCTTGATTGGGTCACCCTTAACGTCAAGTTTAGCACCATTAGGGTTACGAAGCGCATCTGGCGAGAGAACCAAATCCATGGTTCCGCCCTTACCATCATCGACACCGTGAATAGTCACGTCAAGTCCACCCCACATAGCAATACCCGCAAGAGAGGCTGGTTTACCTTTAGCGCCGTCGTTGACCATTTCAGCCGCTGACTTCAAAATATGCGCTTCAGACGTGTAATCAATACTTGCCGAACCAATCGCATAATCGCCAAGGAAGGCTTGGTGTGTATACTCGCTAAGAAATTTAACCGCTTCATCGCCACGACCTGCGTTTGCGAGATACTGCGCCTTACGACGTATAGTCACAAGTTCAGGGTTCATGGCTTCAGCCGTCTTGAGCTCAAGACCATCATTGATAAACAACGGGCGTTGGTTACGCACAGGGTTACCATCGCTATCAAGAACAGGTTCACCGTTTTCATCGTAAGCATCGGTTAACTGCGAACGGTCAAGCAACTGCGCTTGGACGCTAGCTTTTGCTTTCAATTCTTCAACAACATCAGCACTGAAACCACCGAAGAATCCAAAACCGTCGCCGTCGAAGTCACCATCAAAACACTTGTCCATAGCGGGGTTCATAGCGAACCCTTGGTAATTAGGGTCATCTGAGACGATAACACGCATAGCACGAATGTTACCCGTATGCCAAGCAGGGTCACGGTGCATAAGCACATAACCATCGGTATCAACACCAAGAGCCGCAGCTGCTTTAGCGCTAATCATCACTTGGTCGAGGTCAAGACGCGGGTCCGCTTTAGCGGTAAGCGTTGCTGACTGTCCACGTTTTGTTTGAAGCAACTTATCACGAACAACCGAATGTTTACCGTTGAAACCAGGACCTTGGAAGGCGCGTTCGTTGATTTCAGCCATCATACCATTGTAGACGTGCTGAGCGTCGCTTTGAACATGTTCAAGGAGCATGTCAGCTTGAGCCCACTCACGCATACGTTGGTTGAAACCAGTCATTTGCGCAATACCTTCAAGAAGCGTGCCGTCAAACTCAGGAATGAGTTTATTAGTTGCGCGGTTACCAACCGCAAGTTCGCCCTTCTTGTTGAACTTAACAAGTCCCATATCAATCAAGGCTTGAACGTTACGATTGCTGTCTTTTTCGGTAAGGTCACCCAAACGTTTGTTAGGGTCGGTCTCTTTAGCCGCCATTTCGCGTTTGTAAGCCAAGTTGACGAAATCACTAAAGCTCGACATTTGGTTAAGCGTAGGCACCGAACCACCTTCAGGAATGTACGAATACAAATCCTTGTTGTCAAGCACGAACTGAGCAATGGCGCTGTAACGGCTACCGCTATTAGCGAAGTCTTCAAGTTCCTTCTGCATAGCGTCACGATTAGCGATAATCGCATTGTAGGAGCGACCCATGTCAAAGAGACGCATGTAGTTTTCCGTGAAGTCATGTTGGATAGTCACACCATCTTCGGCATCAATCTCACGTTCACGACGCAAGTTTGGATGAACCACGTAGACGTTGTTTGTTTCAGCAAAACCATCAGACGCTTGCAACTCATGAAGAGCCATAAGTGCTTCGTTGTCAATTTCACCGTTACGCATACGTTTGGTCAAGAAGTTCTCATACCCAATCGCCGCATCTTCGACAAACGGTTGACGAAGATTAAACGGCAAGTTAAGGAAACCACCTGAACGCGCCATACTGTCGATAAAGTCATCCTTAGACAAACTACCGTCTGTTTCAAAGATTTGTTTGACTTCACCCTCGCGTGGCTCGTAGTCAAGAAGCACGTTACCGTCATCATCAATATCAAGACCCATGGCAATCGTGTACTCACGAAGGTTAATCCATTGGTCTGTATTATCGTTGAACAACTCAGCAATGGTCTTAGTCAAGCCCATATTTTCAAGTTGCCATGTGTATTGACCAGAAACACTGCGACTGCGTCCACTATTAACCATAGCAGCATCATAAATAACCGATTTCTTATCGACCTGTTGTTCGGTCAACATGACAGCGCCCCAACCGAGACGGTTCTTAAGAACTTCAGTTGAGCCGTCGTCATGACGGATGATAAGATCATCAGGTTCTTTATCACCGTGAACACCACGCATGTTAAGCAAGTGACCACCAGGATTGTTACGTGAGTTGGTTGAGTAAACAGGCATGATAACGTCAACTTTAGGGTTGTCGCTAAAGAACTGCCATTCGCGAAGCAAGTCACGCTCGCGGGCTTCTTCTTCCGTCCACTCAGGGTCGATAATGACAGGTGCAATACCCTTGTTACCATCGACAAGACCCATGACCTTATCCCCTGCGATAACCGCACGACGACCATCGCCATCAAGTGACGGATGACTCATTTTCTCAGCCCATGGTTTACTGATAATCACACCATCGTCAAAACCAAAACCGTTAAAGTTCATGGTTGCTACACGGGCGTTCAAATCAATGTCGTGAGCCTTGAGGTATTGCCCGATACTCATGTTGGCACGAGCTGGGTCGCAATAGTCAAGATAAGCCATTTCAGGAAGTGCCGTAAGAGCTGTCTTCTCAGAAACATCTGATTTAACAAGACGTCCTGTTTCAGGGTCGACTTTCGAACCGATAGTCATATAACGCACCATACCAGCCTGTTTAGCAAGACCCGTCGCCGTCATATCAAAGATACCACGGTAGAAGGCATGCGACTCACGAATGTTACGACCACCTGTTTTATCAAGCGCATCAAAGGTCGGACGAACCGCATAATCATGTTTTTCGTAATCGATAGCACCGCGCATGGAAGCACCTTCGTCGTACTCGTTACGGAATTTACAACGCATGCGTTCTGTCATGATAACCACGCGAGCTTGCGTGTTACCAATACGTTTTTCGTTGTCTTCCACATAATCTTCAGCAAAACGTTGCCCTGCTGATTTACGGTAAAGACGATTAAGGGAACTACCACCAAACTCTTCAACGCGTCGATAATCAGGTTCATCCTTAGTTCCGACGTTAACGGTTGGCGTTACCATTTGTTGCATCACCGCTTGACGAACAACAGAATCGAGCTTCATGCCAAAATCATTGGCACGCAAACGGTAGAGCGCTCCCGCATCATCACTGTTAATGTGCTCATGAATAAGCTCACTCGGGTCTTTATCGCCCATAGTAAAGTACAATTCGGTCGTAGGAACAAATCCATAGTTATCACGTCCGACAAATTGCGTATGAACCATACCGTTTTCGTCTTCGTCAAAGACCTGTCCGATTTCTCCTGAAATCACTTCAGCATTTGAATATGGAATTTGACCGTCAGCTTTAGTCGTCGTTGGACTAACGTTTTGCAAGCCTTCGTAATGAATAACACCCTTGTCGTCAATACGAATGTCAATGTCTTTGACACCTGCATTTTTGAGCGTTTCGATAGTTGTCAACATGGCACGTTGACGGTTAGACACATAAGCCGTTTCAGGGTTTTGCGCCATGGCATAAAGTTTATCGAAGTCGTCTTCGAAGCCTTTAACCGTACCGTCTTCGTTGAGAAGAACATTCGCTCCAAAAGCGACACGTGGTTTATAACCGTTGCGTTTAGCTTCTTCGAGCGCTTCAGCACCACCAGGACCATCAAAACGAATAAGCTTGCCATCTTCGCCGACAATGGCACGACCACTGTCAAGCGCTTGAATGTCTTCAAGTGAATACGAACGACTGTCATCGTAAGCCGTCATACGCTCACGCATATAAGCATCTGATGAACTTGACAAACGCAATTCATCCATTGGATAATCCACACGTTTGAGCGCTGCCGACATAGCTTCATTGACATTAGGGCGTTCGTCGTTCACATAGTTTTGGACAACAAGTGTTGGGTTAAACCCTTTATCATAATCCCCAAGTTCTTCATCGATAATAAAGTCACGAAGCGTTTCAGCCGTAATATCTTCAGGGTCACTTGTTAGAAACTCCGCAAAGCGTTCCGCTGACGGTTGGTTATGGCTAAAGAATTGCGACTCAAATGGCAATGGATTGCCCTCGTTATCACGCATGTCGAAACGTCCGTTCTCATCGAGATTACGATAATAAGTACGCAAATCACTAAGAAGAGCCTTAGCGCGTGCTTTACTGAGCGGGAAACCGTCAACAAACTCACGTTCGAGTTCTTTAAGGTCTTGGCGGACGGCTTCAGCGTCCTCTGTTGACAAGAAAGCCTCGTCACGAAGCACACGGTTAAGGTTAACTGTCGCTTCAGCTAATTTCATAGCGTCGCCCGTATGGACTTTAGTGTTCCAATCGTCACGTGCGAAACGAATAGCGTCACGGATAAAGGTCTCAGCTTCAACGTCGGTCTTAAAAGTACGACTCACCCAACGTGTTGGATTGGCATCGAAACGAAGAGTTGTTCCAAGATGCACACCGTCTTCTGTTTCATAATCATCACGACCATTGAAACTAAAGGTACGGAACGAAGCCCCATTCCCTTTTTGGAAAGAGAACTTATCTTCTTCACGAGAATTACGGTTTTGACGTTCGGCGGCGTCACGCGCAGCTTTCACATCGAAACGGTGGTTTTTACCCTCACCGCTGATATCATAACGACCCAAACGCAAATCAACACTGTCAAGCATCATCGCTGGCGTTACGAAATCATGACCAAGATATCCCTTGACCGCATCCAAACCTTCAGCGTCATGCAACTGACGCAAACGGTGCGCATACGTCCCTTGGTTGGTACGCAACTGACCAATACGCCCTGGGCGTTTCTCGTCATAAACCGTCATTTTACCAATGTTAGACACAAGACCACCGACTTCTTCACGAATGTTAAGGGTCAAGACCTTGTTATTGGTTGTGTTAGACGCAGACAAAGAATAAGTCAACCCACGGGCATCGAGACCGCGAACGACTTCGACAATACGGTCGATTTGTTTACCCGTAAGTTCCGAGTCTTCAAAGAGATTGGCTAAAGTCTGACGGTCTTCTTTGGAGAAGTAAGACCCTAGACGGTCACCAATAGACCCTTCGGCTGGTTGGAACATGTTCATGTCCGAAGCATAGACACGGTCGCGACGTTCATCAGGGTCTAGAGACTCAGGGTCATACCCGAGCCAACCCTTATACACACGACGTTCGTCTTCGAGGGCTTGGACTGCTCGACGGACATTATCTTCAAAAGCAACGTTTCCGTCGCCATAATGTGATAAAACGCGTTTAATAGCGTCTTGGTTAAGGAAAGCGTCGATAGAACCACCGAGAGCGTGCGCAGGTTGCACCGTGTCGCTACCCTCACTGTAGAGCGTCATCAAGCGGTCGGCAATAGCGACTTGGGTGTTTTCTGATACGTGTGAAACCTCACCACTTGAGCGGTCAATAACCGTTCCATCAGGCTCTTGAATCCCACGGAAAGCACGACGTAGCGCCGCACCCACAAGTTCAGCACCCTCAAGACCAGTCGTTTCAGATACCGTAGTCTCAGGTTCAGGTGTTACCGTCGCTTGTTCTTCTTGGGCATAAGCCGTAATAGCAGCAACCATATTGTCGTTAAAAGCCTTAGCGTCAAACACCGCACCGCCATTAAAGGCATTAAGTCCGCTGAGAATACCTTCTTGAAGCAAGAAAGAACTAATAGGCGCTTTCTTACCCTGAGCGATAAGCTCATCGAGGGTCAAAATCTCACGAACACCACCATTAGCCAACTGAACGGGCTCACGTTTCGTTTCAGCAGCTTTAGCCATATTCTTAACAATGACTTCCACATCGACGTCAGCACGCGTGCCGTCAGCTTTGACAAAAGACACCTTTCCATCGTTTGTTTGAGGAAGGTAGTCACGAATAAAACGGCGAAGCACGCCTTCAAGGCGTGTCTTGTTTTCTTCTGTTAGTTGGGACATAGAGATATCTCCATTTCTGTTTTGATTAAAATGCTCGTAACACATATTTCAATCTTCTTTATTGTAATCGAAAACAAAAGCCCTGTCAATGCGTCCATCCAACGCATTATTTTCTAATTTATGATAGAATGTAAGTAATTAAATTTTATGAAAGGGTTTTTCTATGGCTCCATTGTCTAAACAAACCAAAATTATACTTACACTAATCATACTCTTTGTGAGTATCCTGCTGATTTTTCTCATCAGCCTACCTAAAGAAAAACAAATACTCCCAGGCAAGCAACCACGACCTAGTCAGGTTGAACTAGCAAACGCCAAAGATATACAAAAAGGATGACATTATGAACAAGAAAACACTCATTACTATCGCAGCTATCGGTCTATTGACCCTCACAGGCTGTGCCAAAACCGCCAACCAAGCCCCTAAAGCTAAAGACACAACGCCTAGCTCTAGCGTAACTAAAGAAAAAACACCAAAAGCTAAAGCTAAAGCTAAAATCACAGACCGCACTGACCCTCGCTACAGCTTGGAAGACGGCGTTCCTGACTTAAAATCAGATAAACTCACCAAAGAAGAACAAGAAATCTTCGACAAAGGTGAAACGGTCGAAGACATGGCCCTTCTTAAGAAGTTCGCCACTCAGTACCCAAAACAAGACCAGACCTTCCAAGAAACGGTCATTCGTAATAACGACGACGCCTACGAAATCGGTGGTTACTTCCGTTCGCAGTACGTCAACCGTAACCCTTGGTATTGGATTTACCTCATGCGTAACACCCGCAATCGCTACCAAAACGATGAGGGCAAAGTCTTGCGTCTTGTCGGTAGCCGTCAATACCTCCGTGGTTACCTCGACGCCTTTGCTGACGGTCAAAAAGGACAAGATCACACCAACGACCATGAACGTAAACGCATCCGAGCAGGCGTCTACCGCACAACTGATGAACACTTAGACTACGTCCAAGGCTACAAGGACGGTCTTACAGACTACGAAAAAAACTAGGGAAAATCCCTAGTTTTTTTTCTTATGGGTGCATAATCAACTGTGTGGTATCAAAACGCACGTCTGAAACGAGGTCCTCATACTGTTGGAAAGCCTCTAGTTGATAAGCCACAAGCGGATTAACCTGCGCAAACCCACGCCATGATACCGATTGTCTAAGTTCATTGAGGATACTCAACTGTTTAGCCCAGGCTCTATCAAGAACCACCAAACAGGTGTTTCGAAGTACGCGGTTGACGGAATCTTCCGTGTAAGCCCCGTATTTCACATCAAAGGCACGTTCCAAACGTTCACGAATACGTTCTTTAGTGTCGGTCTTCTGGAAAATGGCGTTATCGCCAACAAGTACATTAAGCGTCTGATTAAGGCTAAAGAAATCGTCTTCCCATCCACCGACAATGGCATAAATTTCATCCGTCATCATATCAAAGACAATCTCACGAAGTTCGCTATCATCAACCGTCAAAAGACGTAAACGCTCAGCATAGAAAGACTCACGTTGTTTACGAATAACGTCGTCATACTCAAGCACTTGCTTACGAGCGTCGTAGTTAGACCCTTCGATACGACGTTGCGCTGTCTCCACCTGGCGTTTCATCATTTTAGTCAAAGGGATTTCGCTCATAGGGTCAAGCCCTTGCTTAAGGTAGAGGTTACGCAGTTTTTCAGACCCAAAACGAACCAACAAATCGTCTTCAAGGGAGATATAAAATTGACTTTCACCAACGTCCCCTTGGCGACCGCTACGTCCACGCAACTGGTTATCAATACGGCGACTCTCGTGGCGTTCGGTTCCAATAACATAGAGCCCACCCGCTTCACGCGCCTTCTCACTCAACTTAATATCCGTTCCACGACCTGCCATGTTGGTAGCCACCGTCACAGCACCCTCTTGACCAGCCATTTTAACGATTTCAGCTTCTTTAGCATGGTTCTTAGCATTGAGTACCGTATGTGGAATACCCGCCTCAGACAAGGCTTCAGAAATAGCTTCTGAGCGCTCTACGGCTACTGTCCCGATAAGCACAGGTTGCCCTTTAGCGTGACGCTCACGAACATCCTCGATAATGGCTTGGTATTTACCCGCATTAGTCACGAATAAACGGTCAGTGCGGTCAATACGTTGGCGTGGACGGTTGGTTGGGATTGGAACTACGTGACGATTGTAAATACGGAAGAACTCTTCTTTTTCCGTCAAAACCGTTCCACTCATCCCCGACGCTTGCTTATACATCTTAAAAAGATTTTGATAAGTCACTGAGGCAGACGTCGTTGTTTCCTCTTGAATCTCAACACCTTCTTTAGCTTCAATCGCTTGGTGAAGACCATCTGAATAACGACGTCCTTCCATCACACGTCCCGAAAAGGCATCAATCAACTCCACCTGACCCTCACGAACGTCATAATCAACGTCCTTAAAGAGTCCGTATTCAGCCTTAAGCGCATTGTCAATAAAGTGAGTCAAACCAATGTGTTTGCTGTCATAAAGAGACGAAATACCGTAAAAAGCTTCCGCCTTATCCACGCCCTCGTTGGTCAAACTAACGGATTTGGTCGTTGCATCAACCGTATAGTCGTCTTTTTCAAGCGTCTTAACAAAATGAGCCGCCAGTTTATATTGCACCATGTCGTCATCACCGCTACTATTAGCGATAATTAAAGGTGTTCGGGCTTCGTCAATAAGAACCGAGTCAATCTCGTCGATAACCGCATAAGCCAAACCTCGCGTCAACACACACTCACGCGCTGACGCTGCAAGGTTATCACGCAAGTAGTCAAAACCGACCTCCGAGTGTGTGGTATAGGTCACGTCCTTAGAAAAAGCCTCTTGCTTATCGGACATGCTCATATTGGCTTCGTTATAACCGACGCTAACGCCCAAGAAGTTCAACACTGTTGACGCTTCTTCAGAGTCACGCTTAGCTAAATAATCATTAACTGTAATAACGTGAACCCCTTCTCCGTAAAGACTAAGCACATAAGCTACAAGCACACCAACGAGAGCCTTCCCCTCGCCTGTTGCCTGCTCAGCCACATAACCTTTAGCAATAGCCGCTGCGCTCATCACCTGAACATCATAGGCGAACATGCCAAGTTTACGATAAGCCGCCTCACGAACCAAGGCTAGGGCTTCAACCAATGGTAAATCACCGTCTTGCGCTTGTTTACGAAATTTCTCCGTCAAGACGGGGAAATCCTCATTCTTAGTATGCATGTGCGTGTGTTTATTGACATTAGCCACCACGCGCTCTAACTCAAGAATACGAGCCGCGTCGGCAGATAACAATTGTTTAAGAGTAGCCATAGAAAAAGCCGATACCTCCCATTTCATAGTCTAAGCAACCCTTGGACTAAATCCAAGTGTTTCTTTTGATTTTACTGTAGTATAAGTCTATTATACCATCTTTAGTATAAAATACCGAAAGAAAACTTTAAATCACATTAAAATTTAACAGAAAGGGTCTCACTTTATGACACAAATTCAATTAACTATCGACGTTCCCAAAAGCATCCTGACAACCTTGTCTAAGACAAGCTACAGTCAAACCAAACAACGCCAAGAAGCACTTCGTAATGCTCAAATTTCAGGCGAAAACGAGGCGTCTACACTCCTAGCCAACCACTTACGTTTGGTCCTCAATCCGCTTGATTACATGGCGATTGAACAAGGGCCATTCGTTGCCTATCTCAAAGATCACCTGCTTGAACGTCTCAAAGCCGTTCCATCTGACGTCAAAAACGCCACATTCCATGATAGTTTTGGTCTCATCGGAGCGGTCTTTGGTCCAAACAACAGCATTAACCGCAACTTATTTGACTTGTCAAACGCTGAAGCTTGTCGTTTGCTTGTTTCCTACCGTGGACAATTCACCCGTCCACGCTCAGAAGAAGCCGTTCACATGGACCCGCTGGACCAACCTAACGATTATTTGACCTGGGTTGTTCGTGACATGAGTACAGGACTTATCAGCCGACTCATCAATCAAGACCAATGGATTACAGGAGTCACAACCGCTGACATCCAAGCGACTTTGAAAGCAACAACCGAAAGCCAACTTAAAACTTACGTTTATGGCTAGACACACTCTAAATTCTATGCTATACTTATAGCGTCCATAGAAAAAGACCACGACGGCTAATCAGTAGTCGTCTTTTTCTTGTATATTATCAAACGAAAGAGAGAAACTTATGCAATTTACACAAACATTTTTCATTATCAAACCGGACGGGGTTGAACACCTCGACACTATTCTCAAAGAACTCACTAACCTTGGTGTTATCACGCGCCTAGACCGTATGCAATCGGCACCGCGTCACTTGTTAGAAGAACACTATACCAACATCAAAGACAAGCCTTTCTACAAGGAAACGCTTCGTTACATGCAATCAGGACCAATTTACCTTGGTATCTTGAGTAGCCCTTACGCTGATATCACCAAACGTCTTCGTACTATTGTTGGTGACACCTTCCCAAGTAAAGCTGACCCTGAAAGTCTTCGCGGACGTTTTGGTAAAGAGCACGATGACGTCGTTGAAAACGTCATTCACGCCTCAGATAGTGACGACACTGCTGACGACGAAATTCGTCTCTGGTTCCCTAAAATCAACTAACTCTATCAACGAAAGTGAGATACCTTATGTTTAACTCAAAAGAAAAACGCATCATTGCTGGTCAAATGACAACACGCATCGCTTATGCCGCTATTACACTCGCCGCTTGGACCGTCATGTACTACGGTCTTGGTGAATGGATTGGACTCTTCCTAGCGACCTGGACTAAAAACACTGACGTTAATGGTCTTAAGTCCATCCTCGACTTTGTTACAAGCTGTCTTGTCTTGCGACTAGCTTTTATCTCGGTACTGCCATCAGCAACATCTGAACGTTGCTTCAGCAGTTTGAAACAGTACACCAACTTCTACTTCCTGTCACAAGGGATTGTCCACATGGCTAAGCTATACAACAGCTCTAATACCAATGTCCCTCAAGAAATGATTATTGCAACAACCTTCGTTAGTATCGTATTTGTCCTACGACTCCTTATGCGTTATGTCAACACTTACGTCACAAAACGAACCGCCGCCGCTTTTGTAGGTATCAGCTCAAAAAGCGATGACCTCTCACTTGGCAATCTCGACAAATTTATCAGAGCACGTGATGAAAAAGACATCGATGACTTCCTTGCGACCATCAACGACAGTCAAGACCTTATCACTGACAACTATAAGCCTTACATCGACATGCTTGACCTCAAATTGTCTAAGACACGAACGCTAGACGGTGAGGTTACAGGGACTATCTCCTTCCTTCTAGGCTTTAAAATCTTCAGAAATGCGAAAAACAAATGGCTTCAAGCCTTCCATTTCCCACTCACGGGTATCATCAACCCTGTAACGTTCAACACAACAGTTGGCCCTAAACCGTTAGGTAAAGCCGTTCTCGTCGAACACAAAGACAAAGACTAATTAAAAGACCCTTAGGGTCTTTTTTTTGTTTAAATTAGCACATCGCTTTTAAAGGCTCTGAAAGGCTCCCTACGCCGTTTAAAATCCTGTCTGGTATATTTACCCTAGAATAACCCTAAAATCGTACCACGGGCTCCTGAGAGCTTCTGACGGCTATTCTAAGGTTAAATACTGTTGTTCATTTGTTTCAATAGTCTCATAAAACGCTGTAAAATCAACACATCGTTTTTAAAGGCTCTAGAAGGCTCTCTACGCCGT
>ERZ773037.676-NODE-676-length-18357-cov-4.496066_pt1 | contig 18357 bp, 24 predicted proteins | sample MGYA00511466_ERZ773037 | MGnify/ENA primary metagenome ERZ773037 (study PRJEB29015, sample SAMEA2738146) | human oral metagenome | biome: human oral; feature: human-associated habitat; material: saliva | place: China | collected 2202 ... | reverse complement strand
CCTACACGCAGGTGAAAAACATCTACATTTCCACCCGCGAAGAGCGCGAAGGGTTGTATTAATTGCCTGCTGAACGTTGATTGAAATAGAGAAAGGGTCGTCTGAACATCTGGAGTCGGGTTGAACTGGCCTCAACCTTGGGCACCCATAAAAGCCTATTCAGGCGTTCTGCATAAGCTGGGTTCTGTATGTAAACAGGACCCAGCTTCTTATTTTCAAACTGCATCGCTCCCGGTTGTAGTAGTCCAATATAATCATCTATCTGTTTCATCAGTTCGTTCACCGTCAAGTCTCCTCCACTATAGAAGCATTCCGTCACACGGGAAAGAAGCTCTCCACTGGTGCTGGGGCTATAATTTGGACTTGGCCATTTCGTTGTAGTCGAAACAAGTGATAGTTGCATATAGGAAAAAGGCCGTCTGAAAATTTATTTCAGACGACCTTGATGTGCGGTTGGGTCTTGCCCCAACCTACGTTTGCTAAATGGAATAATATCATCAGAAAAATGAAATTATCGGTCCGCCAAGCAGATTAAATGTGAAAGTAAGTGTTCCTTCCATAGTAGACTAAAAATACGAAAAACAGGAACCACCACAGCAGTATGCTAAACCAGTAGTTTTTAATAACCCGCATCGGATATCGTCTTTGGGGAAATTCAATCAGTATATTCAACTTTTGGTTCAAACATGTTCAATACGATACTTCCTTAAAGTAGGATGATTAACTAGAAACTCTAGGTATTTTTTACAAAGTTCCTCTCCGCATAATTTATACACATTAAAGAAAGTGGGAAGTAATATATCGGATACTGTAGCGTAGTTCTCAAGTGTATCAGTGAATTGTTCTTCATCTGATAACCCTCCTAGTATAAGTTGAGTAAAGTTTCTTTCATATGATGATGCTTGTGAATCATGAATTTTCCAAACTCTTACTCGCTCCTTTTTCAATTCCTCATTTGATAAAACATTGGATAAATTCAATAGAATTTTACGACACGTATTTTCTGCTAATTTTATTAGAGTATCAGGTATTTGATTATGGATACAAGGGCTAGATAAAAGTACGTTTTTGATAAAATCATGCGTAATTATCTGAAGGTCATAATAGTTTATGGCATCAATATCAAATGTATTAGTTAATTCTCGTCCTGCTATAACATCAGGTCTATTTACCTCAGCCATTTTAACCTCCATTACCGTCGCGGATTCCAAGATTTTTTAATACGTGACTACAGGAAGCACAAGCAATCATAGGTTTTCCTTTTTGTCGTTTCTGTGTGCTGTAGAGACAGAATTTTTGCTAATCCTCCAAGCTCCTCCAGATTGGTAATATTTGCTTTTCTGCTCCTTTTTACTGAGATCCTGCTGCTTCAGCACATGCACCATGCATGGTAAAAGCAGAAAACATATCCTTGGGAACATTATATTATCTATCGCATGCTTCGTGAACAACTGGATGAGTGATACCTTTACCGCCCTCTCCAGTGCTAAATCCGGTTATTGTTCCTCTAAGTATATTTGGCCCGGTCTATGTAACTCTGGTACCAGTTAAACCTAAAAAATCAATCCGTGCGGAAGAATATAAGCAATATAGACAGGAGTTACTTCCTCCCTATAGCCCAATCGGATCCTGATTCACAAACTGTCCCGCATCAGGCATAGTACCTGAAGAAGTTGTAGCGCAATCCCGTTTCACGGTCGCAGTATTGGTTTTGCAGGCGAAAGGGCTGGTAAGTGGTATCCGTGTTACCCTGGTTTCCTCTCTCAGTCGACCTCGGTGTTTGTTGGGCCTCGACCCAGCCTACAGTTAATTACTTTATTATTTTTTTAGATTCCGAAAGAGTGTCTAAAATAAATTTTTCAAATCCCATGAAATTTAATAGAGGAAGTGTGAATAATTCAGGCTTACAATTAATAAGTAATTCTAGCATATGGTAATGATGACGTGGAAATTCATCTTTCCAAGGGAATTGTTTTATTGTAGAAACCGCCTCTTCCTTTGTGATTTCCATCTTTTTAGAAAAATCAGGATTATGCATAATTTTCATGATAGGACTAATAGATGTATAAATATCAGCATAAGGATTATCGTAATTCGTATCTTTTGCGATAATACGCCATTCAGTATCTAATTTTTCTTGGAATAAAGAATGTGCATCTAATATTGTTACAAATAGTGTAGTCATTTTATCATAATTTTTATTTCTAAAGAAATCATCCGGATTGGTTTCAAAGATATCAAATATCTCTGCGGACACGCCTAATGGATTTTTTGCCAAAATACGACCAAAACCAAATAGGTCTATTTTTATTTGAAACGCAAAAATATCACCTTCTTTGATATACCTGTACAAAGTTTTTGGTTTTTTATCCCATCCTAAAATTTTTAAGTTATTCATATTGTAATCTCCATATCCCTCAAAAAAATAACAAAAATCTGTACTGCATCCATCGTGAGAATATCTTGCTTCTGATAGCTGATTCTAGAATATATATTTCTTTTTGTCACCTTGTGCTAAAAGTAAATCAGCTAAGTTGGATTGAGCAATGGGGTGTCCATTTTTTGCCGCTATTTCCAGCCATTTAAATTCTAAATCTTGATTTAAAGATACAAACATATGATATTGGTATAACTTAAACGATGAATTTCTATCCCCATTGTGGGCCTTTTCTTCTAGAGTACTAATTTCCTCATCTGAAATCCAATAAATGCTACCTGTTGATACGGAGTTAGTCATGTTTTACTTCTTCAGTATGTTGTCTGTATGAGTAGGAAAGGTTTGATGCTTTTATATTATAACAAGCCCTCAATTTCATTTAGAATATCTAGCATTGTTAATTTATCCATTATAAAACAGACATCCCAAGTGCTTTCATCATCGCCAATCAATAGATAAATATCAGAGTTTTTTCGTTTCCACATAACTGAATATCCAAGAATAAACCCTAGCTTTATGTATTGTGTTTTTTCTGTAATAAAATCTTTAAACTCTTGAATGTTATCTTTGGGGAAATATATATTCACCTCGGAAAATTCATTTGAAAGTTTCAGTAAAATAGATTCTGAGTTATCAATATAGATAGCCTCTTCAGCAGAAACATCAAATAACTTTGTCATAAAGCTCCTTATAAATTATCAACTCTAATATTTCTTTTTAGCAGTCCTAAACAATCATGCGCAGATGGCTCAGGGAGAGGTATTGTTCCTGACCGTGGCCAGTATAGTTATAGAGGTGGTTGCCTTTGTAAGTGTACTCTTAAAGTGATCTTGTTCCGCCCCAAACAAAGTGAGTGCGCTTCGGTTTGTGGCCGATGTTCAAGCCGGTTTATCCCGGCACTCGTCAGAGAGGCTAAATCTGAATAGGTTGTAGGTACCCAGGTGTTGGTAGTGCTGTCAGCTTTTGAGTTTCGGTACGAAAGAGTTCGGTACCATCGTGGAAGTACTGGCTTTCGTTGGTGGGGGAGTTGAGCATAAATCGGGGTGTCTAGGGCAACGTCGTAGGTGTATCCGGTTATTGTCGTAGCAGCGGCAGACGGACACGGCTGTTTTGTTGGCGCACGACTCAGCCTACGATTACTACGCTACGCTTACCATGATTTATTTAACCAAATATTCAGTCTTATCAAAAAATAAAGTAATCTTAACTGGGTCTTGTTTTGACAAAGAAATTGATTGATAGTTATGTAATATTGCTTCTTGTAAAGATTCTAAATAATTATTTAACTCACCAGGTAATAAACTAGCTATATCTTCAATTTCCGTTCCTTGATGAATTAGATCTGAGTATACAGATTCAACAGGGATCAATTTCAAAAGTTCAATACTTTTAGGTCCAAACATTAAATATTCTATATCATCAATATTTGCTTTCTTTTGCAACAGGGCAGTCACTCCTCCAAGAAGTAAAGTGTTGAGAAAAAATTTAAATTGATCTAAATCATCTGCGTTTATTGAAATTTTCATAGCCGTACCTCTTCCAGTTTGAATACTAGAATATATATTATTAATATACACTATGTATTACTATACCTTCACATTAGTTTGATATCAAAAACCAAACCGGTTTTTGTATGTTCAAAATACTGCAATGAACAAGTTCCAATATCTTCATAATCCTCCCTAACAGCCCGGCCGGATTGTTGTGTAACTCACCAGGTCGCTCTGGTACGAGGTAAAGGGTGGCGACAAGCGCAGTGGCTGCTCCATTAGTTTTAAGATAATTGGGTAAACTTCATTATTTTTCTGCTCAGCTAAATCTAAAATAACCTGTACTTTGTCCCAGTCGGGTAGTTCAGAATTTTGTAAAGTCTGAAACAATAATTTATTTGGCATGCGGTTCCCCTTATGTTCTTCCCAAATCTCAAAAATGTATTGCGCTTCTGATGTACCGAGAAGCAAGATGACGGACTTGCGCGGAGGTAACTCCTATGGGTCCAGTAACGGTTTCTGCTTGCGTGTACATGATGGGGCGATTGTTGTGGGTTTAGGTTCCACCGAACTGACAGGGGAGAGACTGCTGCTTCATTGCGTACAGGGCAGAGGCCTACACACCTAATCGCCCCTATAGACACTGTTCTGTTGATAAGGTCGTCGACAACTATAAGGGCTGAAAGCGTCCTTGCCTGCGGGCGCAACCCCACAAAAAACGATATTTTCATGATGCCTGAAAATCAGACAAGGTAGTTAATCACAGCATTGCCAGCGTTGGCTTGGACAGCATAGAAGGCTTGCAAGGCGTGGAAGTCATCGAGTAACTCTCTGCGAATTTCGGGACAGTCTGTCCATTCACCTATAGGGTGTAGGTCATGCATATTTTCGGGTTCGTAGCGCGAAAGTAGGGCTTCATCGCTGATCTGCGCGAGTTCGGAGGCAACCTGGATAACTTCGTCCACAGTCAGGTAAAACGCTGGGGTGATGCCAGTCTCGTGTTCAGGATCAATGCACTCTCCACTGATAATAGTGCGGCTGGTGAGAATCTCGCTATTCCAGGCGCCTGTTTCGTCGCCGCCAAGCAGGTAGGTGAGCGCACCCCAACAGTGGATAACCAAAAAATCTGGAGTTTCTTTTTCAGGGTATTCCAGCGTATCCAGCATACTGCTGTCGGTTTGGCAGCTTCGCAGAAATTCGGGGGATACTCCGTGCAGCATAGCAAACATACTCATAGTGTGTCCTTTCAAGGATAGGGCGGGAAACGGAAGTTTCAGGCTGCCTGAAAGTGTTTTTCGGCGCGGTCGACGATAACCTATGAAAACATAATACACGGTAGGATAAATGAGATGTCTGAGCAGCAGCAGAACAGTAATCAACACCAGTAATCAACTATCACGGACACATGAGCAGAAAGTGTCGCCTACTTTCTGCCGGACCGGATCTATCCTCCAAAACCGACTATATTCAACGTTATTTTCTCTAGAATCTGCCAGCTTCTAGGTTCATGCAAAGCTACCTTGGCATATTTACACTGGAAGCAGACCGAAGAAAATATCTGAAAAGCAGAATCGTTCAGGCGTCCTAGAAAATCTTATGTATGGTTACCTCCGGTGGCACGGGCTGACCGCACCTACATGAATTATCCGCAAAAAACCAAGCGTCCAAAATAGGCTATACTTATGTAGTTTAATAATCGAAGATTGGCATCACCCGAACTTCAATGTCATTTTCTTCTATAAAAATATCGATCACTTCGCGCCGATTTAAATAAAATAGTGTTATATCTAAAGATTTTTGCTCTTTTGCGTAGCTTTTTAAGAACTCAGCTAAGTTTGTAATCTGAAATGATATGTATATAGGACTATAATCATAGTAAATAATCAAAAATTCGTTTTGCGGCGCACAAATAAAATCTAGAGATTCTGCCAATCTATCTATACGCACCCCATAAGGGAACCTAAACCGTGGATTTTCTTTGTATATATCGTTTATATCAAAATCAGAAATCCAATCCGTGTTATATGGATTATCTGCTGATACTGACAACAGATTAATGCCAATCAATTTTTCTGCTATTTTTGTTGCATGCAGCATGGATAACTTATCTTGCAGTTTTTTGCTGCTAGCTTCCATATTACCACCCTATGATATAGAAAATACTCCTAGAAAACTAAAACAAGTGTTTTAAACATTTCTGTGATGATCAAAGAACCACTCATCATTTTCCATTTGCTGCGCATCTTTTTTAGAACCAGCGTGTGCTTACGGAATATCCCTGATGTTCATATTCCCCGGTAAAACGCCTTGGTCTGACTCCACAAATAGTTCACCATCGTCTTCTACAATATACGATTTCCCAGTTCTAAATATTAAATTATATAGTCCTTCATAGAATTTTCCTCCCAGGTAGTACAGGTCGCCAGAATCAGGGATAAAATAAATTCTCCCCAGATCATCAATAAGAACTTCTCGGTCACCCGCAAAACCAAAATTTCTTAATTTTCTACCAACAGATTTTTGATAATATATAAAATCTTCATCATTCACTGAATAATCGGATAATTTATTTGTGGTTTCTCCAAAGCTATGCAGTATTGTAGATAGAAAGACACGGGCATTGCTGCGATAATAGGCATCATAGCTGACTGTTAAATACCAGATTTCTCTCAGAAAATTTTTTACCTCATCAGGCAATTCCTCCAAATGGGGCGGCAAGGACTCTAGAATAATATCTCTATTTTCATACCATCCTGAAGAAATCATTTTCTTGAAAAAATCTGAGTGTATTTCATACGGTTGCTTCATTTATACAGTCCTTTTTATTTTACTCTCCCACATAAAGTATCTTCCCAACATTGTTGAGTACTGTAATATATTATATATGATCACTGGATAATTCGACACTACAGCACAATATTCTATGTGGGCGTACAGGAACAAACAGGGTATTTATTTATAAATAAATCAAAGGACGGTATAAATATCTATTTTCTTTTTATGGGTAATGATTTACCTGGCTACTGTACCAGAGACCAGGATGTTCCTGATAGAGAGGCGCTAAAACTTTACTCTCAATACTATAGCCTTATTTGTATGATAAAATTTGTTTAAAAGGAAAGCAAATAGTTAGGGGAGTCATAATGAGAAGCTTTTATTTTTCTTCTCCGGTTAGGGAGCTTCTATATCGAGATGGGTGGCGTCCTAACCGTAGAATTAATATAAACCAGTTTGAGAACATCATTTCTTTTGATGACGGTTACGTATTAGATAGCTTTTCAAGAAATTTTTTATGTAACTTTGGGAACCTCGAAATTCATCATGACCAGTACCGAGGAAATGGCAAAGACTCTTCAATATTTAGCCCTAATTTAGCACTTGCTAATTCACCTATTATGAGGGAAGAATATTCTGAGATCACTAAATCTTCTTTATGTCCAGTAGGGGTTGGATATTCTGAGCACTTAACATATTTTTTAAGTCCTAAGGGTGAAATGTTTGGTGGTTTTGAGAGCTACTTTTGTCGAATTGGAACTACGGTAGAAGATGCTTTTGAAAATATTTTCTTTCGAAAAGATTTCCAAACCCTTGCAGACTAAAAATGCTATCTAGCCGCTTCTTTTTGTCCTGTAATAAAGGAAATAAAGTAAGGTAGGGCCGATAAACCTACTAGGGTGGGGGAGATGTTTGTAATTTATCGAGATGATATGCAAGAGCAACCTGCTCTGCGATAAGAAACGTGGCTTCGTCTAGCTCTCCTTTTGAGCATTACAGCTGGTAGAAAAGAAGCTATAACCTGTTTGGCAAAGGGTTACGTATGATTTTACTAATTAACTAGCAGAGAAGAAAACGGTAAGGCATGGAAGAGATATTTATTAATGGAAATGCGGAAGAAACTCAAGTTGAAATTTCAGGGACAATTCTGTCCCTGACGACTTTAGGAGATATTTTGACTCAAACTACCACTACAACAACACTAAATCTCCAGACTTGTTCAGATAAATTCTATCCAAGAAATTTTGAGTCTTTACAGATAATTTATCAGGAAGACCAAACTAATAGAGTTTCTGTCCAAATCAAGGGCAATAAGTTTATTATTAAAGGAAACAGCATAGCATTGAGCATACTAGGAGATTCGCTAAATAATTTTTTCGATAAGGAGAGTAAAAAATATGACCATTTCCATATAGATTATTATGATGGGAATGATGTTCTTAACCCAACTAATATTTCATTGATTTTTATGTGTTTATAGATAAGGACCGTTCGGTAAGGATTTAAATATGGAAATTGAAAACCGTGATGATTTTTTAATCTTCTTACAGAATTTTATTAATGAAACGGATGCAGGAGAGTTTGAAAATAATACTTTGAGCGGATTCTTGGAAGCTATGAGATATTGGATTAAAGATATGGACGGGTACTACAAAAATGTAGGTAAAGAAGAAAACTTTGATGAAAACATAAAGTGGAGCGTTTTGGCAGATATTTTTGAAGCAGCACGGATATACGAATAGCGCTTTAAAGGTAAAACAATACTTATGGAAACGATTGTTGTTAATGCTTAGCAAAAATGGCAGAGTACAATAAAACTCTCGGCTGTGTTTCTGTGCATCTTTCAGACCATACCGCAGATGCATAACGTCAATGGTGAGAACGAACAGAACTTGTAGAGACTAGACGGTGGAGAATTTTATAATGGAACACGAAATAGACATGGTTAGTCTGCGAGAACGATCATGACGAAATTTTATTTATAAAGAATTCTAAATAGCCTTTATAGGTAAAAAGTTTAAGGAAATTTACTATGCAATATTCTCTTCTAGAAGTTGTTCAACTACAGCAAGACTTCCCTAACCTTAGTCTATTTCGAGGATCTACCGGTACAATTGTAGACACCTATATGGCCCCTCATGAAGCATACGAGGTGGAATTTTGTGATGATAGGGGAGTAACAATTGCTTTATTAACTTTGAGGCCGGAGCAGTTAAGAAGCATAAGCAACCTTTAAAAGGCTCGACTATTTTTTACCTTAGAAGTTGTATATTAATTCTTCTGTTCTTGCTCATCCTACAATGTATCGCCGCAGTTATCTGAATTATCTGCTGATAAGCCGTTGAAACTAAAAGCAGGTTTTAAGTTCATACGAACAGTACAATCCGTGCTGTCTACCATGAAGCTCGACCGCTAGGTTGTTTGTCTCAAGCTTAACTTCAACATGAATGCAGCCCGTTACTTCCTATTTTCCTATCTATTAGTCCCATAAGTATATAATTAAATACTTTTTGAGTAGATTACGGTACGGTAACATCGCTATCTATGATGAAGATACGGGTAGAATGATTAAGGCAGTGTTATCAACACTGCGTAGCAATCACCTTTGAAAGAGGCTTTTATGAATACCCTACGTCATCTTCCGGTACCGATCTCTGCTGCTCTTGCCATGATACTGGCTCTCAGCGCCTGCTCCTCAGCGAGTAGCAGCGGGAAATCTTCGTCTTCCGAAACCAGCCAGTCAAACGCTAGCGTATCTGCCGCGGATAACGGATCGCCTAGCGCATCACCGCTGACAACTACTTCTAGTAGCGCCAGCACTTCTTCACCAAGTCCAAGCGCTACCTCAAAGGCTCTGACCGATGACAACAAGGCTGGTAAGCCACGCCCAACCTCAACGTACGGAGAGAGCATCAGTGAGGGTGCGACGATTCACGAGGATGGTTCTTGGGACTACACCAATAGTTCGGGAACGTTACATGTTAAAGCTGATGGCACATGGAACTGGGAAGGCAACAACGGCGATAAAGCCAACCTAAATGCTGACGGCAGCTGGGAAAATTTTGAAGTACATGGAAATGAGCGCTCTCGTGTGAACCCTGATGGTAGCTGGGTTCAGGTACGTGACAGCACCGAGAGAGACTTGATTAAAGGTGCTCAGGGCATGGAAGTGAAAGCTGACGGGACATGGCGTGAAGTGGACTCGTACGGCACCTACTATGGAACTGCCGACGGCAAAGTCTATCAAGAGCGCCCAGGCCAAGAGAAACATGAAGTTAGTAAAGAATCAACCCCCACATCGACTCCTGTTCCACCGGTCCTATATGCCCCCGGCGGTGTAGGCGGTAATAGTGTTATTCCGCTCAAGCCGCGTACTCCGCTCAAAGCTGGGGAGAAAGCAGAGTAACTCTGAGAGGCCTCTGCCTCGGTTCTTTGTGGTGGCGCATCCACATTTATAGGTGGATGCGCCACCTGCTGGGACGTTCCGCTCTATCCTGAAGATGTGAAGATGATGGGCCCCAACACCATTTATGGTGAAGTACCCTCAAAGTAGCTAGGAAAATGGCAATATTCAAATTAGCAATATCAGAAAACCCTACTATAAGACCTGAAAAGCGGCTTCTGGGAGAGCTCTACGAGAATTTAGAATTCTATGCTGATTATGATCCCAAAGATCTGCGTGCATCTTTTATTGAAGCTTGCAGCCTTGTGTGCGCAGAAATCTTACCCGTAGGAAACAGTGAGCTGACTATTCAGGGGTACGGATTAGAGTGGAAAGAATATAGAAAGTATTTAGACAATATATTTCCGGAAATATTAGACGCTATTTCTGATCTGAAAAATAATAAACCAACAAAATTAGTGTTCTATGATGTGGGGAGCGAAAGGGGTATTAAATTCTTTCAGGGCGGTAACGGATCGACTGCAAATATTGTTTACTCTAAATGTTATTCTCTAAAAAGCGATAAAGACATTGGAGTGGATGAGGTTATTGGCAGAAACAATTTGATAGATCAGCTTATATCTTTAGTTGGCACGTTCGTAAAATTTTCTGAATCTTATTACCCGTCAGTGTATGCAGACTTTCTCTACCCTTATTTAAGGGAGTATGACTTAGGCACAGTCATTGAAGGTGCTGAAGCAGAAGCCATGGGGCCTAGGGGAGTAAGGTAGGTGTGCATCATGAAAAACGTTGTAAGGTACATTTCAAAATTTGAAAAAGACGCAGATGCTTTTATTGGGGTGCTAAAATTTAAAAATGAACCACCCCTTGATATACTACAAAAAATTTTTAATGAAACTGGCCCTATGTATGATGAATACCCAATAACACATGAGACTGCTGAAAAATCGGGCACTATGTAGATGGAGAGCTAAAGACGAGTAGCTACGACTATTTCTTATCGTGTGATGAGGATGTGCAAACACTCGAAATGTTGTAGGAACCTCGGGGGATAATCACAATGACAGATGAATGGACGGCATGGGATACGAATATTGATAAATATAAAGCATTGGAAAAATATATTGAAAATATGTTTGTGTATCTACTGAAGGAAGTTTCATCCCATACGAGTGATTGGGTTTTTCCTTACTTTAAAACCACATATGCTGACGGAACCCCATGGATGGATGGAAACCCTATATTCTCTGCGAAAAACACCAGCACTAAGAGAATTATAAAAATTATTGTGGATGACGGCTACAACGATATATTCGAGTATGATAGTTTGTTCGCAGAGAGCTTGCTGCACACGATAGTATCTCCCAGCGCATTAATCGACAAAGTAAACGCACCACTAAAGGACTTTTTGGCCCTGAAATAGTGGTTATTGATTTACCCACTCCGTCCCGCAGGTGAATACAGTCTTGAAGATTCCAGACGCTGCTAGGATATGCTCATGAGTACACGCCGTAGCTTCACCCTCCCTGAAACCAGCCCGACGCAGCGCACAGCAGTAGGGGAGCGGATCCTCATAGGGCGCGATGCAGGATACACTCAACCAGTAGCCACCCCTGACGGGATACCGCTGGCACTTATTGCGTATATCCCGCTCCCTGAACTATTTAAGCTCGTCCCCGAACTCGCCCTGCCCGTCCCCGCCGAGCATCACGACAAAGCAGTGTACGTGTTCTCCTACTACGATGAACACGACTATTTTCTTGGTAATATCACTGAGCTACAGCCCGCCCTGCTAGACACATGTGTCGAAATCGTCCACAAGAACCTGCACGACTTTGACCGCCAGAAATTTTTTACCCCAGAATTCAACGCGGACCCGGACGCGATGAGCTTCATAGGCGGCAGCCCCGTATACCTGCAGCACACTCTCCCAGATGGGCTGGATGACTACGTATTTGTGGGGCAAATTTCCGGTGCAGATCTGCCCAGTTCCCTTGATGATCTGTTCTACCTCACCGAAAACGTGGGGTATATCTTCGTGAAAAAAGACCTCACCGGCGGGCTGTTCTTCGTGCAAGCCACCTAAATTTTCCCAGAAAGGCACACCCCCAGCCCCCAGTATCCCCGTACTGGCGTTGGCATTTCACCTACCCTTTACACTTAAACCTATGTCGTATCTCACCGGAGCCATCTACCCAACCCACGGCGAAACCGTCCTGAACGCCCCGCTAGAAACAGCTGTTGAAGCCTACCAGGCGGGTGCCTCTGCGGTCGCTCTAGGGTACATCTCGCCCACCGACACTGAGCTCGCCCACCTGCAAAGCATCTTCAAACTGCACGAGCTCGCCATCGAAGACTCCATGCTGGGGCACCAGCGCGCCAAACTTGAACGGTACGGTGATTCCCTGCTGGCGGTGGTACGCCCCGCCGTGTACCTAGACGCAGAAGAAGAAGTGCACCTGGGCGAGGTGCACCTTTTCGTAGGCCGCAACTACCTGGTGTGTATCGTACAAGATAAGCTGCGCAGCCCAGAACGTATGCGTGAGGTTCTGGGCGGGTTCTTCGCCGAACCCGACGCCAGTATCGCCCGGCTACTGCACCGTATCCTCGACAACACGGTAGACCGGTACATGCCGGTGCTGTCTGGGCTAGAGACTGACAGCGACGAAATAGAGGATGCGCTTTTCACCGATGGCGGTAAAAACCGCGGTATTTCCCAGCGTATCTACGGGCTGCTGAACCAGGTGATTGATTTCCAGCGAGCCTGCAAACCCCTGGACTCCATGCTGGTGCGCATCGTTGAAGACCTGCGCATCGGTGCCCTAGACGCCTCCCCGCGCCCAGGCGCTACGCCTCGGCGGGTTGAGGATGAAAGCGTTGAGTTGCAGCGCCAGTTCCGGGATGTGCACGATCATGTGATGCAGATCAGGGACCGGCTAGAGGATTTACGCACGTCGTTGCAGAACGCTTTGACGGTGCACGATACGCTGGTGGCGCAGCAGCAGAACGAAGACATGAAACGTATTTCGGCAGGTGCAGCGATTCTGGTGGTGCCCACTATTATTGGTTCCATTTACGGCATGAATTTTGAGTACTTGCCCGAACTCAAATGGGAGTATGGGTACCCTGCGTCGCTTCTGTTGATGGTGCTTGCCTGTGTGGGGGTGTACTTTTTCTTTAAGAGGCGTGGCTGGTTCTAGGCGGTATACCTGCTCGGCTAACCAGGAGAAGCCGCAACCGCAAACAGAACCTTCGGCGACAATAGGAAATAGGCACTCCTTAGGCTGCTTCCGCATAATCCTGGCGAATCCGCCGCAGCAAATCGCGACGCTGCCGCTTAAACTTAGTGACCGCGCTCTTAGGGGATGCGAGCCAGTGAAAATCTGCTTCGCTGGCGCTTAGGCCAAGCATCGCAACATCCAGCATCCCCAGCGCAAACAGCAGGTTCTGCCGGTGCACCTCAAACATGCCACGGGTACGGCGCGACTCGCCCGCAATCAGATACCCGTCAATCTGCAGTACTTCCTTCGCCCAATGCTCATACCAGCGGCGAGTGCCCGCCGGGCGGCAGCACACCTTCGTCACAGCAAGCTTAGTGCCCATTACCCGCTCAATGCGCACCGCAACCTCAAGGCCCCGCTCATTCGGTGCCGGGAACCGCAGAATCAGGGCGTTGCGGGCGGCCTGGCGCATATCGGCGAGGGTCTCAGTAAACGAACCAAGCGCAGGGTGGGCGTGCATGCTCATTACCCGGTCATACACGTGAGAAGGGCGAGCCACATTAAACGCGCGCCCGGCGGTAATAACCTCCGCAATGGTGCGCCCAATAGCATCAATATTGTAGACGTTGGTGGTGAGAACGGTGCCTGCGTTCATGAGGAACTGCAAATCGGCATTAACAACCTCGTCGGCGAGGCACAGAGTCTTCTTCTCTACCATGGCGGTGATTTCCTTCCGGGAGCTTTATCTGATGCTCTTAAGCTACAGTCGCCCCCTGACGGTTTAAGAAGATTTTTCGGCACAGCGCCCCTAGAAATAAAATTTTTGAGCATTTTTAGCCCATCATTTTCCGACCGCGGAGGGTGTGTAAACTACCGCACTTTACGCAGAAGCCACAGCATGTACACCCCACCGACCGCCCCGGTGGCCAGCCCCACCGGGATCTGAAACGGCGCCAACACCCGCATCGCAGCATAATCGGCAACCACCAGAAGGATCGCGCCCAGCAATGCAGAATGCCACATCGCCGCCCCCGGGGTATTCCAGTACCGTCGTGCAACCTGCGGGGCAATCAGCGCCAAAAACCCGATTGGGCCTGCCACCGATATGGCCACCGCCACCAGCACCACCGCAGCAGCAACCAGCACATTGATAGTCTGCCGCACCGGCACCCCCAAGCCCGAGGCCAAATCCTCACCCAGCTCAAGCACCCGCAGAGTGCGGGTGAGTAGCAGCACCAACGGAATCACCACCACCAGCACCAGTGCAGGGGCCGCTACCTGGTTCCAGGTGAGTGCATTCAGCGAGCCGTGCTGCCAGGTTTTTGCAGCTTCCGCCTTCTCAAGATTGGCGCGGGTAATCAAGTAATCGTTGAGCGCCCCCAGCATGGCGCTGACTGCGATACCAATCAGAACCATCCTTTGCCCCATACTCGCCGAGCCCCGCACACCCGCCAGAAGCATCACCAGTGCGGCTGTGAGAAACCCGCCCATAATCGCGCCAGTGGCAATCCCTAGCCCGGTAGCACCCAGCGAACCCACCAGCATAATGCTCAATACACCCGAGGTTGAACCAACCGTGAAACCAATAATATCTGGCGACCCCAACGCATTACGCGACACCGACTGGAAAATAGCTCCTGAAAGCCCCAATGCGGCACCCACCACGGCTGCTGCGGCTAGCCGCGGCAGAGTCTGGTTCAAGACTATCTGCCGGTCAATCTCGCTGCCAGCGCCCTGAAACAGAACCCCAAATACCTTAGCCGGAGAAATATTGTACGTGCCGTAGACGAGTGTCACACCAGCGAAAAGCAGCAGAAGCGCCACCATCACCAGGGTGCGGGGCACAGGGGTGCGGTACCTTCCGGGGATTCGCGGACGGTCAGGCGAGCCGAGCATGATCAGCCTCTCACGGTTGTTCTTCATGTTTGTGGTGCGGGCCATTCTACGAGGTGCCCCTCAACCTGGATGCGCTCATGCTTCACCAGCCTTGGCGGATGGGGCTGCCTGCTTACCCTGTTGGGCACGAGTTCCCAGTAGGCCCCGGCCGGTGCTTTTCGAGCCGCCGCTGAGACGCATCACCAGCACCATCAGCGCTGGCGCGCCCAGAAACGCGGTCACAATTCCTGCTTCAAGCTCACCCGGAAGCACCACCACGCGCCCCAGCACATCCGAACCGAGTACCAGCACCGGGCCGTACACCAGCGACAGCGGCAGTACTCGCACAATATTGACGCCCACCAACAGCCGCACCGCATGCGGAACCACCAGCCCCACAAACCCAATGGGCCCAGCGATAGCGGTCGCCGCACCACACAGGCACATAATCGCCACGATACACACCCCACGCACCAGCGTGACCGGCACACCCAGCCCGCTCGCGACATCCTCACCTAACGCGAGGGCGCGCAGCGGCCCGATGAGCACATATGCGAGCATAATCCCCACCACCACGAATGGTAAGGCTGAGAGCCCCTGGTCAAAGGTGCGGTTCTCCAACGAGCCCACCACCCAGAACCGGTGCGACTCAAACGCGCGTGAATTAAACATCGTGATAATGCCCGTGATTGTACCCAGGCACGCGTTCACCGCCACACCCGTGAGCACCAAGCGTGCCATCGAATCAAAGCTCGATCTGGAATCAATAAGACCCAGCATAAACACCACAGCTGCCGCCACACCGGAACCAGCCAGCGCCAACCACAGCTGCACAAACGGGGAAGACACCCCGAACACCCCCACGCCAACCACCACAGAAGCCGCCGCACCTGAGTTCACCCCCAGCAGGCCAGGCTCAGCCAGTGGGTTACGGGAAAGCACCTGCATAAGCACCCCGGAAACCGCCAGTGCCGCACCCACCAGAAGCGCCGCGAACGTGCGCGGCACCCGCTTCGACCAGATGATGCGCGCCTCAACGGTACGCGAATCTGGGTGCAGGAAACCGTCGATTACTTTATCAAATGGGAGCATTCGTGACCCTACCGCGAATGAGAGCGTCGCCAGAAACACCAGCAGCACGATACCGATCATGAAGGCAAGAACCCACGGTGCCAAGGGGGCACGCCCCGTTTTCTTCCCCGAGGTGCTTGTGATGGCGGGTGAAGGGGCACTCTGTCGGGGCAGGGTGTTGGTGTGCGGGTGGGGAGATGGTGCGGTATCGGGATGTGATGAACTCATGTATTTCGGCGGTTGTATTCAGCGGTTAGAAGCAGCACTGTGCGGCTGCCGGGGTAAACTCAGGTGTGGTTATTCGTCTCATTATATGGTCTTATCTCGAATGCAAGGTTATCCTAAATACTATGTCTAATACTACAGGTACTTCACGCATACTCACTCGCCGTTCCTTCGCTGCTCTCGCCATTGGGTCGGCTGGGGCGCTCGCCCTAGCAGCGTGCGGCGGTTCTTCAAGTTCTTCGTCGTCTTCGTCTAGTTCGTCTGCTGGCTCAAGCAGTGCTAAGGCAGCCCCGTCGGCTCTCCCTTCGGGTATGGGTGCCACCGTCGCAGACGGTGAGTTCCCGCGCACTGTCAAACATTTCAGGGGAGAAACTGAGATTAAAGAGGCACCCAAAAAGGTGGTGATCCTCTCCACCGGGCAGCTAGATGGTGTGCTTGCACTAGGGGTCGTGCCGGTGGGCGCAGCCAGCGCGGGGGACTCCGAGATGATCCCCAACTACCTGAAAGAGAAATATTCCGATAAGGCCAGCGAGCTGGAGAAGATTCAGAAAGTGGGTAAGCGCACCGACCCGAACATAGGGTCTATCGCAAACCTTAAGCCTGACCTGATCCTGGTGAACAACACCAATAAGAAAGAAGGCTTCTACGAGTCGTTGCAGAAGATCGCCCCGACCGTGGTGACCGAGGGCACCGGTGTGAACTGGAAACAGGATTTTCTGCTGATTGCAGCCGCCCTGGGAACCACCGAGAAGGCTGAGTCGCTGATGAAAGAGTACACAGAGAAGGCGAAGAAGCTGGGGGAGAAGGCCGGGAAAGAAAAGACGTTCTCGTTCCTGTACGTAACGAATGACCGCAACCGTATTTTTGGGGTGTCGTCGTTTGTGGGTTCAATTTGTGCGGATGCTTCACTTGCCCGCCCGCAGAACCAACAGTTTGACACCACCTCAAAGGACATTAGCGCTGAGCTACTGGACCAAGCCGACGGCGACTACCTGTTCTACGGTGTTCAGGGTGAGGACGATGCGAAGCTGACCTCTGAATCGCTGTGGGACACCCTGCAGGCTGTGAGTCAGAAACACGCCCACAAAGTCGACTCCGACATGTTCTACCTCAACTCGGGGATCACCGCGGCACTCGGAGTAATCGAGACAATCGAGAAGAACATCTAAGGCCCCGCTGCCATCTAGCTGCGCATCTCCTAAATTCTGGGTGAGCCCGATTTTAGGGGATGCGCCAGGTACGGGCGTACCCGGTTGCGGCTTTCTTTGGTGACAAGAAACGGCGCACGGCACCGCAAAATGTGTTCTGATGGTTGTAGCACTGAACCAACCACCCGGAGGAACACATGAATACCACCGAGCAGAACGCAGCTAAAAACACCGAAGCGCAGGTGCGTCGAGTCCTTGACGTTATGAATCAGGGAAAACTCAAGCAGGCTATCAGGATTACGGCAACCCCATCGCAGCAGCCGTTGCCGAAGACCGCCTCCAAGTTCGGGGGAGTGCCGTACCTGCCTGCGGGAGAGTCCGCACCGGCGAACGCTTCCGGCCAGCCCTTAGGCATGATTGCGCAGATTAACTGTGCGCAGCTGCCGCCGAACGATCTTTACCCGAAAAAAGGGATTCTTCAATTCTGGATAGACCCGCACGATATAGTGTTGGGCTATGACTACAACAAGCCTGCAGTTCAAGAAAACTGGCGGGTAATCTATTATGAGAACGTGGGTGAGCCGAACCCGGATGCGCCGCTGCCGGTGGTCGACTGGGATACGATCGGCTGGCCTATCGACCCGGAGGACACCGAGTTTGCGCTCTCGTTCAGCCTGGTTGAGCAGGGTGTTACCGGTACTGCGCACTACTA
>ERZ773037.675-NODE-675-length-18364-cov-7.211208_pt1 | contig 18364 bp, 22 predicted proteins | sample MGYA00511466_ERZ773037 | MGnify/ENA primary metagenome ERZ773037 (study PRJEB29015, sample SAMEA2738146) | human oral metagenome | biome: human oral; feature: human-associated habitat; material: saliva | place: China | collected 2202 ... | reverse complement strand
AGAAATTTAGACCCAACGGGTAATGCCGAGGGTCTTTTTTCATGCCTTGCGCAGTAGTGCGTAGGGCATTTTTTATTGGTGAAATGCGGAGGAGACCGCATCACATATATTGATGTGTTCGAAAAGGAGAATGAGAACCATGACAATGGCAGAATTGTATGCAGCATTAGAAAAAGTCGAAGGCGGTGCGGCAATGGTGGAGACCATTAAAGCAGAAGTCGGGAAATTGAACGGCGAGTCGAAAGATCAACGAGAAGCCAAAGAAAAGGCTGAAGCTTTGGTTAAGACGTTAACCGAAGCCAAAGACACGTTGGCTAATCAAATTGCAGAGTTACAAAAGCCGGGAGCAGGAGAGCAAACGGCCGAGTATAAAACTCTTCTGAAGAAATTCGATGACCTTTCCAAATCGTTCGAGACAGAAAAGGCTGCAAGGCAAGAGGCCGAACAAAAACGAATCCAAACGGACATCATGGCACAGACGGTTGATGCGTTAACGAAACATAACGCAATGGATCCGAAAGAGTTTGCAAAGCTTATTGTTGGCGGTATTGAAGTCGGCGATGATGGCAAGTACGGATTCAAGAAAGAAGACGGCACTGTCGGGACGATTGAAGACGCAGCCACCACATGGCTTAAGGGTAAACCTTGGGCGGTTAAGGATAACCAAAACGGTGGCAGCGGACAAGGAAGCTCCGGGCAGAATGCCGGCAACGATGTAAAAGCACAGTTTGAAGCGGCACTGGGAATACACCAGGCAACGAAAGGAGATTAAATAATGGCAATTAATACGTTAGAATGTGCAAAAATTTTCCAAGACGGGCTTGACGCACAAATGCTCGCAACAGCAACATCGGCTTGGATGGAAGCCAACGCAACACAGGTGATTTATAACGGTGGCGATGAAGTGAAAATGCCCGAAATCTCGACGGCAGGACTTGCGACATACGACCGTGATAGCGGATTCGTACAGGGTGCAGTTACGCTGAAATTCGGTACATATAAGCTTACACAGGACCGTGGCAGAAGCTTTTCGCTCGACGCAATGAGTGTTGACGAAACGAACTTTGTGGCTTCTTCGGGTAATGTTATGGGTGAGTTCCAACGTTTACAGGTTGTTCCCGAAGTAGACGCATATCGCTATAGCCGTATTGCGGCGTTGGCTAAGGGTGCAAGCCAAGAAAAGGCAACATTTACGCCGACGGCTGATAATATCCTGGCACAGCTCGATGATGATATTACGGCAGTACAGGATATCGTAGGCGATGACGAACCGCTTATCATTGTCATGAACCGTAAGGTACGTACGATTCTTAACAATGCAAAGGGTATCCAGAAGTTCATCGATACGGGTGACTTTACAGCCGGTACGGTAACGACAAAAGTGCGGACGTACAATGAAATTCCTATCATTGGAGTACCGTCTGCTCGTATGAAAACGCAGTACGTATTCAACAACGGCACGACAAGCGGACAAGAAGCAGGTGGCTTTAAAGCTGACACCCAGGCGAAAGATATCAACTGGATCGTAATCGCACAGCGTGCGCCGATTGCCGTATCTAAAACGGATAAGGTCCGTATCTTCACTCCGGACGAAAACCAAAAGGCAGATGCTTGGAAACTTGATTACAGAAAATTCCATGACCTGTGGATTCCGAGCAACAAACTTAAGGGCGTATTCGTTAATACCGGAGCATAAGGAGGTACCGTATGAATACTCGAGTAACTCGGCTTAACGAGGTTCAGTATGCTGATTCTGAATACCGTCTTCAGCAATTAATGGCTGAAGGCTTTGTAGCGGACGAACAGCCGACAGAAGAAACGGAGCCGGTCGAAGAAAAGCCGAAAAAGACAAAGGCGAAGAAGGCTGAAGAAACAGAACAGGCAGGCGAGTAGTATGGGCGTCAGTCGGGATGTGTTCGATAAGAGAATACGACAGGCCGTAAAAGCCTCGGCTATTGAAGTCCAGGATGAAGCACAAACGCATCACAATTACACGTCACGAACGGGCGATTTGACTCGCTCTATTGACATGCGAATGCTAACGGATAAGAGTGCCGTTGTATATCTTGATGAGGGCTTGGCCGATTATGGCCCGTTCGTCCACGAAGGCACACGGCCGCACATGATACGGCCGAAGAATCGTAAGGCCTTAAGATGGGTCCCGACTGGCGGCAACTCGTTTTTGTTCGCAAAAAACGTTCTTCATCCCGGCAATCGCATGGATCCGTTCTTGTATAGAGCGTTAGATACGAAAAGACCGGATATCATTAAGCTATTCGGGCAGTACACAAAGCTTGCCACTAAAGACATATGTGATGCCATTGAGCAGAAGTATAGTAATGGCCAAGCATGTGAGATTGAATTCAAATTTTAAAGGGAGTGAATGCACATGTTATATGACTTGGCCGAAATGACATTTTCTGACGAACTTCTCGGAAAGAATGTCAGTCGTGATGACCTCGCCATTGCCGAAAAGTGGCTGTATTTGTTTGCACAGCGTCTTGGAGTTGAGCAAGCGAAGGTTATCCGTAGCTTTGTGGCGGACGAGCTTGTAACGCTGTATACGTATCGTGAGACCTGTGTGCGAAAGGCATATAGTTTGCCTGGAGCTTATGGGCGTGGCGGCGAAACGGACGACTTTTACGGCAAGAAACTTGCATATATCCAGGGCCGCATAAAAGAACTTGAGGGCTCGATTACACCCGAAGACCTTACAGGTGACCCGACGCAGTATTCCGGTTATCGGTCGTGTGAAATCTTCAGGGGGTAGTCGATATGATCATGTGGTTTGAGCTTTTAAGACGGATTCAGGATGTTCTTATGACGTGTAAAGTATCCGCACCTGTACAGCTCGGGGCAGTTATCCCGCAGCATGCAGACGTCGACGAAATCGGCAAAATTATGCTTGTTCGAGAGTCCGAAACAGTAAATGATGAAAGTATCGAAAACGAGCTTCTTGTTACGATTTATCTTGAAGCCTGGGTACGAAATGACGACCCGGATTTATCCGTTGGATACGCTCGCATTAGTGAGCTTGAAGGACAAATCGACACAGCCTTAAAGCAAATGCGGCAAGCCGTCGGCTCACTGAATGAGGATATATGCGTACTTAATGGCAGTAACTATCAGATTTTAGACTTAAAAGTTAAACAAAAAACGGGCGACCTCGACGCATTGCGACCGTTACTCGGTTCGCAGTATACAATTGAGTGTCGCCTTTTTGATTTGACTCGTGAAGGAGGAATATTCTAATGCCGGCATCAACACCGAAAAAAGCACTGGCACCGTCTGCGGCTAATTCTTTAGCGACGGTGGGTAAAAATTATTTTATTTATTTAAACACAGGCACCGATGAAACAACGGGAGCCGTATGGACTAAAATCGGCGGTCAGAAGGGCGGTTCTATTAGCCGTAAAGCAGACTCTATCGACGCATCGCACAAAGACTCTGGCGGTTGGAAATCTACATTGCCCGGGCTTAAGGAATGGAGCATTGAATTAGATACGTTACTCATGGCCAATGATGACGGCCTGGAAGCGTTGAATGATGCCTTCCTTAAAGACCAACCTGTACACCTTAAATTCGAGTACCCTGACAAATCTTATGTAACCGGTTGGGCGTCTATTACGGAACTTTCCATTGAAGCTCCGCATGATGATGTGGCGTCTTATAAGGGTACCTTAGCAGGTATCGGGCCTTTATCTGAATTAAAGAAAGCCTAAGAGAGGGGAATATATAAACCATGAAACAGATTAAATGCGACTTCTTCGGCAAGGGTGAACGCTTGTATTTCAATATTCAACGCCTGGCTGAATTTGAATCGGCAGTCGGCAAGCCGATTTACAACGCTATTCAGCAATTGTCTTTATCAGACATCATAACCGCCTATGAAATCGGCCTTCGCCAGTATGGCCGTCGCAGTACTCAGTTCTATGCAGACCGCTTGCAGGAGCTGTTCGATAGCGGTGAGGTTGAATTAAACGACATTATGATGCCGATTGTTAAGGCCATTACCGGCAGCGGAATTCTCGGCAAAAAAGCGTACTTCATGGCATTTCCCGAAGAAAAGACACCTGAAGATGATGCCGAAATCGAAGCCGAAGAAGACGAAGCAGTAAAAAACTAAACGGGGGGCATAATGCCCCCTCTTCTTTTGCATTATGGGTACGAAAAGCCGAAAAAGTGGCTTATAGTATCTTGGCTTTAAAGCCGTCAGAATTCTATGAGCTTACGCCTATGGAGTTTGAAAAGATGGTTCAAGGGTATGACCTTCGGACTCGCATTGAAGACGCCAGAACGGCGTATATGACATCACTTATTGTTAACGTTCAGCTCGATAAGAAGAACCAAATCAAAGTTAAAGATATTATGAAAGATTTACATCCTCCGACACGACTGGATCGTAAAAAAGAGGAAATGGAATTTATGAGAGAATGGCTTGAAGAAGGGGGTGAGTTGTAATGGCAGACGCAAACATTCACGTCAAGATAAAAGGCGATAGCTCAAGTGCCGAGGCGGCGATTGACAGAGTCGGTAGTAAGCTCGAAAATGCCCTGGGCGAAAAAATGGGCGGCATTGCCAAGAAGGCTTTAAAGATGATGCCCATGGCAGGTGCGGCGGCAGGCGTAGCTTTAGTTGCCCAAGAGGTTGCTCAGCTTGCAGGGAAAGTATCCGATACGGCTGACCAAATGGCACAGCTTAAGTCCCGTATCAATCTTATTAACGACGGCACTCAGACGACGACCGAAATTATGGACAAAGTCTATGCGGCAGCACAGCGGTCTCGAGGTGGATACGTCGAAATGGCCGACAGCGTAGCTAAACTGAACATGCTTGCTAAGGACGCCTTCAGCTCGAATGATGAAGCGATAGCCTTCGTTGAACAGCTAAATAAGCAATTTAAAATCTCAGGGGCCAGTGTTCAGGAATCGACAGCAGCCATGTACCAGTTAACTCAGGCTATGGCAGCAGGCAAATTACAGGGCGACGAATTCCACTCAATCATGGAAAATGCCCCCATGCTCGCACAGGCGATTGCTCAGCAAATGGGTATGACCGTCGGACAATTAAAAGAGATGTCATCGCAAGGGCTTATTACGGCCGACGTTATCAAAGAAGCGCTTTTCAACAGTGCCGAAGAAACGAACGCCAAGTTCGCAGAAATACCCATGACGTTTGCTGAAATCGGACAACAGCTCTCTAATCAGGCCCTGCAGGCGTTTCAGCCTGTACTCGAACAGCTTAGCTCTATAACCGCTTCGAGTGATTTCCAGGCTATTGTTGAGGGTATCGGGATATCCTTTAAGGTAATGTCGGCAGCTGCACAAGTTGCCATTGCGGCCATAAAGGCGGCCTTCTCGGCGTTAAGCGTAATTGTAAGGACCGTGGCTTCGGTTGTTAAGTCGGCCTTCTCCGTTATTATCGGAATGGGAAATCAGATTAAGCCTATAATTGCTGGAGTTGCGGTAGCGTTCACAACTTGGAAGACGGCCATATTAGCCGTATCCGTAGCGACTAAGGCGGCCGCCACGGCACAGGCCTTATATAAGGGGCAAATGGTAGCGTCCAGGATTGCGACCATAGGCGTTACGCTTGCGTCCATTCAGCTTAAGGCGGCTATGATAGCCAGTGCTATTGCAACGGCCGGAGTAAGAGGCGTTATGATGGCCTTATCCGGTACGCTTAACTTGGCGAAAGTCGGAACAATGGCACTAGGGGCCGCAACTAAGGTTATGAACGCAATCATGAGGGCCAATCCTGTAGGCATTGTTATTACTATATTGTCCGTTTTGGCCGGAGTTCTCGGTACATGTGCCGCAGCGACTCAAGGATTTGGAGAAACGGCGTCGGCAGTATGGGAAACACTGGTTCATACCGTGGCCTGGGCGATTAATCAGATTATCGCTCTCATCAATAAGTTGATTAACGCTGTAAACGGCGTTGGGGCTAAGCTTGCATCGGTGTTCGACTTTGATTTCTCGGCTATTAATAACATTGAAGGCATTAGTCCTGAAGAAGCGCAGGCTTTTGGCGACACTATTAAATCAGCAGCCGGAGATGTGTTTAACGCACTGTCTGGTGGGGGCGGTGGTGAAATTGACGGTGGCGGCTATGACGGTGGTGGTGGCGGTTACGATGCCGGGGGAGCCGGTGGCGGCGGTGGGTCAGGTGGCTCAGGCGGTGGCGGCGGTGCAGGTAGTGCCGGTAACCAATTAGCCGAAGAAGCCAAACGGATCCACGAGCAAATTCAACAGAACTACCTCGAGATGTTCGGCAAACAGAGCGAACTGGTTGAGCTTCAGTACAAAAAGGAACTGGAAGAACTCAACAAGTCCAAAGACGCCAACGAACATTACCAAGAAGACCTGACGAATCTTCAGGCCATTTACGCCGAAAAGCGTATCCAGGCCGAACATGAAGAGCAACAGGCAATCCGTGAAGTGTGGAATAAAGTCCGTGATATGGCCAAGGATTTTAACTTCTCGATTAGTACGAAGGATTCGACAGGTAGCGCTTCACCGCTTACACAGCTCGAGAAAGACCACGAAGAAGCGATAAACAGTATTACGGACAAGTGGCAAGGCTTCTCTGATGAATATATCAAGATGACTAAGCAACAACAGGCCGAGTATAAAGCGGCTCTTGACGCTAACGGCATTGCGTATGAAATCGTCGGGAAGAATGAAATTACATTCGAGGCCGAGAAAAATAAAGAACTCCTGGCACAAGAACAGGAATATTTGCTAAAGCGTAACGACTTGTATCGACAGATGTCTGAAGAAAAGTGGGCCATTGACGAGGCCTTACGGACACAGAACTTTGCGTCTCTACAGCAAGCCTTGACTGACGAATACGTCATGACTCAAGACAATTACAACCTCCGCAAAGAGATGTTGGACGAATATCAGCAGGCTGTGATGGATTCATACTTCAATACACAAGAAATGTGGATGGGGGCCATGATGTCCGGGATTGACGCACTTCAAGAGGGGTTATCCGGACTTCTTCAAGGAACGACAAGCCTGGGTAAAGCGTTTGAGAACATCGGCAAGGCCCTTATTAAATCTCTGGCCGATTATGTTGCAAACTGGGCGGCGGCAAGGCTTAAACAAGCCATTCTCGGAAAGACGCTTCAACAGCAAGAAACGGCTGCAAGCGTCGCAGCGGCCAACGCTCAAATACCGCCTTGGACGACGCTTGCCCAGCAGGTAGCAATGGCGACCGGGGGTGTTTCAGCAACAACGGGTATGGCGGCATGGACGGCTCAGTCCGCAATCGGTGCAGCCGCAGGACTTGCCATGCAAGCTAAAAACACGCTTATGGGAAGTGCTCCGAACATGCACTTGGCAAGCGGCGGCGTGGCAGTAGGCCGCACGTATGCCGAAATTGGCGAGGGTAAATACCCCGAAGCGGTCATTCCGTTATCGACGCAGACGTATGACGAAATGGGTGCCGGTATTGCACGGGCAAACGGTGGGGCGGCAGGTGGTATAACACTGAACGTATCGGCGCTTGACGCCGAGTCCTTCGGCAATTGGCTCGAATCGAAAGGCGGCAAAGTGTTGCGGCAGTTCACCGTTAATCAGGATCGTGAATTTATCGGTACGTCGGGAGTGTGGTAACCATGGAAAAATTGAAGAAATTCCCTCGTATCAAGTCACTTGCGTGGAAGTCATCCAAGATGCAGCACTGGGATACGAAGTCCAAACGTAGCGGCTCCGGTAGAGTTCGGACAATGACGACGTGGCGGTATCCGCAGTATACGATTACGACGGAGTTTGCCTACCTCAAGCCTGAAGAGTATAAGAAAATGATGGGCTTTGTGTCGCAGATTCAAGGCGGCACAGAGCCTTTCTTGTGGCTTGACCCTGAAGACAACGAGGAAAAAGGAGTTATTATTGGCAAGGGTAGTCAAGGCGAATGGCAAGCAGTGCGGCGGTTTGGCGATTATACAGAGCCGGTCGCATACGTGGAGAACGTAAAGCTCTATGCTGACGGAGTTACCATTGAGCATGTAACGACGGACGGCGGCATAATTCGAACAAGTGATACTGTATCGCCTGACGCTGTCATTACGGCAGATTACACGTATTACTGGAAGGTGCTGCTTAGTGGCGACTTTACAGCAGAACTTGAATATAAAGACGTGTACAAATCAAAATCCTTTAAGTTGGTGACCGTGCAATGAAACAAGCAGGAGAAGCATTAACTCAACACTTGAATACGGCAAAGTCGTTCCGCAGTTGCGACTTGTATGCGCTTAGGCTTCAAAGCGGCATGGCATATTACTGGACGGATACGGACTCAAACGTAAGTCACGGTGGCCATGTATATCGTGCAGACGGGCCTGTTATTACTCGTAACAAGACCTCAACACATTCCGATGTGGCGGTTGATAAGCTGTCTGTTTCGGTATCGTGCGATAAGCATGACCAAATAGGCGGTGTGCCGATACTGGCGGTTGCTCATAACGGCGGCCTTGACGGAGCGACTATGGAACTAAAACGTGCGTTCTTTAAGCAAGACGGAGCGCTAATTGACGCTGTGGATATCTTTACGGGTACGGTAGAGGTAAAGCAAGGCGGTGGCCTTACAATAACGCTTGACGTAAAGTCCGTTGTGCAGAAGCTTAATACAGAGTTCCCTAGCAAGCGGTACTATCCGCAATGCCCTTATTGTGTGTACTCCAAAGAGTGCGGAGTCGATATTAAAAAGTACCGTAAGCGAATGAAAGTAACGGCACTTACAGGCGTAAATACCGTTGGAATAGACGTACCGTTTGAAGACGGCTATTACAATGCAGGCGGTATCGAATGGGTGTCGGGTCCTCTTACCGGGCAATCGACTCAGATAATGAGCAGTTCGAACGGTACCGTTATGTATATGAGTCCGAGTGATACGCAGGCAACCGTTGGAAGCGAAGCCTATATTTATCCCGGTTGCGATAAAACGCCTAAAACGTGCAAGAAGAAATTCGATAATTTCGCACGAAACAGGGCCACTCCGTATGTTCCGTTGAAGGAGACGATACGATGAGAAAGACTACAGGGCAAAAAATCGCAGACGCCGCTCTTGAATGGCTCGGCACTCCGTACGTTAATAATGCCATGGCCAAGGGTCACGGAGTCGACTGTGCATACCTTCTTGTTGCGTCACTTATCGGATCGGGTTTGATAGCAAAGGACCAATTACAGATAGAAAACTACTCGAACGAATGGCATTTACATCGTTCTGAAGAAAAGTATTTAAAGTATATACAGCAAGTCGCCGACGAGGTTCAGGGAAAACCTCAAATCGGCGACTTTTTGCTGTATCAATACGGTCGGTGCATAAGTCATGGTGCGGTATATATCGGCAATGACAAAGTTATTCACGCCTTCGTTGACCTTGGCGTTATTATCTCGAATGTCAACGATATTCTGTTTTATGATAACCGAGGAAAATCAAGGCTCCGTGCTGTGTATCGTTTCAACCCGAAGAAAGGGGGTGCAGCTTAATGGGGTTTTTATTCAAGAAAAACAATACAACGAACCGAGTCGATATTATCGGCGATTTCCAAATAAACAGTGCTTCATACGGCGAAACGGTACCTGAAGTCCTTGGGACAACCAGGGTATCGGGCAATATCATCTATTGGGATGACTTCACCGCACACGAACATAAGCACACAAGTCGCACCGGTAAAGGGGGTGGCTCAAAGCATACGGAAATCGACTATACGTATACCGTCGCCGTAGCCATTGCTTTGTGCGAAGGACCTATACAAGGAATCGGCAAGGTGTGGAAGGATAAGGAAGTCTATGAGTATCCTCAAGCCGACATCCAGTTATCCCTTTATAAAGGCGAATACGGACAGGAGCCGTGGCCGTATGTAGTAAGTAAGCACCCTGAAAAGGCATTGCCGTACAGCGGATTGGCATACATGGCAGGCGTTGTCGACCTCGGCAATCGTGGCAGCCTTCCGACGTATAACTTTGAGGTTAAGGGGAAACTTCTCGAGACTGGCGACGGGATCGACGTAAATCCTGCGGATTATATTCTATATGTGCTAAAAGCGGCAGGGATTGAAGATGTCAAAATCGAGGGCATTGAGAATTTCCGTAAGTATTGTGCAGCCGCCGATATTCTTATTTCGACGCCGCCTGACGAATCGGCAAAGAAGGCACAGCAAATCATTAACGATATTGCCGAAATTACTAATTGTTACCTTTTCTGGTCCGATGACCGCCTGAAGATTGTTCCTTTAGCCGACAAAGCTGTCGGAGATTGGAATCCTAAAAAGGAGATCCAGTACAACCTTACGGCCGACGACCTTATTCCGGGGAGTGACGGGCAACTCGTTATATACAAGCGTAAAGACAGCTCGGAGACGTATAACCAAGCAACTGTTGAATTTATTAACCGTGCCAACGGGTACGAAAAAGAAACGGTGTCCTTTGAAGTAGTGGCAGATGTTCAAAAGAACGGTATGAAGCCGGCTAGTAAAAAGACTGCACACTACCTATATACGAAAAAGAGAGCGCAATACTACGCTGAACAATTAGCGATGAAACGCCTGTACAGCAAGAACCAGTACACGTTTCATTTGGACTGGGCGTTCTGCCGCCTTGAGCCTGGAGACCTTGTAACGCTTACCGATGAGCTATGCCAACTAGACAGGCAAGTCGTTGTTATTACGGCTGTTAATGAAGCGGCTGATGGTGAGCTTGAAATCACAGCAGAAGGCAAGCCGCCTGGCACATACGCACCGGCACGGTACGATGTACATGAGAATGAACGGCCGTTTACTGATTATAATGTTCCGGCTCCGTCTATTGACCATTATGCCATTGTACAAACGCCTGGAGATGTATCGGGGAACGAGTTGTTGTTAGGCGTAACGGCTCCGTCCGGTTGGGGCGGTTGCACGGTGTGGGTATCCGATACGGGCGATGCGTATAAAGAAGCCGGTAAGATTACGGTACAGGCACGTATTGGACGACTAGCCGCAGCCATGACAGCCGAATCAACAAGCTGCACAGTCGAACTCTTCTCAGGTGAGCTTCGAGGCGGCTCGGCTATCGACGCTCAGCGAGGGAACACGCTCATTTGGATTGACGGTGAGTGCCTTAGCTATGAAGGTGCAACTCTTCAGCCTGACGGGCGGTATTTACTAACAGGCTTAGTGCGTGGCCAATACGCTACGACAGCTAACAACCACGCTGAAGGTTCGCAGTGCGTCCGTATTGATGAAGCACTGTTTCACGCTCCGTACCGCACGGAAGATATCGGCAAGAAGATTTGGATTAAGTGCGCTTCGGTGAATATGTTCGGATCCAATGAGCAAGACCTTTCTGAAGTGCCGGCCATTGAGTATACGATACAGCCGTATTACATTCCCGAAGTTCGAGACCTTGCCGTGTATACGAAATATTACGACTTAGGTGACGGCGTCTCGTCTTTCGACGTCATTGCGACTTTCGCTCCGCCGCAGATTACGAGCTTCGATACGGCTGAAGGGTGGTATAAAGAAGGCTCAGGTGACTGGAAGTACGGCGGTAACGGTGATGGCCAAATCGTCATCAGTGGGTGTGAGCTTGGTCATACGTATGACATTCGAATCAGGGTTAAAGACCGACACGGCAACTACTCACAAGGCCTCATTAAGCGGTTTACGGTCGAAATGAAGAGTGAAGTCCCGAACACACCTCAAGGCTTTGCCGTTACCTTCGGGAATGCGGCTACATTCAATTGGCTCGAGGTGCGAAACGCCGATATTGACTTCTATGAGATTCGGCACGACTTGAATCCGGGTCAAGAGGTCGGCCGCATTGGCAAAAGCACGAATACGACATACGTCGGAACACTGACGGAACGAAGCGGGCGAGTGTACTTGTACGCTCACAATCCGATGAAGGGATACAGCGCTCCGGCTATGCTTGAGTATAACGTCAAGGCACCGAAAGTACCGACGCATATAACAGCCAAAGGCGGCATGTCAGGTATCGGCGTTACATTCGACCCTGTTCCGCTTGGATGTCGTGGAGCGAACGTATATGTCGACGATGCGGTTTACTTTACGCCTACTAACTCGTTTTCGCTGATTCTTGCACCTGGCGTATACCGAGTGCGAGTAGCTTATACGGACATATTCGGAGAAGGCGAGAAGAGTGGAGAACAGCTTGCCACAGTGAAGCTTGAGATAGATAAGTCAATCATCAGTCGTGAAGCACTCGGCCTAGCTGAAATAGACAAGGCTATCGCTAAGATTGAAGGCGACGTTGGGGTTGTGAAGTCAGAAGTTACTGGAACGTCGACTCGTATCACGCAGTTGTCGAACAGCGTTGATTTACGGCTGAATAGCTTAGACGGGAAAGAATTGATATCTCGTATTAATCTGTCACCAACCGGAACACGAATCGACGGCAAGCTGCTACATGTCACTGGGCAAGCACTTTTTGATGACAACATTGTCACTCCAAAGATGATTCAAGCCGGTGCGGTTACTGCTGACAAAATGCATGTGGAAAGTTTATCGGCTATTTCAGCGACTATTGGAACACTTCGTACTGCAACGAGCGGCGCTCGGACGGAGATACGAGACAATCTCATCGAAGTTTACGATTCTAATGACAGATTACGAGTCAGAATGGGGGTATGGTAATTATGGTAATCGGAATTGCTTTAGTGGTTGTAGTTGCAGCTGTTATATTGTTAAAAAATAAAAGCAAGAAACCGCCTGATACTGAGCAGAAGGCAGAAAGCGTACAGACCGCAACTAAACATGGAGACAATAAGGGTGAAGCGGTAACAATCATAAACAACGGCAAAGAAACGAAAGGAACGGTGATATATATGGCAGAAGGTATGCAGGTCTTTGATGAAGACGGAAATATCGTCGTTAATACAACGGATACGATATGTAATTCACTCGGGTATATCAACATCGACGGGAAAACGCCGGGCGAAATTACAAACCCTCTTATTAAAAAGAACCGCACATGGGCGGCCGTGGTATTTCCTAGAAGTTCAGGGGATGAGTATGTACTGTGGGAACACTATATTAATCCTGTCATTAATATTACTGACGGCAAAATTTCATATTCATATAAAATGGCGTGGGCAGGTGCGCCGGGGATATTATACTGGGGGTTGTATTAATGGCAGAAACAGGATTGAGAGTATATACAGATGATGGCGAGATTGTAATCAATGAATCATATGTGAATTTTTGGTATGACAAGGAAAAAAGCAAAGATGAAAGCTTTGCATACGGAGTAAATTGCCTGACAGCATATGGCTGCAGCCCTTCTAATGAAGGCCGCCGATACGTGTTTTTGGCAGACTCTCAACAACCTTCTGAACACGGCACGGGGCTACAAGTTATTAACGAAGCCGGAAGAGTCGTATACGATAGCAACTGGCAGCCGCTTAAAGTACTTCGCTATTCAGATAAGCCTGGATACGTCATTCCCACAGATAAAGAATGCGCCATTGTACAGTGTAACGAGGAATTTGTTTATTACTATGCGATTTACGAGGATGCCGCTTTGGACACATGGGGCGTATTAAGTGGAGTTCGCTTAAGGGTTAAAGATGGGGTAGTTGTTTTTGAATCGTATAAGAACAATATCGGGAACATTGGGAAAACGATGGTTTACGATGAGGTGCCTTGCGGACAAACGGTCTATATGGTTGTCGACGTATCTCATATAAAGTAGGTGAGCGAATGACGATATTTAATGATGAACTGCACTGCGGCTCCGACTTCATTCGGCGATACGTTGCCGACGGCCATGACTTTACTGGAGCAACGGCCGTAATGAAGGTCCGCACAGAGAATGACATCGAGCTTGTAGCCGCCGACTGCACGGTCGACGGCGATTCCGTCACGGTGAAGATACCGGGCGAACGTAGCCGAGAGATACCGAGACGGTACCGCATGGCCAAGTACGACGTATTCGTGCAGGCGGCCGACTACAGCTACAAGCTCGTCATGGGCGACATGCGAATTATTCAAGATGAATCAATGCATTAAGAGGGGGATTTTATAATGGACGAATTAAAAGTGAAGGTGAACTTCGAAAATCCGGTACAAGTACAAGCTGTACAGATTCCCGGATTGCCCGGTCGGGACGGACGAGATGGAACACCCGGGAAAAATGGAGAAAAAGGTGAAGCAGGTCCTCAAGGTCCGCAGGGCATTCAGGGCGAGCCGGGGCCTCAGGGACCTCAAGGTCTGTCTGCTTATCAGGTAGCGGTTAATAATGGCTTTAGCGGTAGCGAGAGCGAATGGATTAAAAGTTTAAAAGGAGCGGACGGTAAAGCCCCTGATATAAGCCCTATATCTATAGAGTTAAAAAAGAAGGGACATTGGAATGACGGGACCCTTATTGATGTTTTAAGTATACTTATTAAAAACGCTATTTCTCCTAAAACCCCGACAGCCTTGACCTATACAGAGCCGAAAAAGGGCGACACGGTGTTAAAGGTAAGCGGAGAATCTCACTATAAAGTAGACGCCAACGGCGAAAATTTAACCGAGATTATTAACGGGTCGGCTGACTTAAGTATCCCTTCTTATGACAAGTCTGATATTATAGTCAATTATTACAACATGGTTGGCGATAAGGTTTCTGCGATTACTATTCAAGGAATTAAAGGCCTGTCGTTTACTGATAAGAACGGAATTATGGTTTCTAAAGAGGGAACCGTTCTTACGGTCGATTTAACCAATCAGACACCGGGGATTAACAGTAGGTACGATATATCGGACAGACCTTCCTGGGCTTCGGACAGCGTGACAGAATATAAATTCATCTCTAACAGTCTTGCTAAAATTGTCGGTTATAACGAGCTCAAGAGCGTTTCGGTAGAGGGTGTATATAAGGTATTAAGCGAGCTAAAAGGCGGAACGATTAATGCGGTCTACTTTAACGCGCCTGAAAGGAAGAGTGTGATTGCTCAACACAACAATCTTTACGGGGTAGTTAACGGCGAGAAAAAAGTTGTGTATATCAGAAACAAACAGCTTATCCGGGTAGTGGTCGGACCTGGGGACCAAAAAGCGTCTCTCATCGACTTGCACCAATATGATGATAGGATTACCGGAACTACACCTGTATTCCTCGATAAATGTTTTGGGGAATATTATAAAGTGGTTGATGATTTATAAGGAGAGAACCAATGAATTTTATTTTTGATACGCTTTCTCACGCATGGGAATCGCTCACGACTAATTTCATCTTAAAAGCTATGTTAAGTGCAACGAGCGGCATAGCCTTGTGGCTTATCGGGTTACGCCATGTGCAGATACTAGGCGTTTTCATTATCCTTGTATTCGTTGATTTACTCACGAAGTGGACAGCGATAGCCTATCAAATGTTGATTGGCGAATATCAATACGACCCGAACGAGATAGCGGTATGGGAAAAGTATAGAGCCATCCCGCTTGCGTTTGAAAAACATCTCATTTCAAGTAAGTACATGAGAAAGGGCTTTGTGCAGAAGGTGTTAACTTATGTGTTGGCGACCTTTGCCGCCATGCTACTTGATGAGATGAGTGGGCAACGTAAATTCGCCGTTTCTTTGGTGTGGCTGTACCTAGGCTCAAGTGAATTTCTTTCTATCCTTGAAAATTTACGTGACGGCGGCAATGCAACTTTAGGCAAGTTTTTAGACTTAGTCAGGACGAAGATTGAAAATAAAGTGAAGTTTTAGAGAGGAGATTATATGAGAGGTATTGATGTAAGCGAGAATAACGGCGTAGTAGATTGGGGTACGGTAGCGGCAAACGGGTATCAATTCACAATTATTCGACTGGGTTACGGCCGAAATGCGCTTGATAGTTGCTTCTATGATAACGTAAACGGAGCGATTAACGCGGGGCTTAAAGTGGGCGTATATCATTACTCTTACGCCTTAGATGAAGACGCAGCCAATCAGGAAGCGGACTTTGTGTTAAATACATTGCAAAGCTCCGGGCTTACCCCCGACAAATTACCGCTTGGCGTTTGGTATGACATGGAAGACGCAGACGATTACAAAGCTAATAGAGGTATGCCCAGTAACCAAGAGTTAACGAATTTCTGTAGTATCTTCATTAATAAGTTGTGGAATGCGGGGTATGCAAAGACGGGATTATACGCAAATATTGACTGGTTAGAAAACCGCTTATACCCCGAACAGTTGGGCGGCTGTGCTTTGTGGGTAGCACATCTTAACCCTTCTTGTGGTTATCCTAATGCGAACCTTTGGCAATATACGTTTAGTGAGAACATCGAGGGCAACGAATTTGACGGCGATGTAGTACTCAACTTTGACGTTGATTAAGGAGATGGCTACATGCGAATAATGGAATATATAAGGCGGTACGCACCTATCATTATTGTTGTATGCTTGTTGCTTGTTGTTGTTGCAGTGGGCGTTATCGTTCATCATTCACGCAAGGACGATAACGCACCGAAAGTAATCACGATAGAACAGGCAAAAGACCCGTTACAATTATCTAAAGCGATTAACGTTACGCCGAAAGACGGAGCAACGATTATACGAGAAGTCGAACGGGCAACGCCTATCACGACTTATTATGTGCCGTCTAAAACCGTTCAGGCAGCGGCAGAAGTAACACGTCAGCAGATTGCCCGTAATGACTCTTCTTTGCCGTCTGCCGTAACGGCTAAGTCTGACCGTACTGTTATCGTCGAAAATACGGACAAGCAAAAGGTAGATGTATATAAAATAAATCTCCGTAATAATCATAAGATTAAAAGCGGAGTAACATATGTTGACGGTAAAATGTACGGTTCTGTTGGTTATCAAGCGGGACGTGTTGAAGCGGTCGTACACGCCGACCAAACAGGACTTAAAGGCGGTACAGTCTTATGTACAATTAAAGAATGGTAACGAAAAAGGCCTCCGAATAATCGGGGGCGTTTTTTTTTGTGTAAAAAATTGAAATCTAACACTTGACAATACACGTTTAAACGCGTATAATAAAGACATACCAAACAGGAAGGAGGAAACCGATGGGGAAAGAAAAAATCGGACTTGCAACAGCAATAATCCAGCTCACGACTGCAATGGTACTGCTGATACAAGCCCTAAGAAACTAAAGGAAAAGGCTACTCGAAAGGGTAGCCGCCCCTTTGGGGGTATTATACCACATCGGCGAACAGAAATGGAAAAAATCATAAGAATTGCGGCGTTAATCATCACATTGGCAGCGTTATTTATTGTATTGTGGAGGTGGTAACGGAATGATTATTAACGAAGTAATGACGGCTGCAGAAGCGGCCGTCATCTGGGGCTTATCGCCTAGGACAGTACAGCAGGCATGCACGGGATATAAAGGCGGTAAACCTCGATTTACGACAGAAGAGGCTCGTTTATCAGGTCGTATTTGGCTTGTGACTCGCAAGGGGATGGAACGGCTTTATGGAAATAGACCTATTTAAGAATTTAGCGTAAATATGCAAGACTATAGTATCGAGGATTGACAACATTTTGACAACATACCAAACAAAAATATAAGAAGATATAGTAAATTCCGCATAATAAAGGATGTCTATTTTAAGCCATGTTTTGATAATAAAGCCGTTCTTAAAACTGTATTGAAAAGACTCAAAATCAAGCGATGAATAGTCGTGTGGGTTCAAGTCCCACCTCCGGCACCAAATAAAAACAGTCCCGGTAACGGGGCTGTTTTTATTTTCGGATTATCTGGGGGAGTGCGGGCGTAGTATAGGACGGTTGTGTTGGCTTTAGGTGCGATACATCGGATACATCTCCGATGTATCGTTTTTTTATTAGGCGGTAATACAGTCGGGAATAATTCATTTGCCGTAGGGATCGGGGCCATGGCCGTATTGGATGATTCCTATGCTATCGGTCGCGGTTCCGTAGCCAATCGGGCAGCCGGAGTGAGCGGCTATCGTGCTAACGGCCGGACAAATGATACGTGGCAGACCACGGGAAATGCTGTGGCCGTCGGCGATTCGGCGAGCAGTATAACACGTCAAATTACCGGCGTTGCAGCAGGATCTGACGATACGGATGCAGTAAATGTAGCGCAGCTAAAAGATGCGATTCGGAATAGTGCCGGAGAAATTCCGGACTTTGGCGGCGAAATTCAAGCAACGGCTGCTCAAAGTGCCGCTTTAAGCGCCCTGAAGCCCGTATCGTACGATCCGCTGGAACCGACACAAGTTATGGCCGGTTACGGTTATTATAAGAGTAACAGTGCTTTTGCCTTAGGCGTAGCACACTATCAAAGAGAATCACTTCTGTTTAATTTCGGTGCTGCTAAAGGGGCAGGAAACAACCACCATTATCTTGTAAATATGGGTGTAACCTATAAATTCGGCAATGTGGGTGAAAGAAAGGC
>ERZ773037.671-NODE-671-length-18417-cov-3.967923_pt1 | contig 18417 bp, 19 predicted proteins | sample MGYA00511466_ERZ773037 | MGnify/ENA primary metagenome ERZ773037 (study PRJEB29015, sample SAMEA2738146) | human oral metagenome | biome: human oral; feature: human-associated habitat; material: saliva | place: China | collected 2202 ... | reverse complement strand
AAGATTTATCTATAATCATTTTTTGAAATTAAAACAATATTTATATCAAGAATTTAATATAAAAATTACTTATAGCCATATGTCAAAAATGTTAACTGAACTAAAGAGACAAAAACTTTGGCTTACTGTTCCAGATAAATGTGCTCTTCAAAATACTCTTAAAGATTTAGATAATGCTTATAAAAAATTTCATAATGGAGCTGGATATCCTAAATTTAAAAGAAAAGATGATAAAAACTCTTATCGTACTATTCAAAATATGAAGATAAATAATTCTTTTATTTCTATTCCAAAAGTAGGATTACTTAGATATAAAGATAAGTATAAATTAGAAGAAGAAAATATTCTTAAAATTTATAATATCACAATATCTAAAGATACTATCGGGCATTATTATGCAAGTATTTCTGCGGAGGTCTATATTCCTCATTTTGAGAGAACCAATCAAAGTGTAGGTATAGATTTAGGATTAAAAGATTTTGCTATTTTAAATACTGGAAGAAAAATTAATAATCCTAGAATACTAAAAAATCTTGAAAAGAAATATAGAAAATTAGCTAAAGCTGTATCAAGAAAAGTTTATGATTCTAATAATTATAAAAAAGATAAATTAAAATTAGCTAAATTTCACAAACATGTAGCTAATATTAGAAAGGATTTTCTTCATAAATTATCTATGAATTTATTAAAAGAATTTGATATAATTTGTTTAGAAAACCTTAATATTAAAGGATTAATGAAAAATAAAGGTAAATCTTATCAAGATGTAGCTCAATCAGAATTTATAACAATGCTTCAATATAAAGCAGAATGGTATGGTAAAACTATTGTGCAAGTTTCACAATGGTTTCCATCGTCTCAATTATGCTCTGAATGTGGCTATAAAAATCCTGCGTTAAAAGATACAAGTATTCGTGAATATGACTGCCCAGAATGTGGCACGCATCATGATAGAGATATTAACGCTGCAATTAATATTTTGCGAGAGGGATTACGAATTTTAGAAGAAAATTCTAATATATAAATATATAATTATAACCGTGGGACACACGGGGATAGTCTATCATATCTGAATTCCTCTACCTCTAAGTTTAATAACTTTTAGGCATGTTTTCTTGGGTAGAAATCTCGTCACTTTAGTGATAAGAGAATGTCAGTGGATTGTTAAAAATATTTTTAAATATACAGATATGCAAACCAATGTAAGTATGCGTCATGTAGCTTTACAAGATGGAAAACCAAGAGTTAATTTAACTTTGTTAGAAATTTTAGAAGCGTTTATCGAACACGCTATTGATGTTATTCAAAATAGATGTCAATATGATTATAATAAATTAAATGAACGTTTCCATATTGTAGAAGCTATTGTAAAAGCTCTTGAAACAAAAAATGTAACTATTGAATTAGTTTCTAATGCAACTTCATTAAATGAATCTGTAGAATCTTTAAAAGAACGATATGCTTTTGATGATAAACAAGCGAAAGCTGTTGCAAATTTAAGATTATATACATTGAATGAAGAATCAATTCAAAAATATAATGATGAATATGAAGAATTAAATACTAAAATGAATTTCTTATTTAATATTCTTCATAATGAAATTGAGTTGATTAAGTATACACGTTCTGAAATTCAACAGGTTGCGAAACAATTTGAAAAAGATGAACGTAAAACAGCTATCGTAGATTATATTGATGAAAATATTGACCAACGTGACTTCATTAAAAATGAAGATGTCGTTGTGGCAATTACTCATAATAATATGATTAAAGCTGTAAAAGCAAATGAATATTCTGCACAAAATCGTGGCGGTAAAGGTGTTAATGCTAATACTCGCGAAGATGATTTTGTAACGCAATTATATTCTATGCAAACTCATGATGATTTAATTTTTGCGACTAACACAGGTAGATTTTTATTATTACCTGCCTATAAAATTCCAGTAGTCTCTAAAAATGCATTAGGTAAATATATTAATAATTATATTCCTCTTCAAGAAGGAGAAAAAATTGTTAATGTATTATCCTATACAGATAAAGAAGACTTAATGGTTTTATTTGTAACAAAACAAGGTCGTGCGAAAATTACTTCTACTAAAGATTTGCCTACACGAGCTAGAGCTTATAAAGCTATTAAATTAAGAGATGAAGATGAATTAGTTGAATGTTCTATCGTAAAAGATTTAAATCAAGATTTAGCTTTTATTACGGAACAAGGTATGTTAATTCATTTAAAAGCTTCATCTGTTAATATGCAATCAAGAAATTCTGGTGGTGTAAATACTGTTAAATTAAATGATAATGATATTGTTGTATCTTCTCTTCATGTAAAAGAAGATGGACAAGTAGCTATTATTACAAAAAATGGTATTGGTAAAATATGTAATATCGAAGACTTCAGAATTACAAATCGTAATGCTAAAGGCTCTCGTTGTTATAAAGTGAATGAAAAATCTGGCACCATTGTTGGTGGAGCTCCTATTGAAGATGAGAATACGATTTACATTATCACTGTAAATGGTAAAATCATTAAATTAAGAGCTGAAGATATTCCATTAAAGAAACGTACTGGACAAGGTGTTAAAATGATTCGTTTCGATGACGATGATTATGTTAATGCTATTACTGTTGGTCCTAAAGAAGAGGAGGAAGAAGCTAATGAATGAAATGATTAAACAGGGATTCATCCAATATCTTGGCTTAGCTTCTGATGATTCTCCTCTTCAAGGAGATAATGCATTGCAAAAAGGAATTGGCGACCTATGTGAAATTTGTTTAGAAATTTCTGTAGATAAAAATAAACATGAACGAAATTTGTTTATTTTAAAACCAATTTTTAGAGCCACTATATTTTTGCTAGAAGAACGTTTACAACAAATTAAAGCTATAAAAAATGTAGATACGTATGTACAAGTTAAACAGTATGAAAAAAATATCCAGTTTTTACAAAATTTAGTAGACAATATTAAAGAGGAAATTAATCATGAGTGAAACAAAAACATTAGCTGATAAATTAGCAACGATTGATGCTATTACAGCTAAAATTAATAAAAAATATAATAAAACTGTAGTTGGTCGTATGGGGACTAACGAAGATATTATTAATCAAATTACGATTGGTCGTATTCCAACTCCATCTATTGCATTAAATAATGCTATTGGTGGTGGATTTCCTCGTAAGCGTTGTACATTAATTACCGGCAAAAGCGATAGTGGAAAAACGACAATTATCCTCGAATCTATTAGTAAAATGATGGCTCTTGACCCAAATTTCACAGCACTTTGGATTGAGTCAGAACATTCATTAGATAAAGAATATATTGTCGATACTTTCGGTGTAGACCCCAATCGGTTAATTTTTATTCCATTTGACCCAGAAATTGGTTCTGAAGCTACTCTTGATATGGTTCAATCCATTATTGAATCTGATAGTGTAGATTTAGTAGCTATTAATTCTTTAAAGGCTTTAATTCCTCAAAAAGAAAATGAAGCATCTTTGACAGAAGTGCAAGTAGCTTTAGCAGCTCGACAAAATGCTAAAATGTCTCGTAAATTTACAGCATTAGTTGCTAAACATAATGTAGCTTTTATTATTGTATGTCATCTTACAACGGACATTGGTTCACTGTCACGAGATTAAAATAAAATATTGTTTTTATTTATCATCTGCTATATAATATAAGTATAGTACTTAATTTTGTAGAAAGATGGTGAATGTATGCCTAGAAAATATATACCAACAGAAGAAGAAATTAATAAATTAAAAGAAATGGCTTCTGAAGGACTGACATTAACAAATATGTCTGAGTATATAAATCACACAAGAGAATGTGTAAAAAGAATTTTATCTGAATATAATATAGAATTAAAACCTAGTCCAGAAAATAGAAGTGGACGAAAATATGATTGGTCAACTCATAAATTAAGATTATTAAAAGAAATGTATTTATCTGAAGATGTATTATTATCTGAAATTGCATCTATTTTAGAAACCTCATCAAGTACTGTTTTAAAACAAGCAAAAAGAATGGGGCTTAATAAAATAAAAGCAAAACCTGAGCTTTATAAAGATAGAATGACTGGACGAAAGATTATAAGTTCTAATTTAACTGAAGAAGAAGATAAATATTTAAGAGATAATGTTACAAAAAAATCTTTAGCAAAAATAGCTGATGATTTAAAAAAACCAAGATGGGTTATTCAAAAATATTGTCGTAGACATAAAATTGAAGAACGTTTTAAACATTATAAAATTCCTATTCCGTCTAATAAAGAAGATTTAGATATGGTAAAAAATCCAGCTTATTCTGATGCTTATATTGCAAGAAAATTAGAAATATCTTCTGGTGCTGTTCGAAGATGGAGAAAAGAACTTTTTGGAAACAGAAAGTGTATGGTTGATACATTTCTTAATAAAACAAATGCAGAAATTGATTTAGAAGAAATCTTATCTGAATTGAATTTATCTTTTTTATATGAACATAAAATTGATAAATATAAGGTTGACTTTTATTTAGGTTTTAATTATATTATTGAAGTTTATGGTCATTATTGGCATGATAAAAAAGAAAAAACAATAAAGCGAGATATTATTAAAAATAATTATTTAAAAGATAATGGATATCTCGTAGATATTATTTGGGAAGATGAAATTCAAAATAAAAAAGATGAAGTTAAAAATAGAATTTTGACTTCTCTAAATAAACAAATTAAACAATATTTTCGGTCTCGTAACCTTGTGAACTCCAAAATGGAGGTGTCTGATGAAAATCAGGCTAACGGTTCAGAACTAAGTGATTAGTTTATGAGTAAGTGACCCTAAGTCTATTTAGGCGATAGATAAGGTAATACCGTGCCAAGCCTTTTAAATAAAAGGAAGGTGTAACGACTATCGAAAACACGCATTCTTAATGTGGAAGTGAGTAGAGTAGATTTTTTGGTGAAATTCCAAAATTTCGAAGCGCAAGGCATCTCTATATAGAGATGAAAAGATAGTCTGAGATACAAGAATATAATATATATATTCTGTATAGAAATATACATGTATCTTGCCTATGGTCATATCAGGCGGAGCAGCTATTCAATATTGGTCTTCTTTGACTCTTGATTTTAGAAAAAGAGCATTAGGACCTAGTGACCCAATTACTAAAGAAGAGGGATTAAAAATTCATGTAGCTGTTAAAAAGAACCATACTATCTCTAATCGCAATCCATATGTACAAGTAGAATATTATGCTATCTTTGGTAAAGGTATTGACCAAATGCTTGAGGTTATTGAAGAAGCATTTAATTCTGGTGTGTTAATTCAACGTGGTGCGTGGATTAATTGGATTGATAGCAATGGTGAAGTCATTGAAAAATTCAATGGTCGTGCTGCGATGAAAGAATTTTTCCATAATAATCCAGATAAATGGATGGAATTTAAATCTTTGTTTGATGGCTCTGCTTCTGTAAAAGAATTATCTCAAGATGAAATTAAAGAAATTGAAGATGAATCTAAGGCAATTGCGGATACAATTCCTGATGAAGTGAAAGCTCAAGAAGAATTAAAATCTAGTCTTAAAAAAACTAAAAAGAAAAAAGCTGATAAAGAAGCTAAATAGTAGTATAATTAAAGCAGGGTATAGATAACTATATCCTGCTTTATATTATTGAATAATTCTTTTGCGAACCTTGTATAATAATGGTATGCCAAGCCTTGGCATACTTTTATTATATTTTCGTAGAAAGGAAGGTACTATTTGTCAGATTGTGAATGGGGATATGATTCTTGTAAACATGTCGGAACCGCTAAATGTTTTGGTTGTTTAACAGATGGTCAATTATTTGAAGAAAAAGAAATTAAAATTAAAAAAGGACTAAATAAACGACAACAAAAACAAGATAACCGACAAGGCTCTGGTTTTGAATACAAAAATCATGTTGCTAATTCTAAGTTATTGAAAGATGACATTAGAAGTTCCATGACTCTTAACAGTGGTGCTACTGTTATAGAAAAAGGCGATGAACAAATTCGTGGACTTATTAATGTCATGGAAGAATTAAAAACAAGAACTGTTGAACAAGCTCCTGGAAAGAAAACATTTACGATTCAAGAAAAATGGTTGTCTAAATTAAAAAGAGAAGCATTAACAGAAAATATGGATTTTTATTATTTAAAATTCTCTTTTTATGAAACAGACCCACAAGTATATGTTATTATTGAACAGGAACAAATTATGTCCATGGTAAAAACTATGGTTGAGGATAGACGTTCTAAAAAAGTTCTTGAAAAAGAAAAAGAAATTCTTATTAAAAAACAAGATGTATTGCAAGCAGAAATTAATAAGTTAAGAAGTGAATTAGCATTAGCTAAAGAATTAGTAAAAGAGGAAGATTGGATATGAATGAAGAAAAAATATTAGAATTAATCCAAGAAGAAAATCCACCTAATCCATTAGTATATGTTAAAGAATTAGTAAAACCAATGATGAGAAATAAGATTAGACAATATATTACAGAGTGTGAATATTGTCCAAATCGTTTTACTGGTTTTAAATCTGTGCCTTATGGCAATAATGATGCATCTATTATGATTATTGGGGAACAAGTATTACAATCTCAATTAGAATTGGATAAAGATATTGTGTATCCATTTGAAGGTACACAAGAATTAGAAATTTTTAATACTTTATTCGAAGAATATCATATTAATAAGAATCAAATTTTTTGGATTAATGCTGTGAATTGTTTAACACAAATAGAATTAAAAGGTGAAAAAATATTTAGACCATTTAATATTAGTGAACGAGATGGCTGTAAATTATTTTTAGACAATTTAATAGAAACGATTAATCCAAATTTAATTATTTGTTTGGGTGCATCTGTATATAATTTATTTAAAGATGAACCTTTTAATAAAAATAAAAATCAAATATTTAAAATTAATACTATTGATGCTATTGCATTGCAATCTCCTACATTATTATTGCAACAACGAGAAGTTAAAGATGAAGAATTATGCGATGAAGATGAATTAGAGTTTTGTAATGGATTATATAAAGCATTTACATATTGCCAAGAAACATATGGTGGCAATATTATTTTAGACAAATAAGAAAGGAAATAACATTATGTCTTTAATGGAAAAATTGCGTCAAAAACGTGCAGAAATGGAAGCAGCTCAACAAAAAGCAGAAGCTCCTAAAACATTGGAAGAAATCGCTGAAGCAAAACAACCCAGTTCTGAAGAAACGCAAGAACCAAAACAAACAGAAGAAACAGTACCTGTTGTTAATACAACGGAAGAACCAGCGAAAGTTACAGAAGAATCTACTCCAGAAGAAACATCTACTGAAGTGGAGCCTGAACCTATAGCTGATAATACACCTTCTGAAGATAAAGATTATACTACTATGCAACCAGTAGTTGCAGAAGAAAAGGAAAATAAAAATGAAATCGTTGCCGAAGACATTACATCTGAAAAAACTGAAAAAGCAGTTAAAGAAGAATCCGAAACTAAAGAAGAAATTGCTTCAGGAGAAGGAGTAGAAGAAGAAAAACCTAAGCGTCGTGGTCGTCCTCGTAAATATAAAGAAGAAGAACCAACTGAGGAAGAGACTTCTAAAGAAGACTCTAAACCAGAACCTACTCCTGAAATTCTTTCTGCTATTGAAGAAGATATTGCAGAACAAGAAAAAGAAGAGAAACCTAAAAAGAAATCTGCTAAAAAGCATGAATCTGTAGAACAAATTTCTTATGTTTCTATTGACGTTCTCGGGGAAAAACTTGATGTAGATACAGCAACTGCTGAATATCTAAATTATTTCATCGATACTGAATGGCAAGAAAAAGAAAAATATTTCTTAGATAAAGTAACTAATATTCGTATTGAAGCAGATATGAACCCTGGCACTTTGAAATTTACATTAGCTGACTTGTGTGCATTAAATGATGAAGTTATGCCTCATTATTTAGAGCAAAAGAAAATCTATGATTCTTTAGTAAATAAAGATTTTGGTTCTGCTACTGCATTTAAGATTGCTAATTCCACTGGTTCCAATTCTGAAGAACGTAAACGTACTGGTACATTAGCATTAATGAAAGCTAAAATTAATGGTCAAGAAATTAATTATATTTCTTTGATTAATGCAGTGCAAATGCGTTATAATGCTCTTAGTGAAATCATGAAAATGATTAAGTATAAATCTGATATTTGCATTACAATGGCATCTGCTATTAAAACTGAAATGCAATTAGTAAATGGTTAAGAAAGAAGGAACTAAATGATTCAATCTTTAAAAATTTCTGAGGGGCTTCAAAAGCTCCTCAGTCAACCAACTGACCCTACTTTAATTCGTAAACGTAATCAAAGTGGTACATTATTATCTTATATTACAGGTTATGCTGTAGTAAGAAAATTAAATGCTGCATTTGGTTACTGCTGGAATTGGCGTGTAGATAGTTCTTGGCTTGAAAATATTGAAGGTGCTAAACCTGGTCAAGTATGTCATGTACTTGGTACATTAACAGCTATGGTTAAAGATGATGATGGTAATATCATTACGTTATCTAAACAAGCATATGGTTCTAAAGTAGCTATCCTTAAAATGGGGGCTCAGGATAATCAAAACTTGTACAAAGTAGCTTCTACTGATGCACTTAAAAAAGCAGCATCTATGTTTGGTATTGCTGCTGATTTATATTTGACTGAAGAAGAACAAGAATTCTTGGATATGGAAGAACAAAGTCCTTGGGACGATGCTACTATTGCTAAGTATCAAACAGAATGGGCATACATTCAAAAATTCCAAGAAGAATATGAAGTATCCGATGAGGAACTTAATGGTCTCGTATCTGATTTTACAGGTGGAAATATTAAATCTATCTTATTAATTAAACCAGATATGCTAAAAGAATTTGTTAAATATGTTGAAAATTTAATTAAGACGCAAGGTGAAGGTTAATGGCTTTATTATTTGCTGAAGATTTAAATTTAGTTAGATGTGAAAAATGTAGTCATACAGAATTAATTAAAAAAGAAATTACACAATTAATGCCAGGTAAACATAATACATATCAACTAATTAATAAACGTGTTGAATATGTATGTAAAAATTGTGGCACTACTGTTGTAACTATTAATGATGACGGGCATGTATATATTAAATAAAAAGGAATAAGATGGATAAGTTAAAGATTTATGATGTTAAATGGGAATCTGATGCCGCTGGTCCATCTCCATATAATAATATTCGGACAGAAGTTTTCCTCGCAGGCTGTAGAATTGCTCGTGAGGGAAATGCATGTCCTGGTTGTTTTAATCAAGAGTTGTGGGAACAAGATGTTTACACAACTCTTTCTTATTGTACAGATGTTGCTTATCAAATTCATAAATTTGGTAGTAAATATGTAACATTTGTTGGAGGAGAACCATTAGACCAAGCATGGTCATTAATTGAAGTGTGTGAACGACTTAAGCAATTAGGTCATCATATTATTATTATCACACATTATACAATTAATGATATTTATGAAATGGGATTAGACCCATTATTTGATGCTTGTGATATTATTATAGATGGAGAGTATCAAGTAAAATTACATCAATTTAATCATGATATTAAAGATGGTTTTACGAATGTAATTGGTTCAGGTAACCAAGTTGTATATGATTGTAAGAAAGAGATTGGAATGCCTGCTGGAATTTTAAGCGGTATTTCATTAGATGAGAAAGACAACTTGGTATTTCATATGAAAAAATAAGAAAGGAAATTATGAATTACGGGGAAAAACAAATTGGTACAGATACTGTATATATTGAAGATACAACATTCAATGCATTAAAAGAAAAACGTATTACAATTCATCGTATTACACCAATGAGTTATTTACAACGAGAAGATTCTCAAGATAAATTTTTCGATAATTATATTGAAATTAAAGCAGTAAATGAATCAGATAATATGATTTTTACTACTTCATTAGAAAAATATAAATATTCTAAAAGCATTCGAAAGAAACCATTAGCTGAATTAATGTTAGAACATATGACTGGCAAAGAAGATAAAATAGAAGATTTTGAAGTTATCGATAGTATTTATCATGAATTAGCTCAAGAGGTTTCAAAAGATTTGTATTTACAAGATAACATTTTACATACAGGATTAGCGTTAGATTGTATTGGTATTATTGAATTACATAATCAAGTAATTGGTGTATTTAATAAAATAGTATTCGATAGTAATGGAATTCAATTGCTTAATAATGTTAAAACTATTTTTGTAGCTAAAGAAGATTTCAAAGATATTGTTATTAAAATTTTAGTAGATGATAATCATCATATTATTATTGATAATATTAAAGAAATCAACTCACCAATTAAAGAAGATAGAAGTATTGATATCTTTGTTCTTGGTGCAGTTAATTTAAGTAAACGCTTTGACAATTTTGTTGTCGTTGAGCGAGATGAAGATGAATCATTTGAAGCCTATGGTATTCGTTTACTTAAAGAAATTAATGAAGACAAAAGGTCAGTCGTGTTTGATTTAGATATCGACTTGTAAGAAAGGAATATAATGAGAGATTTAACAGAAATTCGAGATTTGTTAGCAGCTAAGACAGAATGTATTTGGGTGCAAACAATCGAAGAACAAGATTTTTTAGATGATTTCCTAACCATGTTAGTAGATAATCCTAAATATCAAAATGTTAATATTAAAGAGTGGACTAATACTACTGGTGTTACACCAGTAGATTTAATTACTGGTCCAGTTTATTCAAAAACAAATATTGAATTACGAGAAGTGCCTGCACTTTTTGAAAAAGGTATTATTCCTGATTGTTTTGATGAAGAAAATACAAATACTCAAAACATTTGGATTTTAAAAGATTTAGACCCAATGTTTACAAATCCAAAAACAGCACGTTATATTCGTGATACAAAAGAAGGTCGCAAATCTATTTCTTATAGTCCTATTATCGTTATTTCACCTAATCCAGTAAATGATGGTGTAGCACATTTATTTAAAGTAGTAGAATATTCTTTACCATCTGCTAATGATATCTTTAATTATATTTCTAATGTACCAATGCGAACACTAGAAAAATATAAACAACGAGCTCCACAAGATAAACAAGATTTAATTGTAATTCCTACATTAGATGAATTAGAAAAAATCGCTAATGCTTGTACTGGTTTAACAATGAAAGATGTAGCCCAATTATGTAAAGAGTCTATTGTTAAATTTAAAACTATTAAAGCAGATTATTTAGCACAATCTAAAGTTGAAATTGTTAAAAAATCTGGTGTATTAGATTATAAAATCCCAGAAGTTAAAATGTCTGATATTGGTGGTTGCTCTATTTTAAAAGATTGGCTATATGAACAACAAATCGCTATGAGTCCAGAAGCTCAAAAAGCTGGTCTCGATATGCCAAAAGGTGCTTTATTTTTGGGTATTTCAGGTACTTCTAAAACTATGAGTGCTGAAGCATTTGCTGGTGAATTAGGTATTCCACTCATTAAATTATCCATGGATAAAATCATGGATAGAATGGTTGGTCAATCCGAACAAAAAATTGCACGAGCTCTTGAAGTTGTTAAAAAGTGTGCTCCATGTGTGTTCCTCATGGACGAAATTGAGAAGGCATTAGGCGGTGCAAGCTCCCAGCAAACTGATGGAGGGGTTGGTGCCCGAGTAATGAAAGCACTCTTAGAATTCATGAATGATAATGAGAATGGAATTTATGTTATTATGACTTCTAATGATATTTCTATCATGCCTCCTGAATTTACACGTTCTGGTCGTATTGATGCACAATGGTATTTTGCATTACCTACTACGACTGAACGTGAAGCTATTTTTGATGTACATCTGGCTAAACGTCAAGTTACATTAGATGATACATTAAAACAATATGCTATTCGTCATACAGAAAAATATACTGGTGCAGAAATTCAACAAGTAGTTAAGAATTTAAAACGAATTAATTATATTCGTACTATGAAGCAAGAAGACAAAACTATTGTATTAGAAGATATCGATAAAGCAATTCAAGAAGTAATTCCTATCGCTGAATCTTCTAAAGAAAAAATTGCTATTCTTGACCAATACTGTGAAGGTCGTGCTCGTAAAGTTTCTGAAGATGAAGTCAAAGAAGCTAAGCGTCGTAGTTCTGTTTTAGACCTTGATTTGTAGGAAAAAAGAGGATATAATGAATAGTAAGATTATTCAACAATTCAAAAGTACTATTAATGGTGTAGAAGTATCTGATAAAGTTACTTTCTATACTTGCGACTGGATTTTAGGGTTAATTGAAGAAAAATTTAATATTGAATTACCAACAGAATTCGTATCTGATTTTGTTCATGTAGTACAAAAAGTATATGATGATGAAGGTGTTGGTTGTATTGAAGATTTTGAAAACGATTTATTTGCTTGGGTTGAAGAACCAGAAGATGGAGAATCTATTACATCTTTAGAATTAATGCCAGCACAATATAATATTGGGTATGGTTATTTCGATGCATTAAATCGTAAGATTAAAGATTGGGATAATTGCTATAAAAAATAAATTTTATTTTAATTTAAAAGGAGGACTATTATGTCTTGTTATCGTCGTTACACTTGTGATGTATTAAAAAATGTTAATAAAGAATTATTAAACAAAGCTATGCGTGAATTGGGTTGTGAACTTGATTGGAATGTAAATAAAATTACATGGCGTCATGGCAATGATGGTGATACTGTTGATGCTGCATTCTCTGATAACCGTCTTGGTATTATCTTAAATGGTGATGCAGAAGGTCATTTAAAAGTTGTTGGTGACTTCTGGATGACAGGGTTAAAAGAAAAAACTTTCGTAGATAATTTAGCTCAACAATATCAAAAATATAATGTAATTCAGCAAGTCGAACAATCTGGTTATATTGTAGAATCTACAGAACAAAATCAAAATGGTGAAATTGAAATTATGGCATATTGCTATTAATTAAAAATAATAATAGGCGTATAGAAAAATTAAATAATCTATACGCCTTATTTTTTAATAGACAAAAATAAAGAGAGATATAAAAATGAAAACACTACGAATGTATTTTACTAAACGTCCAGATATGTTATGTTTTTTACATACTATGCTAGGATATTGTAGTAGTGGTGCAATATTAAGAAATGTAAACTTTACTGTTAATTATGAATGCTACGGTAATAATGTTATTTATCGTATTAAATGTGCTGATGAATTTACAACATGGACTTTTAAAGTAAATGTCGGTGAAAATATTTCATTGTTATTTAATTATAAAAATGAAGAAGCAGAATTAGCAGAGTCTGTAATTAAATATATTGTGCCAAGAGTTAAAAAGCTATTATTAAATAGTTATAAGTTAGATTTAAAACAAGGAGACGATTACGTATGGAAAAGAGATTCAAAGTAATTATCGATGTTAAAGGAAATATTCAAGTAGAAACATTACAAGGTTTTATTGGACAAGAATGTCATCAAGCAGTTGACCAAGTAATGCAAGTTATTAATGGTGTACCTGAAGTTAATAAAGATAAAGATGATTTCTATCTTTCTGACGACCCAGGTCAATTTTTGAATTTAAAATAGGAGATTTTTAGTCTCCTATTTTTTTATAAAAGGAGATTAAAAATAAGATGAAAACTAAAGATGAGATTTTATCTCAATTAAATAACCAACAAAAATTACCAGTTATGAATTACCTCGAAAACATGGTAGTTATAGCCGGTGCAGGCAGCGGTAAAACGCATATGATGGTCCAAAGAGTAACATATATGATGCTTGATGGTGTCAAACCAGAAAATATTTTAATGTTTACTTTTACTAAAAAAGCAGCTGAAGAAATGAAAGAACGTATTATAAAAATTGCAGGCGAACGAGCTGAAAATTTAACAGTATGCACATATCATGCTTTTTGTGTAAAATTATTAAGAAAATATTGTCATTTAATTGGATTTTCTAATCCATTTTCTATTTACGACCCAGAACAATGTTTAGAAATTATTATGGGTATTTTAAAAAGAAATGAATTAGATTATGACCCTGGCTTTGTATTAAGTTATATTTCAGATTGTAAATTAAATATGTTATCTCCAGATGAAGCAATTGCTTCTGAAGTAGATAATATTGAATACGCATATATCTATAAAGAATTTCAGCAAATTTTAAAAGCACAAAATGCTTTTAATTTTGATGATTTGATTTATTTTACAATTCGTATTTTAGAAAACTTTGAAGATGTATTGCAAGAAGTTAATTCTCAATATCAATATCTTGCTGTTGATGAAGGACAGGATTCATCTGCACAAGACTTACGTTTTATTAAATTATTGTGTGGACCTTATTCTCATCTTTGTATGGTAGGAGATAATGACCAATCTATTTATGCATTTCGTGGCTCTGATGTAAATTCTTGGGCTCAATTTATTAAAGATAATAATATGACTGTGTATAAATTAGAACAAAATTATCGTTCTACACAAACTATTGTTAATGCATCTAATTCTGTAGTAGCTAATAATACAAAACTATTTGATAAAGTAGCATATTCTGAAGGAGAAATTGGTGCTTCTGTCGTTAGTTTTGAATTAGATACTCATAAAAAAGAAGCAACTCGCATTACTCAAATCGTTAAGTCTTGTATTAAACAAGGCTATAAAGAAGAAGACATTGCTATATTATATCGTATGTCTTATTTAGGTCGTACAGTAGAAGATGCTTTTTTAGCTAATGGTGTTAACTATCATATTGTAAATGGTTTACCTTTCTATAATCGTGTTGAAGTAAAAGATTTGTTATCTTATCTTCAAGTATTTAATAATCCAAAAGATTTTACAGCAATTTGCCGTGCACTTCAAGTTCCTAAACGAGGTTTTGGTGAAAAAGCAATTGAAAGTTTAACGTTTCATTTTTTAAATCGCACAGATGAAGTTAAAGATATTGCTTCCATGAAAACAGTATTAATGTCTTGTGAAGGTTTAACTGCGAAACAAAAAATTGGTATGCGTAATTTCATTGCGATTATGGAACAAATTGAAATTAATAGTGCTTTCATGAATCCAGCCATGTTAATTGATTATATTGCAGAAGCAGTTAATTATAGTGCATATATTAAAAAAACAAAAGATGCTGAAGAATTTGAAGCTCGTTGGCAAATTGTACAAGAATTAATTGCTATTGCAAAACAATCTAATGATTTACAAGATTTATTGGAATCTATGGCAGTTGGTCAAGAAGAATCTGAAGGTAAAAATGGTGGCGTTACATTAACTACTATTCATTCCTCTAAAGGTTTGGAATGGCCGATTGTTATTGTGATGGGCTGTAATGAAATGCAAATTCCTTCTTTCATGGCTATTAAATCTCATATGGAAGAAGAAGAACGTCGTTTATTTTATGTAGCTATGACGCGAGCAAAATCCTTCTTGTTCTTAACTCGTCATAATAAATCTAATTCTCGCGGAACTTGGAGAAACTACGATGAATCTCGTTTCGTTAAAGAAATAGATGACAAATATATCAAACGCATGTAATACTATTAATATGAAACAATTAGTATTAAAATCAAAACAGGGGTCTTCCTATGAAATTGAAATTAATTCTGTTTCTAGGGAAGACCTTAATTATTTATTTTGTCTTTTTAATTCTGGTAAAGTTCAATATAATCTTGATAATAAAACTTGGATTGTATCTGAATCTATTTATCAGGAATTAGAAAATAAATTTTCTATTGATTCGTATTTTAATTTAGGTTCTTGTATGAAATTGCAACCTTATGATTATCAAAAAGAGATTGCAAATTTTATTTTATATAATAAAAAAGCTCTTGTAGTCGCCCCTTGTGGAGCTGGTAAGACACCTGTTGTTATCTGTTCTTATTTAGAAGCTTTGCATAAAAATATAATTAATGGTTCTGGACTTATTATTGTAAAAGCTAGTTTAAAATATCAATGGCAGCAAGAAGTTGGGAAGTTTTCAGATTTAAAGGCTACAGTAATACAAACTTATGCAGAAATTACTGCTAATATCACAAATAAAATTAAAAATAGAGAATCTAAAAAAGAAAAGACTAAAGAGTTAAAAGAAGAGATTAAGCAATTAAAAAAAGAACGTAGCCAATTATTTAAAAATCAATTTAAAGGCTACGATTTATATATTTGCAACTATGAAACTTTACTAGATAAAGAAGTTAGTAAAGAATTATTGGCTATAAATTTAGAATTTGTAGCGGCAGATGAAATACAATATGCAAAATCAAATACTTCAAAAAGAAATAAAGCATTAGCTAAATTTGGTAATGCTAAAATGACTATTGGAGCTACTGCTACACCAGTTCAAAATAATCCAGAAGATATTTTTGGATTATTTAAATTTATACAACCAGAATTATTTCCTAAAAAATCTGATTTTTCTTCTTTATATTTAAAATATGGTGGTTATGGTCGTGTCATTGGAGCTAAAAATACTAAACAGTTACATACTAAAATTAAACCATATATGATTATTAAAGATAAAAAAGATGTGGCAAAACAATTACCTCAATTAGTTGTTAATCAATTATATTGTGAATTTGAACCAGAACAATTAGAAATGTCTAATAAATTATTAGATGAATTAGCTGAAATGAAACGTAAGCTAGAAGCATTAGATAAAACATTATCTCCTGCTGAAGCATTACATAATGAAGAGCGTGCTAAATTAGATGCTGGTATTATGGCTCGACAAGCATTTGCTCAAGAACTTGCTAATTCAGAATTATTATTATCTGAATCAGAGAGTGAAATGGCTAAACAATATGTAACTGGTTGTAAAGAAAATCATAAGTTAGATTTGTTAATGAATTTAATTGAAGAGATTATTGAATCTGGTGAAAAAGTAATTGTTTTCTCTAAATTTAAACGTATGCAAGATATTATCACTAAACGTATTAGAGAAACTAATTCTATTAAAAATGTTGGTATAGCATATGTTAATGGAACTATTTCTGGCGAAGATAGATATAATGAAATGTATACAAAATTTAGGGATAATGATGTATATAAAATTATGTTATGCTCTAATGCTATGGCAGAAGGTGCCAATATGTCTAGGTGTAAGTATTTAATAGAATATGAAGCTGCGGATAGTTATGCAATCCAAACACAACGACATGGTAGACTGGAACGTGCGGATTCAATTCATGATACAGTATTCGTATATCAATTAATTGTTAAAGATTCTTATGACGAAATTGGTCAAAAAATAATTAATAAGAAAAGAAAATATGATGCTGAAATTGTAAAAGGCATTTATTAATTATAGCCACCTTGTATAATACGGGGTGGCTATAATTATTATGATAGAAAGGAAAAAGAAATATGCAACAAGAACGTATTTCCGAAAAACAAATCCAAGAAGATATTAAGAATGGTGTATGTAAACAAATTGATGGCTTTTACGTATACTCAGATAAAGTAGTACAATATACATCTCATTTTGGATATACCATTAATCGAGGAAGTTTTTATAAATCTAATGGTATTGTTGTCACAAGAGCTACTGATAAAAAACGACTTTCTGTGGCTCGATTAATTGCTAAGACATTTTTATTAGATACACCAACAGATGATTTCTTTGTTGTTTATAAAGATGGAGATAAAACAAATTATAAATTAGATAATTTAGAAATCCAATTTAAAGAACAAAAAAAATTCTGTAAAATTTGTGGTACTAAATTAGGTCGTGGTAATCAAACATCTGTGTGCTTAGACTGCAAACGTACTCACAAAGAAATTTTAGTTTCAGAAAAAGAAATTTTACATCGTCGAGAAAAATTTAAACATGTTAATTTAGATGGTGTAAATCCTAAAACATTAGATAAGTTACATCTATATTTGCAAGGTTATAGTTATGTATATATTGCTGAAAAATATGGAGTAACTCGTCAATCTATTGAATATACATTGAAGCGTTTACTAGATGTAAATCGAAAAATTCGAAATATGCCTAAAAAAGATAATAAAGAATTAATTTTAGCTCTTCAAAAAGCAATTGATAATAAACAAAAAGAAATTGCTGATTTGTCTTATCAAATTCTTGAAAAACAAAAAGAAATGGGTAAATTAATTCGTAGACAAAATAGTTTAATTAATTAATAAAGAAAGGAAAAAAGATGGCAAATGAGTCTTCTTTTATTGGAACTGTTATCTTTTTTCACAAAAGATTAAATAATACTCCAGAAAATATTAGGAAGTTTAAAAAAATTCTTGATATATTTTTAGAAGTCACTAATACATATTATGGCGGATTTCAAGAAGTTGTTACAGATGACATGGAATTTAATGAGCAATCTGATTATGTAGAATCTATATCATATTATTTCTTCTCTTGCGGCCGCTGGACATATGAAAATTCATTTAATTACATTAATAA
>ERZ773037.666-NODE-666-length-18483-cov-4.946386_pt1 | contig 18483 bp, 16 predicted proteins | sample MGYA00511466_ERZ773037 | MGnify/ENA primary metagenome ERZ773037 (study PRJEB29015, sample SAMEA2738146) | human oral metagenome | biome: human oral; feature: human-associated habitat; material: saliva | place: China | collected 2202 ... | reverse complement strand
CTCGCCGAGGACAATGAGTGGGTCGGCAAGCATATCTCCGAGCTCTCCCTGCCGCTCCAGTTCCTCTTCCTTTTAATTGTGCGCGAGGATAAAAAGCTGGTTCCGAAGGGCACCACCTTGCTCGAAGCCGGAGATTCCCTGATACTCTGCGCCCCCGCGGTGCAGACAAAAAACGCCATGCAGCTCTCGGAGATTGAGATTGACAAGTCGAGCGAATATCTCCACTGCCGCATTCGGGACATAAAATTACCGCGCGGAGAGATTATTTTTCTCATCCAACGCGGTAATCAAAGTATTATTCCGAACGGTCAGACCGAAATTCTGGCGGGCGATGTTCTCATGCTGACGCGTCTCAAAGAGAAGACGCGCCCTTCTCGCCAACCGAGCGGAGCTCCAGCATGAGGTCAATGAGTCCGACCCGGTACCCGGCAGCAGAAAAGACAGCGCTCTCTCTGCCTCTTCTCAAAATGCTGAGAGGCAGCTGCCCGGGCTCGAGGAAAAGTTTTCTCGCGAGTGTTTCCTCGCAGGCGTCAAAATCCGCGAGGCGATAAAAGGCCTCCGGAAAAATCTGTTTCAGTTCTTTACAACTGCCTCTCTCTGCCGCCGCTTCCTCTTTCAGGAAAAAGCGCAGGGAGAGCTTTTTTTCTGCGCAGAGCGCCCGCAGCGCGTCACGCTCCGCCAGAATTTCGTTTGCGATATGTTCGCTCGGCTCTTCGCCCGGAGAAAGCAAAAATTCCATCGCAAAAGGACTTTCGTTTTCAATCCCGCCGATTGCCGGCAGCCGGATGTCGCCGAGCAACTCCTCCGTGCGAACTTCCGGGAAACTTAGCGTAAGCTCTTTTTCCGCGCCGCCCGCAAGTGTGAAAGCAAGCCGCTTTCCGTAGGCGTTTCCGTTCGGCAGGCGCTTTTCGGTGAAAAGCTCATAGTCGCCGTCCGGCAGGCGCAAGGTGAGACAATTCCCCTCCCACGCTCTCTTCTCGAGATCCAGCTCTTTTCCGTTTCCGTAGAGCGTCCAGTGCTGCTCGTAGCGAAGCTCTGCATCGCCCTTCCGGAGCAGCAGCACATTCCGCGCGACATCCTCCGCGCAGAAGGGATGGAAAGCACCGTCCTCAAAGTAGAGCGGCACACCGTCCTCTTCCCTGCGCTTCACCGCAATGCCGCTGCCGCGCAGTGTCCGAAGCGCCGTGAGAATTTCCGCCTCGCTCCGACTGCCCTTTGCGAGACTGCGCCGCGCTGTTCCAAGCGCCGCCGCCGTGCTTTCCCCGCGGAATGCTGCGAGCGGCTCAAGGCCGAAACGCTCCGGCAGTATGCCCTCGAGAAAGGCTGCGACCGGCACCCGCTTCCGGTGTCGCATGGCCGCCTGATACTCGGGCTCCAGCAATTCTTCCCGCACATCGATCATATCCTTTTCCGAGAGCGAGGCGAGAAACGCCCGCCGGTACATGCGCTCTTCCGGCGTCACGGCGCGTCGCAAAAAGGCTGCCGTGCGGTCGCGCCGCGCGGCCCGCTTTGCCTGTAACTTCTCACTGCAGCGCGCAAGTTTACGGGCGGCAAGCGAAACCTGTTCTGCACTCACCCGCGGTGCAGTGCGCACGCCGTTCGGCGCAAAGAAGCGGAATGCCTGCTCGGCTGCCTCCGCTTCACACGCGGACTCCGCAATGCGCTGACTGCCGCTCCGGAGATCCAACATTGCGGCGCGCGTCCCCTGCTTTCCCTGAAAACGCAGGTAGACACTGCCCTGTCCGAGCGAGAGTTCCTTTTCCCTGCCCGGTTCCGGCACAAAGGTCGCAATCATCCTGAGTCCCGCACTGTTTAAGAGATAGAGTGTGACCCGCTCGGCTGTGTCCGTCTGAATGCGGAGCTTCACCGCATCCGCGTAGCGGGACAGCTGGTTTAAGTAGAGTAAACCGTTGTATTCGCCGATATATTCCTCATTTCGAAGCGCTGCCGCATCGAGCGCTGCCTTTCCGCCCGGCAACAGCGGATAGAAACGCGAGTGCACGAGCATGGCGCGACCTGCCGCCGCGACAAACCAGCCTGTGTCATCCAGTTCGCCCGGCTCGCAGGCGCCCGCAAAGTGCCAGGTACCATCCACCCAGTACTCGACCCAGGCATGATTGTCCTCGCAGTGCGCCCACCACGGCGCATAGACCTGGCGCGCCGGAATGCCGACCGCACGGAGCGCATTGACATAAAAAACCGATTCCTCGCCGCAGCGCCCCTGCCCGGACTCCAAAAAGCCGGCCGCGGAAATGGTTCTGCCGTCGCTCGACACATAGCTGCCCTCTGCCGCGCAGGCATAATTGACCGCGCGCGCAAGCGCCGTGCCGGTCAGTGCTTCCTCGCCGTTCTCCCTGAGATGCGCGGCAATGCACGCCGCGAGCTTTTCCCGCACCGGGCGAAGCTCCTCGTTGTTCACACGCGGCAACAGCACATACTGGAGGAAGTAGCTCTCCGGGAGCGCCCGTACCTCGGCCCGCTCGCGGTAAAGTACGAGCGCCGGACGAAGGAAGGAGAGCAGCGTCTCCGGCGAAAAATCATAGCCACAGAGATCCGCCTCAGGCAGCACGGCATAGAGATAGCGGAGTGCCGTTCTCTCTCCCGCGGTCATCGGGCCTGCCATAGCGAGCGACTCCCGATACCCTTTTCGGAGCGCCTCACTTGTCCGCATCCGCGCAAGGAACGCAGCTTGAATCTCTGTCTCCGTTTCGTGTGACGGTCTCCAGTCGGACGGACAACTCTCCCGCTCTATGTTGTCCAGAATGTCCCGGGCGCGCGCAACTTTTGCGGCAGAGGTCACGCTCCGGCTGTACTCACTGAAGCCCGGCAGTCCCATCGAGACTCCTTCCCGCCGGTATACCATCGGACTGTCCACCGTTTCCTTCCCGGACATATGGTAAGAGAGAATTCCGGTCGCCCGATAAAGTGCCGGAATATTCTCCGCCGAGACGCCGGCGCCCGCCATGAGGCGCACTGTCTTTGCCTCTCGCTGCAGTGCGGCGAGCTGCTCTCTGCCCGCTGCCGCCGTATTCGCCTGTCCCGAAGTCAGAATGCGCGCAATGCCGAGTTCCTCCGCCGTGCGGAGCGCATCAAACGGATCCTTGCAGAGATCGAAGCAGCGGTGCAGTGTGACCGGCTTGCCGCCGCAGTACTCCATCAGCGCCGCAATCCGCTCGCGGTCCAGGCTGCCGTCCGGCTTCAGTATGCCGAGCACAAAGCCGTCCGCACCGGCCGCCGCAAAGCGCTCTGCCTCCGCCTGCAGCGCAAGACATTCCTCCTCGCTGTAGCAGAAATCACCGAAGCGCGGTCTCAGCATCACAAAAAGCGGCAGTGTCACCTGCCGCCGCACCTGTTCAAAGAAGCCGAGCCCCGGGGTGATACCGCCGATTTCCAGACTGCCGCAGAGCTCAATCCGGTCGGCACCGCCCCGCTCCGCCGCGATACCGGATTCCACGCTGTCAATGCATACCTCCAGTTCAAAAGCTTTCTTCCCGTTTTCCTGCACCTTACTTTCCTCCAGCTGTCATATTTTAAAGCAAGAACACAAAGATTAACGCGAGAATTCCGGCGATCACAACCACCGCACCGGCCAGAATACTCACGCCAAAGCCAACGATACCAATCACACCGAGCAGCAAATAGCCCAGAACGCCGAATGTCAGGCTGAGCGCTTTTCCGATCACCCGGAACAAAAGTCCCGTGCATTTCATAATGAGCCACATGAGCACGACAAAAATAAGAAACGGCATGGTCCTACCCTCCCTTACGAATTCAAAAATTTCATGTTCGGCCAGAGCCTCCGGATTCTGTCATCCGGATAATAGCGGTCAATGAAGGCCTCAATGACATTTTCCGCCTTCGGCTTCGCCATGCGCGCGTGTGCCCGCACCATGACAGCGGCTGTGACAGCCATGTCACAGCAGAGAAACACCGCGATACCCCAGCCGAGCACCAGACCGAGTATCGGGTTGATCCGCTCGATTCGCGCCGAGAGCGGCGGATATGCAAAGCGAATCCAAAGCACCGCGAGCAGGCCCCAAAAACACATAAACGGCACATTGGTTCTCCCGTCGATGTTCAGCGGAATGCGACTGTAATCCCAGAACTTCATGCCGAAAAACGCCTCGGTGAACACCGAGCAGAGGTACTCGAAGGCGCCGCCGAAGAAAAAGCCGGTCAGAAAAATACTGAACACATTCTGTCTCTCGATGCGGGACAGCACCAGCGTCAGCACAACGGCGCCGAGCCCCCAGACAATGCTGAACGGGCCGAGCACCAGACTGGAGCGCCGCATCCAGACCCCTGCCGTGAAAAAGACATAGAGAGTCTCAATGCCGTCCCCGATCATAGCGCAGAGAAACAGCATCCATACCAGCTTCTCGAAGTTAATGCCCCGCGCGAAGACAATGCCCTGCGCCTTTAATTCCTGTTCCGCGGCCTCAATGCCGCTCCCCTCCGACTGCCGGAGGCTCGGATAGCTGCGGTACACCCGCTCCCAGAGCTGCTCACTGAGCCGTTCGCCGAGCTTTTTCTTATGTTGCTGCAGAAACTGCCGTTCCGCGGACGTCGGCAAGTGACGCGCAAGCACCGAGACGAGCAAAAAATCCACAAATAGCAGGCCGGAGAGCCCCAGCGCTGTGACATGCACGATAAGCGGCGGCAACAGAGAAATCAGCGAAAATAAGAGCGGCTGCACCACAATGACCAGCGACTCATAGACTGCCGCAAGCAGTACCGCCCAGAGAAAGCGCAACTTAAAATTGGGGCGCAGCCGGAGCTTGCCGAGCGCCGCTCGCTTTTTGCGAAGCACTCTCTCCGCAATTCCCTCTCCGAGGTAGCCGATTGTCAAGGTCATGACAAGCGCAAACACGGCCTGCGAGCGGTACGGTATGTCGCCGCTGCTCACAATGATCAGAATGACCATCGCCGTACCGTGCGACAGTAACAACGGCAAATCCAGAATGCCGCAGTTCACAAAGCGCTGCCGCCGCAGACTGAAAATCAAGGTCTCAAGCACCCAGGCCGCAAACGCATAGAAAAAGAAATACAGCACGAGATCCGTTCCGTTAAATAAGCGCATGGCGTTCCCTCACTGTATTCATCTCTCTCCTCACTTTTTCAGCGCCAGGCCGTCATGATAGGCCTTTCCGACCACCGGCCCGATCACGCGGTAGCTCATGCTCGAAATGTCGAACATGATGGGGCGGAGCTTATCGTAGTCCACCTTGCCGTCCGTTAAGACCGCTTCGTCCGCCTGCATCGCCACAATCTCGCCGACCAAAAGTCCGGTCTCATCGCTGTAACTTTTCACCCTGCACTCTAAGGTGACCGGATACTCTTCGATGACAGGCGCGTTCACATGTGCGCTCTTCCTCACATGGCAGCCCGCTTTTTCGATTTTATTGATCTTGTTGCCGCTCTCGATGCCGAAATAATCGGAGATGACCACCGTGCTCTCGGTTGCAAAGGCGACCGTAAAGCCGCCGGTCTTCTTTAAATTATCCGTCGTCTTATGCTTTGCGAGCTGGATGGTAATTTCCCCGTAGTCACTCTGCATGCCCCAGGCTGCATTCATCGCATTCGGGACACCGTTCTCATCGTAAGTTCCGATAATGAATACGGCCTCCGGTGTGATAATCGACTGTTTCGCATTGAATTCCCGCTGCATACACCCTTCCTTTCCGAGTGCCGGACACAGGCCTCTCAGCCTGTTATAGCAGGTCTATCACAATCTTGCAATGCGAATCGCCCCCGCACGCGCGCTAGCATGGTCTCAAGATCCAGCACACCGCGCGCAAAGCCGCGCCGCACGAGTTCCTCCGGTACATAGCAGTCAAACTTTTCAAAAACCGGGACCTCGCGCTCGTAGAGCAACTCTTCCGGCGCAAAGTCTTTTTCGGCCTCGTCGAGCAAAATCTCAAAGAACTCCTCTTCCCCGACCTCCATTGAAAAGATCATATAATACGGCCGCGCGGAGGTGAAGCCCCTGAGACCGAGCCTCTCCTTACAGCGCAGCTTTAAAAAGCGCTCCAGCGCGAGAAAGGCATAACTCCCGAGCCAGGGAAAGAGCGCCCATATTTTTTCGCCGAGCGGCAAGAGCGAAGTCTTTTTAAGCCGCGTGCGCGCCGCCAGCGTTCGCGCTTCCAAAAGCCGCCCCGCCGCATTCCTCTGTAGATAGGGATAAATCTGCTCTTCAAGAAGCGCCTTCCGCATGCGCTCCAGAATGCGCGTTTCGATCGAGCCCGGAACATCGCCGAAGTAGGCCGGGACCCTGCCCTTGATTAAGCTGCAGAGCACGGTGTGGGCTTTATGATCCACCTCATCCACGGCCCAGACCCGCCCCGCAATCGCGATTTTTTCGCCAGCGGGCGGCGGCTTCACAATGGTGCCGAGGGTCTCGCTCCCGGTTCGAACCGTGTACTCCACATTCTCCTGAAAAACCGCATAGAACTTATGGTTGTTCACCACGCGCTCTCCCGCGATGCCGATGATGAGCCCGCCTTCCGCCGTGCGGTTGATGTGGTCGATGCGAAGTAAATGTTGTAAGAGAAGGCCGTATTCCTCCTTCTGGATGCGTTCAAACGGCGTAAGCGTCAAGACGCGGAGTGCAAGCTCCCGGGGCGTAAGTTCTCCCTCCGAGGCAAGCGTACTCATGGTCTGGTGGTAGAGGAGACTGTAGGGCAGACGCCGTGTGTCCGGCGGCTCCACATAGCGCTCCTCCGCGTAGAGCTGCACCAAGGCAATGCCCTGCAAGAGATACCAGGGAAAGGCCTCGGGGAGCGAAGCCCGCGCTTCGGCGGGCTCTTCCCGCATCACGAACCAGAGCTCCGCGGGGGCACCGCGCCGCCCCGTTCTGCCGAGCCTCTGCAAAAAGCCGGAGACCGTAAACGGCGCATCGAGCTGAAAGGCGCGCTCCAGCCTGCCCACATCAATGCCGAGCTCTAAGGTTGCCGTCGCGCAGATGCTCTTTAAGGAGTCCGCGCGCTGCATCTCCTCCTCCGCGCTCTCGCGGTAGGAGGCCGAGAGATTTCCGTGATGAATGAGAAAGCGGTCTTGTTCCCGCATGGCCTCGCAATACTGCCTTAGCTCCTGACAGACCAGCTCGCACTCCTCGCGGGAGTTCGTAAAAATGAGGCACTTTTTGCCGACGCTGTGCGAAAAGATATAGCCGATGCCGGGATCCGCGCCGCGCGGCGCCGCTTCCCCGGGCGCGTCGAGCGGCAGTGTGTCCGTCAGCGCGGGTGTTCTGTCGTCCGGGGTTCTCTCTCCGCCGCCGGACTGCGGCCCTGTCTTCCAAAAGTGCTCGAGAGAAAGTCGCCAGTGCTCTTTGCCGGGCTCCATGCGCGGAATCGCGGTCGCCTGTCCGCTTCCTGCCGCGAGCAAACGCCCCACTTCCTTCGGATTGCCTATGGTCGCGGAGAGCCCGACTCTCCGTGGCCTGCAGCCCGAGAGCCGCATGAGTCGCTCAATCAGGCAAAAGGTCTGCCGCCCACGGTCCTGCCGAAGCAGCGCATGAATCTCATCGATCACAACAAAGCGTAAATCCGAAAAGAGAGTCGGAACCGCCGCCTTTCTGTGAAGAAGCAGGGCTTCCAGCGACTCCGGCGTAATCTGCAATATCCCCTCCGGGTGCTTAATCAGCCTCTCCTTTGCGCTCCGCGAGGCATCTCCGTGCCACTTGGTAACCCGTATGTCCGCGCGCTCGCAAAGCCTGTCGAGGCGCTCAAACTGGTCGTTGATGAGAGCCTTCAAGGGCGCAATGTAGAGCACGCCGACCGAGGTAGAGGGCTCCTCCGAGAGCAAGGTTAAAATCGGAAAAAAAGCAGCCTCCGTCTTTCCGGAGGCTGTGGCCGCTGAGAGCAGCAGGTTATCCCCGCTGTTAAAGAGCACATCTCCCGCCGCATTCTGCACGGCGCGGAGCGTCTGCCAGCGCTCGCGGTAAATAAAGTCCTGAATGAAGGGCGCATAGCGCCGAAAGATATCCATGCACTGTCCTCAAAAGGAAAAATCAAAGGGCGCATCGTCCCCGCCGCCTGTCTCCCTTAACTCGCTCGCAACACTCTCCAATGCCGCGCTGCCCGCTTCCGGCTTGAGTAACTGCTCCATGCTGCTCTCCGGTTCCCGGTGCAGCGCGTCCAGAAGAAAAATAAAGTCGCGCGTCATCTCCCGCGGTGTAAGCTGTGCGCTCGCCCCGACCCGCGCATAGCAGGTCCGCACAAAGAGCTCCAATTCGTCGGCGCGGAAACGCCGCGCATCCCCGTAGAGCGCCGCGTGTATGGCAGAGAGCTTCTCCGTAAGCACCAGCATCTCCTCCGGCGTGAGCGCCTCGAGGCGAAGTACCGGCGAAAACAAATCCTTGCTGCCCGCCCGGGAAAAGCGGCTCTCCGCAAGCCGCGAAGAAAGTGCCTCGTAGCTAAAGAGGCCGCGGCGCTTATCCTCAAGCGCCTCCGGCGTGGCTCCCATCCAAATGCCGATGTGCTGCGCCTTGCCCTGCATCATGTCGTTGTACATGGTGAGCAGCACCTCGTAGTTATACTGTCTTGCAATCGCATTCGGTATCTTGCAGAGATTCGCCGCCTCATCGAGCAGAATCAGCGTGCCCGCATAACCCGCGCGGCGAAAGAACTGTGAGAAGAGTTTAATGTAATCGTACCAGTTCTCGTCGCTCACAATGAGGTTGATGCCGAGCGCCTCCCGCGCTTCGCGCTTGTTCTCATACTCCCCGCGAAACCACTTGAGTATCAGCTCCTTTTTCTCATCGTCGCCCTCCGCCCCCGCGAGATAATAGCCCCGCAGGAGCTTGGCAAACTCAAAGCCGTGCACCATGTCTTGCAGCGCATCGACCGCGGCCGCAATCTTTTTTTCGACCAGCGCAAAGAAAGCGCTGTCCTCCCGGAAGCCGCCCTGTTCCTCTGCAGCTTCCCGCTCCGCCTGAGAGACCCAGCGGTCTAAAATAAGGCGCAGCGCGCCGCCCTCCGGCTTGGTCTTGGTCGCGAGGTTCGCAATCAACTCGCGGTAGGTCGCAAGCCCCTGCCCCTTGCTGCCCTGCAAACGCCGCTCCGGCGATAAATCCGCATCCGCAACCACAAAGCCCTGCTCAAAGACATAGTTCCGCATGGTCTGCAAGAGAAAACTCTTGCCTGCGCCGTACTTTCCGATCAGAAAACGGAAGGAAGCGCCGCCCTCCGCAATGAGTTCCGTGTCGCGAAGCAGCGCCGCAATCTCCTCCTTCCTCCCGACCGCAATGTACGGCAAGCCGACGCGCGGCACCACGCCGCTCTGCAGGGAATTTAAAATTGCCTGTGCAATGCGCCGCGGCACAGCGCGTTCCGTCTCACTCATTTCTCTGTCTCCCGCAATAAAGTCTCCAGCTCTTCCCGGTAATCCGGCACGAGGAAAAGTTCCTCTCCCTCGGACGCAAGGCAAATATCCTGAAAACGCTCATACAGTTTCTCGTTGACCCGCTCGGCAAAGAGGCTGGTCAAACAATGCGCCGCGCGCAGTTCCGCGCGCACGCTCTCCCCGCGGAGCAAGGCCGCAAGGCAGCGGCGTTCGAGCGCATCTAAAATTTCTGTTCTGCCCGCTTGGTCTGTTTGCTCCGTTTCGCCCTGTTTGCCCGCTCCGCGCGAGCTGCTCTCTGCTGCCTCCGCACATGCAGCAGACTCACCACGCCGAGATACATCGTTCGCACAGAGCTTGCGACGTTCTGCGGCTTCACTACATTCCGCCGCCTCGACTTGCACAAACGCACCATCTGCTTGTTTGCAATCCGCGCTATTGATAAGCTCGGCTAAACTACTGTCCTTCTTCGCAGGAAGTTTCTGCGCTTCCCGCCGCCGTAACCGTTCTTCCCGCTCGGCCCCGGCCTCTGCCTCGGTGAGCAAGGCCGCCGTCGTAATCTCGGCAGCTGCGCGTATGTCCGCGAGCTTTTCCCGCCGCACGGGAACCGCCGCAAGCTTTTGCGCTGCTTCCATAGCCTCACAACTTGCAAAAGCACGCGAAAAGGCCTCTTGCAGCGCGATATCCTGTGTCGCAGACGCGGTTTTCGAAGCCTTGCCGCGCAAAAAACGAACGCGAAGTGCTGTATCCGCTTCTTTTAAGAAGGCAAAGAAGCGCTTGCTGTCAAACTGCTGCCGCAAATAGCTGTATTCCGTAAAGCCGCTGCCCGTCGCCGCGAAACTTCGAAGCTCGTTCAGTTGATAGGAAAAGCCTTGTCCCGCATTCTCGCAAACCGCCTTAAGCCGCGGCGCATCCGAAAAAGGCTTCCACTCGCGCATGCGCATGTTCCCGAAGCAGGCCGCAAATAAAAGCGGCGCTGCGCTTCTCCAGATTGCGGCATAGTAAAACGCTGCCTTGTCCCCGAGTCCCTTGACGCTCCGCGCTTCCGTGAGTTTCTTGCCGCCTAACTCCGCGAGCGCCGCAAAAACGGCTTCATCGCTCTGCTCCTCCGACTCCCGCAGAACGATGAGCGCTTCGTCCCAGTGACGCAGCGCGGGGTTTTCATACGCCCGCACGCGTGCCGCATCCACACGGTTTAACACCGCATATTCAAAACGCCAATTTTTAAAATTCCGCTGCAGAGCCTCGCTCCCGTAGCCCGCGGAAAAATAAGCATACGCAAAGGCATCCATGCAATCAAGCGCCTCTGCGGCATTCGCCGCGCCGACCCCCAGCACGAGCTCGCTGAGATAGAGATATACAAAGGCATCGCAGTGCGGAGAGACCTCTCCTCGCCGAAGCGCCGCGCGCCAGGTGAAATAACCGCGAAGCTCGTTCGGCGTCAAATCGCGATACTCCGGCTGGTAGAGCGGCACCGTGCCCGCAAAGGGGCAATCGTCCTCATAGTCCTCCATGGCCCGCGCCGCAGAGAGAAAGTCCTCGCAGGCGTAGATTGCCTCTATCCGCGCCGGAAGCTCGCTGCGCCCCGGTATGGCCGTCTCACGGTAATACCCTTCCACCTTCTCTGCCTCTTCCTCCACTGCAAGATCAAACACATGTAACAGGAATGCTCGCTCCGTTTCCGTGCCAAAGCGCACACCGAGCCAGCCCGGCATGCGAAAGCCCTGCGTGAGATAGTCCCGCGCGGGCAGCTCGCGAAACGCGCTGTACTTTAAATCACAGCGCTCCCTGATTCTTCCGCCCGCATCCCGCTCCCGCATGAGCAGCGCAATCCACTTTCCGCTTGCCGGGGAGACTAAGACCGAGAGTTCCGGCATCTCCCGCCACTTGTGCAGCTCTTCGATATGATGGCGCTCCCGCGCATAATTTGTGAGTTCCGACAGTCGCACAGCCAATTTCTCCGAATATATGTTCTGGTTTTAGTGTACCCAAAACATATGTTCCTGTCAAGTTTCCTCCTCGAACCAAGCGACCGCTCGCACCGGCGAACCGTCACCATGTTCCAATTTCAGCGGAAAACAGCTGAAGGAAAAGAGCTCTTCGCCGCAGAGCCCCAGATTCTTGAGATTCTCGATGTTCACGATATCCTTCTCGCGGAACAGCTTCTTATGCCGCGGCAGTCCGGCATCCGCAATCGGGTCGAGGCCGATTACATCAAAACCGATGCCCTTATACGCGCCCCGAATTACAAAGTCGAGCGCCTCTTCATTGAGGCAGGGGTAGTCGCCGAAATAGCGCTCGCTCCCCCAACGCTTGTCCCAGCCGAGGTAAAAGAGAAGAAAGTCAGCCTTCCGGGCCTTCTCCCCGTAGCGGGTGATGTGGGCAAGCGTAATCTCTTCCCCTTCCTTCAGGCTGCTGCAATCAATCACAAGCGCCTTGCCGATAAACTGCGACGCCGGGAATTCGTCCAGCGTGGTGCGCCCCGGAAAGAGATGTGACGGCGGATCCATGTGTGTGCCCGTGTGCGTGGTCATCCTTAAAAGACTCTCCCGAAAGCCATCCTTTTCATATACGCTCACCGGTGTGAGAGTCGGTGTCTCCGTGCCGGGATAAACCGGCATATCCTCTTTGATGGTATGGGTTAAATCTATGACTCTCATTTCTTTCCTCTCTTAACCTTAGTGCCGGTTCATTTGTTAACTCCTGCCGCCAATCGGACTGCTTCCGTCGCTAAGCAATGCGACAACACGAAATCCCGGAAATCAGTCGCACTGAACCTGACAAGAGCGCAGCGTCTCAAGCGCCGCCGCATGTTTTTCCGGTGTCACACCGGCGCAGCAGGCGGGATCCACGGAAATCTTCACTTCCGGAAGCGTCGCCTTTAAGAGCAGCGCGTTCGAAACCACACAGATATCCGTGCAGAGGCCGATGAGCTCAAGTTCCACGCTTTCCCGCGCCGCGAGCTCTTTCACAGCCGCCGCGAGTTCCGTCGAGCCAAAGGTACCCTTGTCAAAGATATGATCTTTCGGAATCAGTGCCGCTATCTCCGCATCCAGCTCCCAGCCGTCCGTTCCGCGAATGCAGTGCTTCACCGGAAGGTAATGCCCCTCCTGCGTGTTCAGATAGTCCTCGCCGTGCGTATCCCGCGTCGCAAAGACATCCTCCGGCGCATAGCTCTTGATTTTCTCGATAACCGCAGGGACAATGGCGCGCGCTTCCGCCGTTCCGAGTGCGCCGTCAATAAAGTCGCGTTGCATGTCAATGACCACTAAGATTTTCCGCATGATTCTCTCCTTTTATCTGTCAAACCCATCTATGAAATCGGCTATCCCGGTACCTAAAAATATCGTTCTTTGCCGTAACACACAGCGGTTCCGGCAAAGCATCTGTCTTCCGAAGACCTGTTATTCCGTTCTCCACTCCGAACTCTCCGAAAGGGCGCGCCGCGGCCGGGCGGCCGGTTCTTCCGCCGCATAGCCGAGCGCCAACAGCGCGTAGAGCTCGCTGTCTCCGCCCGCCTCCGCTCTTAACTCCGCCTGCGCAAAGAAACTGTCGCAAATCCAGAGGCTGCCGATCCCGAGTGCCGTCGCCTGCAGACACATATTCTCGATGGCCGCACCGACCGACTGCGCCGTGCAGATTTCCGTGACCCGCTGGTCAAGCGTCATGGTCGCGGATAGCGGCCGCGCAATCGGCGATGTGATCAGGATAACTGCTGCCGCCTCCCGCATCACCCGCAGGGTCTCAAATGCCCCGTCCAGATAATGGCGCGTGTCCGGCAGCATGGGGGAATGCCGCTCCCGCTCGATTCCCGTCTCCATGACCGCACAGACTCTCTCCTTTGCTTTTCCCTCGGTCACGACAAAGTGCCAGGGCTGCAAGTTCTTCGCGGACGGCGCCGCCATGCCCGCCCTTACAATTTCTTCCAACTGCTCTTTCGAAAGCGGCGTCGGCAAAAAATGTCGTATGCTGCGCCGCGCCTTGATTGCCTCAATCATATTCGCGCCTCCTCAAAGGAAATCATAGCATAAAGTGAGCCCTTCGCGCGTCCGGATTGACAGCAGATCGGCGCTTTGCTAGACTGCTAAAAATTCTTCCAAGAAACGGAGCTGCCATGATAGAACGACACGAAATCCCTCTCTTTGAATACGATGCGACTTCCCCCGAAGTGATTCCCCCTGCCCATGAATTCGGCGACTGCCGCTTTCCGAAAAAGTGCCTCTTTGCCTTCCTCGGCGATACCATCCACCGCTACGCCGAGGCAAAACATGCGGAAAAACGCTGCGAATTTCGCACCGTCTCCGCCACCTACCCCATCTATGTATTGGAGGAGAACGGCGAAGAAATCTGCCTTGCGCAGGCGCCGGTCGGTGCGCCGCCCGCAAGTTCCATGCTGGATGCGCTGATTGCGAGCGGCTGCCGCAGCGTCCTAGCGCTCGGCTCCTGCGGCGTACTGGAAAAGCTCCCGGAAAATGCCTTTCTGGTGCCGACCCGCGCGCTTCGCGACGAGGGCAGCTCCTACCACTATCTGCCCGCTTCCCGCTATATCGAACTTGACAGCGAAGTCCTTGCGACCATAGAAAGCGTACTGAAGACAGAAGGCCTCCCCTTTGTCCCCTGCACCAGCTGGACCACCGACGCCTTTTACCGCGAGACCAAGGATATGGTCGCATACCGCCGAAGCGAAGGCTGTCTCTGCGTCGAGATGGAGTGTGCGGCGCTTGCCGCCTGTGCCCGCCTTCGCGGCGCTGCCTTCGGACAGCTGCTCTTTACCGCCGACTCTCTCGCCTGCATCCATGACTACGATGCCCGAAACTTCGGGCGGGATGCGCACGAAAACGCCCTCTTACTCGGGCTGCGCATCTTGCGGGAGATGTAAGCCGCTCCCATGTTTCTCTGACAGAGAAAGGAGTCCCATGTCCGAGACCGCCACACTGAACGATGACTTTGCCTATGCCGTGCTCTCCGCCGTCGCGGAAATTCCGGAAGGATGCGTCGCGACCTACGGACAGCTTGCCCGCCTAATCGGGTATCCAAAAAACGCGCGCCTCGTGGCGCGCGTTCTCTCGCATGCGGAATATTACGGCGACTATCCCTGTCACCGCGTGGTGAATGCAACAGGCCGCCTGGCACCCGGCTGGGCAGCACAGGCCACACTCTTACAGGCAGAAGGCGTTGCGCTAATCGACGCAACACATGTTCCTCTCAAAAAATATCAGTGGGATATGTGACCCTTGTTATCCTATTTTCTGCATAGCAGCAGACAAACACTTGCCTCAATTCTTTCTGCCGAAGTTCTGAACCCAGTGCGGCGTTCCGTCCTGTGCCGAATAGCCGACACCAATCGAATCATAATTCGGATCCAGAATATTGGCTCTGTGTCCGCTGGAATGCATCCACGAATCCATGACCGAAACCGGATCCTGCTGGCCCATGGCGATATTCTCGCCCCGAGCACTGTAGCCCCCCGGAAACGCCGTATAGCACTTTGTGCCATCCGGTCTGTCATGCGAGAACAGCGTCTCCAGTTCCTCCGCGCGCACATCTGCCGTACTCATCAGAGCTGTGTCCTTTTTGAGCGGCGAAAGTCCCTGCTTTGCTCTCTCCTGATTCACAAGCTCGATTACCTGATCCTCGTATTCTTCCGGAGAAGCCGCATCGTTTCCCGCATTCGAACGCTGCCAAGTAGCTGCATCATCCGCGGTCGTATCGGTATTGTCGGTGATGGTGCGATTGACAGTCGTAGTCTGCCGTTTCGACTGCGGCTGATATACGCCGTTGCCATCAACATAATAGCCGTCCGGCGTATAGCTGTTTGCGAGCATGCGGCCGCCGTCTGCGGGATTCAGGTAATACCAGTTACCGTTCACATTAACCCAGCCGACACGCATCGCACCGCTCTCGGTATCCATGTAGTACCAGCCGCCGCCATCCCGCACCCAGCCGGTCTCCATGTATCCGGCGCTGTCCATACTGTACCAGGTGCCGTTGATCGAAAGCCAGGAAGACTTCACATAGCTACCGTTCGAGAGCTGATACCACCAACCGCGGCCGTCCCGATTCCAGCCGTAGTTGCCGGCAAAAACAGGCGTAGTCATCAGCATGGTGCCAAGTGCCACTGCCGCCGCAAGGATAACGTTCTTCTTCATCTCTACCCCCTGTTTTGAAATGATTGCTTAACTTTAAGCAATCTTAACAATTATCATTCTACTCATGCGCCGAACAAATGTAAAGGCAGGCTCCCCCCTGGCATCAGGGAAGTCTCAAAGATGCATCACGATGAAGGTTTCAAGCCAAAAGCCCCTTATTGACATAGCGCTGTTACACCGGTAGAATGGTTGATAACTAAATTGTACGGTGGGCTGACACCTAAATCCGACGCCTGACGAGAACGGCGTAAACTCGTCTAGTGGGCTTGCACATTAAGAGCCGTAAGGCAGCAAGAAACCTTGCCGGACGAATGTGCCGGCAGCTGGCGGACAGCGAAAAAATCAGCCGACAAAGGGGAACATAGACTCTACGGTGTCTATGTTCCCCTTTGAAATTTTCATCCCTGTAGCTCGCAGTGCAGTATCGTAGGCATCCATATGAATATGTTGTATAATAAGAATCGCAAACGCCGAAAGGAGACAGAAATGTTAAAGAAGAGAATTTTTGTTTTGATAACGGCAGTGGCGATGCTTGGATCTGTCCTCGTTGGTTGCGGAAGCGAGAAAAAAGAAGCTGAAACCACAGCAAGCACTTCTGTTGAAGCGTCCGCAGAAACAGGTGCAAGCGCTAAGCGCGAAGTAAAGATGTATACCTATAACGACGGAACATACGGCCCCTACAACATTCCGTCCTATGACGAAAACAACCAATATGCGCAGAAACTCAAAGAAGCCTACGCCTCCGATGCATACCCCGGTGTTTACATTGCTAGAGTAGATAAGGGTTGGATCTGGTATTGGGAGCCTGAGACGGACGACGGAAATCAAGCTAAATAAGTTCATTGAGAAGTGTGATGCGGGAGAGCTGCATCCCATCGATCTCGATGGCGATGGAAGTATTTCTTATCCCGAAGCATATATTCAGTCCTTCTTTGCTATCAAATCAAATCAGGATAAGCCCTATAACGGTTTGATCACCTTTTTTGATTTCGATGATATTCTATGGGAATAAGTCTAAATAATAAAATGCTTTGATTGATTGTTCTAAAAGAACGTATTCCGGCTCCCCCGTGAGTCGGGAAAGGAGGTTTGAATGAGAATCAAGTTCACCGAAGAAGAGAAGCGATTGTTTGATTACGTCATGCCCTACGCCGCTCCGAAAGGAGGAGGGATTCGCCCGGATGCACCTCCGGAGATTCAATCAGCTTATGCCAGATTGGTTGAAATAACCAACCAATATCTGAGCCCGTATTCGATACCTGAGCACCGGGACACAACGAAACCAACTAAATAACAGCAACGCAAGCACAGTCATAGCGGCTGTGCTTTTTTGATGCACTGGTGGGCGCACCGGCGGACACTCCGGAAGGTGGGGAAGAGGCGCGCACTCCGAAAAACACAAGTGGGCTATCGAAGATAGCACTCAGAGAGGAGCAGTATGAAGAAGACGAAACTGGATGAACTTTTGAAGAGCGGAGCGGTCACTGAGGAGGAGTATAAGGAGCTCCTGCCGACCTGTGAGGACGACACCGGAGAGCCGGACGGCGGAGAGCCGGATCCGGAGGACCCGCTCGCAGGGCTCGATGAGAAGACGCGGGCAGCTGTCGAGAAGATGCTGCAGTCGGAGCGAGACCGCGCGGCAAACCGCGTCGGCAATGCGAAGAAAAAGGAACTCGAGGACAGCAAGCGGCAGTACGAAGAGCTGAAAGCCGCGCTGGAGGAGCTCAAGAAGGCGAAGCTCACCGAGGATGAGCGGAAGGAGCTCGAGCGGAAGGAGGCCGCAGACAAGCTTGCCGCGCAGCAGAAGGAATTCGCGGAAATGAAGAACCGCTACCTCGCAGCGCAGGAGCTGAAGGCTGCAGGCCTTGACATCGCGGACGATATCGTCTCTCTGGTGCTCGGCGCGGACGAAGACGACACGAAAGCGCGCGTCAAGTCCTTTGCGGCTCTCATCGACAAGCTTGTCGCCGATAAGGTGAAAGCGCGCTTCCAGAACGGAGGCGGCGAGCCGAGAAAGGGCGGCAGCGCAGTGGACGTCAAGGGAAATCCCTGGGCAAAGGGAAACATCAACTACTCGAAACAGATGGAAATTTTGGCGACCGACCCCGAGAGAGCAAAGGCTCTCATGGCGGCGGCTGACGCCACCTAACGAAGGGAGATTAGATAAATGGCAATTACGAAGTTTGCAGACATGGTAATCGTACCGGAGAAATTCACGAGCTATGTGAACGAACGCACCGCGAAGCTTTCGGCGCTCATTCGCTCCGGCGTTGCAGCACCGAATCCGCAGGTTGCGCAGGTGATTAACGGCACGCCTGACGGCGGCAACATGGTTGTGATGCCGTTTTACAACCCGCTCGACGGCGAGGATGAGGTCTTTGGCGAGGATCCGCTCACTCCGGACGGCGTGAAGCCGGGAAGCGAGCGCGCCACGCTTCTGATCAGACAGAAGTCTTGGAGCTCGACCGACCTTGCTCACGTGAAGGGCGGCTCGGACCCGATGGCAGCGATCATGAATATGGTGTCCGACTGGTGGCTTGAGAGAGAGCAGGTAACGCTCATCAGCGAGCTGAAGGGGCTTTTCGATACGTCCGGCGCGCTGGCTACGAACCACCTGCTGGATATTTCGACGCAGTCCGGCACGGATGCTGTAATCGGCGTGGACGCAACCCTCAGCGCGAAAAACCTGATGGGCGACGCCTACAACAAGATCAAGGCCGTTGCGATGCACTCGGCGACCTTCACGGCTCTGCAGAAGCAGCAGAAGATTGAGACGGAGTACTCAAGCGACCTCAAGGTGAAAATCGATTACTATCTCGGCTACGAGGTAATCGTGGATGACACGATGCCGGTGAACTCCGGCGTATACGACACCTATTTCCTTGGCGCAAGGGCCTTCACGAGAGAGACCGGGGCGCCGAACGGCCTTAAGCTGGTCGAGACCGATCGCGACACGCTCGGTGCCAAGGACGTCCTCATCAATCGAAAGGCCTTC